>ODAI014142585.1_pt1 | contig 12189 bp, 14 predicted proteins | sample 1539321 | NCBI WGS metagenome assembly ODAI01 (sample SAMN02144231, study PRJEB22623) | gut metagenome | biome: sheep rumen | host: Ovis aries | place: New Zealand
TTAAATTTAGGTATGCCTTATTTTATATTATTTATTTAATATTATATAAAGATATCCCCGTATCAAAGAATTGATGAAAAAAAATTCAAAAAGAAAACGTGAACTTCACAGATGTTACAATACATTTACATCATGCAAAACATAGCCAAATATAGAACACCCCATATAAAAAAACTTCAATATAACAAAAAGCTACTAAAAACATCCCAAAAATGGTTATGATAAAATTATTCTTAAAAAAGAATATAGAATGAAGTTGGATGAATTCATCCGACAAAATAATAAGTGTTCACAAAAGTTTTTCTTCCCATTCAGCTTCCTTAAAGCCTGTAAGTACCACGTCATCAGTTACGATAATCGGTCTTTTAACAAGCATTCCATCCGTAGCAAGAAGCTCAAGCTGTTCATCCTCACTCATCTGAGGTAACTTATCTTTGAGTTTCTTTTCACGGTAAATCTTGCCGCTGGTGTTAAAAAATCTCTTTAAAGGCAAATCGCCCTGATTGTACCATTCTTTAAGTTCTTCATATTGTGGATTGTCCTTTACTATGTCACGATCTTCATATTCTATATCATGTTCGTCCAACCATTTTTTAGCCTTACGACATGTACTGCATCTTGGATATTCTACAAATAACATTTTAATCAAAACTTCCTGTCAATCTTTATTATAGTATCTGAAGTTTCTTGGATAATAATATTTGCATATAAATCAAAAAACCCCTCCTTTTTTGATAAATACTAAAAAAACATCAAAGCTTTTAAATCATCATCATTAAACCTTCTTTAATAGCATTTTATTTTTGGAAAGTTATCACCTTTATATGATTTCATGTACATAATATACATAATATATATTTTATGTATTTTACTGTAAAAGTATTTTTTATGTATTATGTACATAGATTTATATAGTATAAAGAAGATATATAGTATCATGAAAAATTATACAGTTAAAGCTAGACAGAGATATGGAAGCAATTCCATAGATTTAACATTACCGGCTAGTATAAGAAAAGAATACTCTATAAATCATGGAGATATATTCAAAATAAGTCCCGTTAAAAAAGATGATGTGTTAACGCTTGAATACAAGCTTATATATCATAATCAAGAGGATGATGAAGAAGAAGAGTAATTATATCAATTAATGTATACAAGGCAATTAAAATGAAAACAGAGGACAAAAACATATACATAAGCTACTTTCATATAGATGAATACTTCAAGAATCTGCTAAACGACATTATCGGTGAAAGATACAACATCAAATCATCACCGCAGGAATACTACATCAAAAACAACTTCAACAATTACATGGACAGTTTAAACAGGAATAATGATGATGAAAACGTGTTCATAGTTCTTGTAGGTACCGATACTTATCGAAGCAGAAATGTTGACTGGGAATTGGAGTTCGGCCTGATGCACAACAATCCGATTCTGGGATTATGTCTTCCGACGAATGATGATTACAAAAAGGACAGATGCACTCCTAAGACAACACCGAGAAAGTTATTGAATAACCTTTACTCAGGTTATGCATCATATTTTGATTGGACCGACAGTTTTAAGGATTTGAAAAAGTATATCAACATATCAATAGACAATAAAATTCATAAACATGCATTGATATAAACGTGTATATTGAACACATATTTATAGAAAATATAATAAAGATATTGATTGAAGACTAAAATAAAATATCATAGCAATGAGGGGATTAGCTGATGCAAAGATGTGAAAAATGTGGACAAATAAACAACAACTATGAAGAACGCTGCATATACTGCGGTGAATTCTTGTACATAGCAGTAGATCATGATGATAACCAGTATCATCAACAGCCAAGTAGAAAAAGAACAGTAAGGGATGACTTTACTGATGAGATTATCGAGGAGCTGTCAAACACGAACAATGAAGCTACTGAATTTCTGGATATAGAAGATAACCCATTCACAAGGACAATAGAGGATAACTCATATCATGAGGATACCAGTTACGTCAATGATGACTACATAGATGACAGCTTCATAAACGCTGGAGACCGTGACTTCAGGGACTTTGAAGTCAACGAAGGTCATGATATCTTTGAAGAGGATAACATTCAAGAGGACATTTACCCTGATGATACCTTCGAAGAGGATGACAGACAAGTCAAGCCACCTAAAAAGCAGCACATTCTTGACTTGGAGGATGATCTGAAAAGAAAGATTAAAAGAAACAAAAAACTCGAAAACTCCATGGGAATAATGTTCAGTGATATAGAAGTTGACGTCACATCCATCAAGAATCCCATAGAGATAAGTGGAGTAGCTCACTTCAACCAGAATATGATACGAGACGACGTGAAACTATCAGTCATATGTCTTGACGTACTCCAGAAAAGACTTGACCGTCAGGAAGTGATTCTTGAAAACAGGGACAACAGGGAACATGTAAACTTCAGCGTGACAATACATCCTAATATACATAAGACCGCAAGAATCATACTGCTACCGGAGACAGTTAACCCTCAAACCCCGGTTGAAGAGGAAGACGATATTCCTGATGTTGAACTGAATCCACACATCACAAATCAGATATTCATAGAACAGATGCATGATATTGAACGAAAAATAGGAATGAGAATAACCAATACCAGCATACTTCTTAAATCCGATAGAAAAATAGAGGTTGTCGGTGAAATTCACCTTAAAAATCCGGACAAGTACAGCAATATCCTGATAACCGGTACATGCTATGATAAAAACAACCAGATTATAGCAACGGAGTCAACCAAGATAAATACAAGGTTATTTTTAGGATTTGACACTTTAAGACTCATTGTAAATGATGTTGATGTAAGAAAGATTCAACGTGTAAGAATTTATCCTACACTACAGGGACTTGACTACTAAATAAAAATTACATCAAACCCAATGAAAAATAATAATTTAGGGGTTTATAATCAAAAGAAATAGTGTTAATAGTCAAGACATTGGCGTCTTGCCTTGTATCGGGCATACTCGAATGGATAATTGTTTTCCAGTATCTCCAATACAATCCCCTTCACTTCTTTTTCATTACTCGTATCAAGTATTTTTACAAGTAAATCAAACTCAACTACCTGATTTTTAATCTGACCTGCTATGACATCACTAAATTCATCATCCCTGTTGTACAAGTCAACCAATCGATATGTCTCCAACTCCAGGTATAATGATGACAGCAGATAGGATATGGTCTCGGTTATGATGGTATCCCCTGTTACGTCATAGTCTTCAATGTTTACTATCAAATCGGTTATTCTATAGATTAGTATCTTAAGCTCCTCATCATCGACTTCAATGTTATTGGACAATATGGCTTCTATATACTCATAGAACTCTGCCAAGTCATCAAGGTTGTTATCATTGTATCTGAACATTACCCTCATGTTAAAAAGAAGCAACTTCAGGTAGTGATTTGTTCTATCAGATAATATATTATTGTTTAAACTTGTAATCTCCCCTATATTCAATACGTCCAATTTTATACTCTTCCACTTCATAAAAACCATAACACTCCCATGAAATATCTATTCTATTACTATATAAGATTAACTCTATAGATATAAATTTTCATAATTACAAGCTCTTTAATGGAAATAAGATAATTTAATGTGAATGATTGAAAAATAGGATAAATCCTAAAATTTATATCCAAAAAAGGACAAAAATAATTAATATATATCGATGAAATTATTATTTTTTTTAGGGAGTTGATTAAGTATAACAGAACATGAAACTGAAGGAGTAAAGACGATACTTGGAGATCCACGAACGGCAGTACGTAAAATGAGTGTACCATTAATAATATCAATGCTACTTGTGAGCATATATAACCTTGCGGATGCCGCGTGGGTTGCAGGATTAGGTGCTGATGCACTGGCGGGCGGGGGGTTTGTAACACCACTATTTCTCATACTCGTAGGATTAGGTAACGGATTAGGTGCAGGTGCAACCTCATCAATCGCAAAGTACATAGGTCAAAAGAATAAACAAAAGGCAGATAACGGTGGATTGCACGTCATCATACTTACAATCATAATATCACTGCTGGTGACAGTGGCATTACTGTTGATATTAAATCCACTGCTTAACATGATGGGCGCCGGCAGCACGACAAGCTATGCACTAGACTATGGTAATATAATGTTTGGAGGTGCCATATTCTTCGTACTTCCAAATGCCATGTATGGTATACTAAGGGCTGAAGGTGACGTAAATCGTACAATGCATGCCATGGCAATAAGTGGTATATTAAACATCATCATAGACCCGATATTCATATACGTTCTTGACATGGGCGTCAAGGGAGCGGCACTTGCAACACTACTGTCCTCAGGACTTGTGATAATCATAATAGCATACTGGTTCTACATAAAGAAGGACACATACGTCAAGCCTACAATTGCAAACTTTAACTTCAGCAAGGATATAACATTTGACATACTGAAAGTTGGAATACCTGCAAGTCTGGAGTTATTGATGACTGCCATACTAACAGCAGTACTGTCCACTATACTGACGACTGTCGCATCAACGGATGCAGTTGCCGTATATACTACCGGTTGGAGGGTTGTAAGCCTCGGAACCATGCCTATTATTGGTATATCAACTGCACTGGTATCCATTGTTGGTGCCAACTTCGGTGCAAAACAGTATGAGAACATTAAACTGGCACATCATTACAGTATGAAGTTCGCATTTGGCGTAGCCTTACTTACGGGAGCATTGATATTCATATTCGCTCCACAGATTGTTATGCTGTTTTCATACAGTACAAACAGTGCACACCTGGCCGAGGGTATGATCGGATTTTTAAGGGTGATGACATTCTACTACCTGTTCATGGCATTCGGTGCACCGTCAACATTCCTATTCCAGGGAGTGGGTAAGGGATTGACGGCGATGTTCCAGACGCTTTTAAGAACAGTCGTATTCAGCATCATATGTGCATATCTGTTTGCCATTGTAATGGGTCTTGGTGAACATGGAGTATGGTACGGTATCGTTGTAGGACAAGCCATAGCAACAATCATAACATTTGTATGGTCAAAGGAGTATGTCAAACGCTTAATAAAAAGGGGAATATAAATAAAAAACATTCTTCTTTCTATTTTTTTATCATTTTTTTTAGAAATAAACATTTTTCTTTTTTTAAATCAAACAATGAAAGAGTTATTAGTCCCATATAACTCATATATTCATAGTCTATAAAAAAGTTGGACAAATTTTACTATGTGGATTATATATGGTTTAAATGAACATCCAAAAACAAAAGGACAAGATAAATTATAATATTATAAACAAAACATTGCAAAAGAAAATCCTGCAAAAAAACTATTAAATAAAATAGCTGCAAGTTATTGATAATTATTATCATAAACAGTATTAAGACAAAAAGTATTTTTATTGATTAAAATAAAAAATAGTATCATGTCAAATACTGAAAGATTTAGATTTGAAGATGAAGATTTGGATTTTCCGATATATAATAAAAATCCACACATACCAAAAATTGGTTGGGTAATATTATTCATTGCAGTATTCGTTGGATTTATATTTACATTGGGATCAAAAATAACAAGTGGGATAATAGGTGTAGCCATTATGATGATTCCATTGTTATATTTCTTGAAGTGGGATTACAAGCTGATATTTCAAAAACCAAAGGCTAAAGACATTGCACTGGCAGTAGCTCTCTTCGTTGGTTATATAATATATGGATTAATAGTAGGATCTCTTCTTGAACAGGTAGGTATCGTTGTATCAACTGCCGATAGCGCTGCTGCAACATCAACTTTAGCGGATATCCCACCATTGATATTTTCATTAATGGGTGAAGAATTGGTTAAATTCATTCCATTTATGTTTTTCTTAAGATTATTCTTTAAATATACGGAAAATCGTAAACTATCAGTGATAATATCCATGCTTATCATCATGGTATTCTTCGGGGCATTGCATTCCTTTGACTTGAACACGTTTATATTTGCATTATTTGTACAGGGATTAGGTTCAATATTTGAGTTTTATGGATATATAAAGACCAAAAATCTACTGATATCCTACATTACACACCTGTGTACCGATGTAAGCATTTATCTAATAGCAATACTGGGATTTGCGTAAAGATAATCGTTGAATAATGACTCCCCACCAAATCTATTTTTTGAATAAATATCCAATGTTTATATTGATTAAGAGTTTTTTCAACATAACTTTAATATATTAATATACATCCTTAAATCATTAGATAGGAGTATATTTATTAAAAAGAAAAGTAAAAAAGTTGGGTGGTTAATAGGTTTATTCATTTGCTGTTTTAATCATTTCACAAAGAAGAGTATGTCCTATGATGGTATCATATTTACCCTGTGACATGTCTTCGCTAAAACATTGGGTAGCATCAGGTTCTTTGATGCTGGTTGAGTATATAGCAAATGGTACCGGTGTCATGGTATGAGTTTTTATGTTTACAGGAGTTGGATGATCCGGAAGTACTGCTATGGTAAATTCAGGATCGATTTCAGGTAGTTGTTTAAGTAGTTTCTCGAGTATGATGCTGTCGATGTTTTCTATTGCCCTTATCTTTTCAGATAGATTTCCTTCATGACCTGCTTCATCTGGTGCTTCTATGTGGATAAACTGTACATCATGGTCCTTAAGGGATTCCAGTGCATAGTCTACCTTGTTCTGGTAGTTTGTGTCAAAGTATGCGGTTGCCCCTGGTACTTCTATTACGTCAAGGTCTATGTAGTTACTTATTCCTTTCAGTAGGTCTACACCGGTTATGGTTGCACCGGTCATGTCGTATTTTTCAGGGAAGTTTCCTATTACTGGTTTTGCTCCTTGTCCCCATAGCCATATCATATTTGCCGGTAGTTTTCCTTCCTCTACACGTTTTTGGTTTACCGGGTGATTTTCGAGTACTTTTTTGGAGTCAAGCATTAACTGGTTGAGTTTATCAGCCTTTTCAGGGTTTCCTTTTAGTAGGTATTCCTGTACGTCTCCGCCTACTACGTCGTGTGGTGGAGTGTTCTGTAGGTCTTCTGTTTCAAGGTCGTCTACTACAAAGAGGTTACGGTAGCTTACTCCTGCGTAGAATTTTCCCATGTCTCCGAATTCATCATTTAGTGCCTTGATTAGTTCTTCTGCTTCTGGTGTGGTTATGTGGTCTGCGTTTGAGTTGTTGATTTTTCCGTCTTTTTCATTTATGAAGTTTAGTCTGAATGCGACTTCGCCTTCTTTTAGGTCTACTCCTACACTTGGTGCTTCGAGTGGTCCTCTTCCTTTTAGCATTGAAGGGTCAAATCCCATGATGGATGTGTTTGCAACATCTGAACCTGGAGTCATTCCGTCAGGTACGTTCTTTGCATATCCTGTGTATCCGTTTTTTGCTATGAAGTCCATGTTTGGAGTGTTTGCTACCATTACGGGGGTTTTTCCATCTATTTCATCTATTGGTTCATCTGCCATTCCATCGGCTATTACTATTACGTATTTCATTGTAATCACTAATTTTTTTGTTATTTTTATTTGTTATATTATATTATGATTTTCTTATCTTTTATTACTTTCGAAAAGTTTAGGTTTACTTAAATTTTTTTCATGTCTTTTATCATGGTTAATGATTATGAAGTAAGCATCTGCACATCTCCACGCTATGAGGTTTACCGGATAGGTCCCAGTCGATATCTTCATAGTGTCTGTAGACATCTATTATATGATCCCTGAATTCCATCATTGCAAGTCCCATCAGATTATCACCTACGAGAGTATCATCATCCTTCTCTTGTACTCCGAATTCAAGGTTATCACTGTAGCATGCAATGATTCTTCCTTCCATTTTGATTATTTCCTTGATTAGGTTAATATCATCAGTCAATTTATAATAAAGTGCATTGAGATATACCGTGTATTTTATCTCATCCCATAACTGTTCATATTCATTTTCTGTTAAATCCAACTGCTTGATTGACTCCTTTACCAATGTTATAATCTCACCAATTGAATGGAAGTGATCTTTACCCACCGGTATGTGTTTTTTCTCAGTGAATATTGTGTCATACATGATTGTATACTTACCCTTAACGTATTCAGGATTGTATTTTGGCTTAGCATCCGGCGTCCACAATTTTATGAATAATGGTTTTTTAGGACTTTTCAGATAGTTTTTGAAATTATCACTTAGATTATCTGATGGTGTGACTTGCCCGGTAAATGTTATTGCCTTTGGGAACATTTCGTCATAATCATCAGTATCCTTTACATATTCCTTATATTTAATCAGATATTCTGCACCGCTGCCATCCTTCCAGAATGATGACTCCTTAGGTGCATACGGGTATTTTATCCATGGGGGAGCAAGATATTTTTCATCAGCCATAAATTATCACCTTAAATTTTATTGATATTAGAAATAGTTAGTTTTTATTTTATAAAATAAATAGTTATGTTTGGTTAAAAAAAATAGAAGCAGAATACAATATTTAATTATTGTTCTTCTTACCTATACTGATAATGTCACTTAGTATTGCTGATGCCGTCTCAATGGATCCGGCTCCAACACCTACAACAGTAACATCCTCTGACAGGTCTGTTTTTAGAGTTATTACGTTTAATGTTCCATTTACTGCAAATGGTGAACCTTTCTTAACCAGCATTGGTGCTACGGTCAGTTTACCATCCACTGCTTCTGCTACTAATTTTATTAGATAACCATCCTTTTTGGCAAGCTGTACTGCATTTGTAGTGATGTCTGAGATTCCCTTACGGTTTACATCCTTAAGTGTTACATCCCATCCCATGAGTGAGTTTGCAATGATAACAATTTTACATGCAGCGTCGACTCCTTCCACATCCTGGTATGGATTTGTCTCAGCTATTCCAAGTTCCTGTGCTTCCTTAAGTGTTGGCTCATAGTCTGTCTGTTCATTGGCCATACGTGATAAAATATAGTTTGTAGTACCGTTTAATATACCCTGTACTTCATGTATATTGTTTCCGGCTAGTGATTCACGTGCAAGGTTGATTACAGGCATTGTTCCACCGACGGATGCTTCAAACCTGAATTTGACGTTGTTCTTACGTGCAGTGTCGATTAATGTCTTGAAGTTTAATGCGAGAGGCCCCTTGTTTGATGTTACGACATCCTTCTTATCGTTCATAGCCTTAAGGATATGTGATTGTGTCGGCTCCCCATCCTCTATATTTGTCGGAGTTGCCTCTACCAGACAGTCATATTCGGCTTCATCAAGTACTGCTATTCCATCTACACCTTCTTTTCCATATTCAGGGTAATCCTTTATCTTTCCAGTATCCTCTTTTGTATCTAAAGCCAGTTGTAAATCAAGCCCATCAGGATTAATTGCCGCACCTGATCTATCTGATATTGCGGTTATGGATAAATCCAGGCCATATTTATCAATCAATTCATCATGTTTCATGATTAATACGTTTGCAAGTCCTTGACCTACTGCTCCAAATCCAAGAAGACATAATCTCATCTTATTTACAGTCATATTTACTCCTCTAGATTTCTTTTATTAATATTAGGTTGTTTTTATCAGAGATCTCTTGTATGAAACGTAATGTTTCGAGTTTTCTATGATTTCTTGTCTCCACTACAAGTTTACATACGGATTCCTGCAAGTCATCACCGATGTTTAAGTCAACGCTTACAATCTTAACATCCTTAATCTCATCAATACTATGGATTGTATCCATGATATCTCCGGTTGTAATATCACCCAGTAATAGGAATGTCTGTTTTTCTTTTTGTAAAACTCCGTCAATTTCAACTATGTCGATATTACTTTCTTCTCTGATCATATCCAATCCTTTCTTAAGCACTTCACGACTACCATCTAATGTGAAATGTACAGGTATCTTTCCATCAGCTGTGGCGTTATCATGTTCATGGATAATTGTTGATACATTAGCACCTAATGCTGATAATGGATGTAATATATTTAACAATTGGCCAGGAGTATCCGGTAATTCCACTAATAACTTTAATCTCATTTTGTCCATTTCCCTTTTTCAGCTACGACGCTATTATTTTTATCTACATGTGCATTTCTAAGTATTTTATCAGGATGAGATTCCTCATTCTCATCTAGTCTTGTTCTGTTTAAATTATCGACTAGATATTGTGTTTCTTCCAAATCTGGAATTTCATCTAAGACTTTTGAAAATTTATTTAATATGTTTTCTGCTTCTTTTTCTATTTCCATGTATAATAACTCCTAATATTTTTTGATAAAAAATAAATCAATTATTTAGTAATATTATATATTATGTTTAATCTAATTTAAATAAATTGTCTTTTTTGGGTTTAGGTGGTGTAAAATCCTTGGGGATTTCCACATCATTTTAGAAAATATGTGCTATTCAAATATTAAAAATAAGTTTATAAAGTACAATTTCAGAACTATTTTTTCGAGTACATTATATGCTTAATATATTCAATACATCTTTTTAATTATTCATGTGATAATCTGATGATTAAAAGGAGGATACTAATAAAAAGTAGGGAAAATGGTGAATGTTTCATTTTAAAAATGGATTTCCCTCTGAAAAATCTTCCAATGTGATGATATTTACAGCATTAATTAAATAATCAAACTTATCTTTAGAAGTATTTTCTCGCCATATTTCAATATTATCATTTAATTTTCGTTTTAATTGGTAAAATATTAGAAATACATCCGCATTTAAATTATTAATAGAACCAAATATCTGATTTAGTTGACCTCTCTTTAATGATTCGAATGAAAACTTACACTCATATAACTCTAAAAGGTCATCTATTTCAACAATTATGTCCCAGGAGTGACTTTGATAGTCATCCCGCTTAACATATGACTCCCTATAAATACTGGAATTGTCATGAATATTTTTCAATAACTTGAATGTTAGCAATTCAAGAAAAGCTCCCCTTACTTCTCCTAAATTATAGTTTTTATAAACATTCCATTGTAAAAATAATTCATATACTTCAAAAAGACAAGAGATTGATTCATTATACATTAAGCTAAATGATGACAACATCTCTTCATAATCATTAGAATTATAAGAATAAAACATGTATCTTATAAAAATATTCAATCCAGATTTGTTATAATTCTCAATAGATAAATCAACCAATCTGTTCAGATATATATCATCATAAAACTTTCTTCTATTATTATAATTATTTCTATTAAAAACTATTTCCCTCATAATATTACTAAAATTTACCTCCCAAATAGATCCAAATCTTCTAAAAGATAACCTAAACCATATAATCCTTCACTTAAACATTCTAAATCATTATTTATAATACCATTATCCACCAATAATTCCGAACTTTTAACAGCGCCTAAGGCTTTGTTAAAATCATTATAATTATTTATTGATAATGAATCAAAAACTTTCTGATTTAATTCTGTAATGTATTCATAATACCTATCATCAACGAAAACACCATTTTCTTCCAGAGATTTAAATCCCTCAAATACCTTATTATTAAACTTGACAACCCTATTGATTATTTCAGAAGAAAATCGGACAGTATTATATTTAACATGAAAAGATTTTTGTTGATAGATACGAGTAGAATTAACCATAAATAATCACCATAATAATCTTTGTAATATAGTATATAATTCATTTAATATAATTACTGTCATAAATCCATAATCAATGATTAACATTATATACTATCGGTGTTTATACATCAAAATCGGACAATGTTTAATATCATCATTAACCACCATTTTAATTAAAGGGGATTATTTCAAATGAATGATATTTGACATGAATTATTATTGCTGTATATGCCTACAAATGTCAATTCCAAAACACCCCCATCTCCACATACACTAAAATAAACAAAACCAATAATATAAACAATAATATAATAAAATGTTCAAAATAAACATTCATAAACTATATATAAATATCAAAAATTACCAAATTATAATAATATATAATAACACAATACTATATAAATCATTCGAAAAAATGAAAAAAATATTCAACAAAATATCTTAATAACAAATAATATATAATTATTTAAATACATATTAATCAAGTATAATAACTAGAAATTATATAAAAATATTTAGAGTGAAAAAAATAATTATGTCAAACCAGATTCTATAAAAAAATAGGAAAA
>ODAI014146406.1_pt1 | contig 12188 bp, 8 predicted proteins | sample 1539321 | NCBI WGS metagenome assembly ODAI01 (sample SAMN02144231, study PRJEB22623) | gut metagenome | biome: sheep rumen | host: Ovis aries | place: New Zealand
AATCAATTGTAGGACCAGTAACAATATCACCAACTGAAAGAGTCTTAGACAATTCTTTTGCCATATCAGACTCAAAAGATATAAGGTTTTCTTTACCCTCTACTGAACTATCAATAACAGACTCAATCTGTACAGTTTCTCTATCATAGTCATAACAAACAGTATTTGAAGGGATATAGTTAACAACACTATCCTTAAATTTCTTTGTAGTGTTACTATAAAGTTGAGAACTTAAATTACCCTCTTGAACACGCTGTTTATAGAACTCTTTTACAGTAGGGAAGTAATTCTGTCCTACTTTCTGTATCTGAATATCATCAGAGTCTAGAACTACGCCGTCGCTAATAATAGAAACAACGTTAATGTCTCCGAAAGAAATACTATTGATAAATCCTAATGGCAATGTAGTATACTCATAATATACACTCTGAACGTTTCCAGAAACTAACAAAATCTGTACTACTTCACATTCATTATTTATATCAGAGTGCTCTATGTCGTCTTCTACGTGATAAATATGACTTCTGTTTGCAGTCATATCTTCTAATTTTGCCTCTAATTCAAATTTCTCCCTAGCGGCACTTATATATCCCTCATAAGGGAGTCCAGAGTTTTCAAAAAGTGCAATTGCATCTTTATCACCAGCTAGATATTTTCTTGCATTTTCTCTTTCAAAAGAATAAGAAGTCTCTGCCTTATTAAGAGTTTCTTCTAATGAAGCCATATCACTTAAAAGGCTAGTATATTCTTCACCGTATATTACGGATAGCAAGTTTTCATTTTTTATTTCAGGTATTGCACCAATACTGAAATTAACTCTGTTTACTACAAATGCAGAGTTTTCAATTTCTTCTAAGATATCAATTCCACCAAAGAGAACTACTTTCTTACCCTTATTTGTCTTAACTACAATACCGTAGCTTTCGTCTTCTTTAATAAACTGAGTATGATTATCAGTAGTTAAAGTTCTTGTTTTTTCGTCTTCAGTAGGGATAAATGAAATTTTACCTTTTGTAAATCCTACTACTTCAGCAGCCTCATTTACTACCATTGTCTTATCAAGACGTACCTTATCAGTAGTAACAACGTTACCCTCTTTAATAGAACTATTTTCCCAATCAATACCTGAACCATATCCTACGTCCTTAGTATAAGTAGGCATATCTGGGTACAATTTTAATGTATTTGAAGGAGATAAAAGTATAGTATCACAATATGTAGGATTAACAGTTGCTGAAACTTTACCAAGGAAATCCAAATCCTTGAAATATGTAGAACTGTATATTTCCTGCATGATAGGAGTCTTATAAAGAATTTCAACAGAGTTAGATACTGCAACATCTTTAATATTATCACGAGATAATGTATCTTCAAATGAAGGATAGATATAAAGGTCTGTATAAGTTGCTTTCTGCTGACTTGTAACATTAAATGAGTGATGTTCAACGTCAATAAAAGACTCTTCCTTTATCTTTCCGTCTTCAAAAGTATAAGAGTAACAAGGTAAATTAAGATTAACTTCTGTAACAAATGAAGTTTCTCCACCAATGTCACACTGTAATCCATTTCTAACCTTTGAAATCTTTGTTTCAATGTCAGACATTGCTGGGTATTCACATACAGTGTATTCATTAAATGGTACAACTAAACCAAAAATTCTGATATTTTTATCAGGTCTTGTATATTTTGAAGAAGAACCGTCATAGTCAATAAGTCTTAACTTCTTGTAATAATTTTTTGAGAATGTATCAATTTTACGATTGTGTTGTCTAATATACTTGATATAGTCTTCACTACTAAGGTTCTGTGCGTTTTCAATATTCCACTGATTCAACTTATCAAGGCTCAAAGAAACTTCAAGTTGTTCCTTTGCAGTATTTTTATCTATCTGTCTCAATGGAAGATATGTTGCAACAGGGAAAACAGTTACAGTATACAACAACTCATTTGCCAACATACGATAACCGAATTTAGAACCATAAAGTTTTCTACGATATGCCTCATTACGTAAGTTTCTGATTTTACACATTGCGGCTTCTCTAAGAGCCTCGTCTTTTTCAAGTCCCAAAGAAGAAACCAACTTATCGAAGAACAAGTTGTTTGGTTCGTAATCTATAATTGCTGCAGCCTGTGAAATAAAGTCATTAAACTCATTATCAGTAAGAAGTTTTGTATAGTCAGGGTGGTCAGGATAAATAGTACCCAAATATCTATATCCTTCGTGTAAAAGGAAGTCAAACTCTGGTAAAAGTACACCATACTCTTCAAGTCTGTGATATTTTGTTTCTATTGACTCCTTAAAGTCCTTAGGTACTGGACCATACTCGTCTGCCAATTTACCGTTTACCATTTTATAATAAACGGCTTCATTATCTATGTCCCTCTTATACTCAATTGAGTCAGTTTCACTATTGTATTCTTCTGCAAGATAAGGTAAGTCATACTCTACCTTTGTGTATCCTAAAATCCACTGCCAAATAGAAGGCACAATTTCACCATTCTTAACTGTTGTCTGCATAACAGAGTTAAGGGCATCAAACATATCATATGGTGGGATTTCGTTTGTGATATGAACACGTTTTTCTAAATTAAATTCTGATTCACTAGTATACTGACTCATTATAAAATTCCTATAATAATAAAAATTGATTTTATTATTTAGTAGGAATCTTATAATCTCTAAATTTTACGTAAATTCGGTATTAAACTTCGGTATATTTTAATACTCTTTCTACGATAATATCATCGTCGTCAATGAAACAGATATCGTTAGGGTTCTGTGTCAAAATATCAGTCTGCTTTGGAAGAGCAAATACCTTTAATGACACATAATTTTTTAACAAATTAGATAATTCTTCCATTTCAAGGAACTTTCCATTTGAGAAAGTCATATCAAGTGAGCTGAAATTAAAGTATGAAATAGGTATAATAAAGAATCCTCTTGCAAAGTCATATGAAGATGGTTCACTGTAGTTTTCATTAAAAATTATATGAACATTGTTAATGTAACTATCATTAATCATATAACCGTTTGTTGTGTTTGAAGATATATTAGCACCTGACAACTGAACGAACTTACCGTCTTCAACGTCGTTAATGTTATAAATCTTATTATTACCTTCAAAATTAACTTCATATGGTCTGTTCTCAAAAGGTGCAGATGCAGGGCTCTTTACCTTTGACATATATGCAGCGTCAGTAATATTTGTAATTAATGGGTACTGTGCAACTCTTACTGTACGTTTATTATAACCGTCCTGTGTTTCATCAAAGAAGCTAAGGTCATAGCCAATCTGAGACTTTACATTTTCAGTAGTAATATGTTTTGTAAGATAATTACCAGACTCTGCGTCTTCTCTTACAGTGTCCATAAGAGATACTTTCTCTGACGGTCTATTATCAAACAAGAAGAATGTTCTTGCATAAGAATCTGCGTCAGTAGTATTTATCATTTGCAAATTAATCTTCAACAAATATGGACTATCCAAACTAGAGTTCTTAAATCCAGGATTTAATCCGTCCAAACCATAAGTACTATCAAACTGGAATGGAATAGCAACCAAAGGAATATTTTGATTATCTTCGTCGGTAATAGTAAATACTTTTAACTTATCTGCGTCGTATTCTACTTTGGCCATTGCCTCTAACTGTAAGTTAATAGAGTCTGTAAATGAGAAAAGAGATGCCAAGTGTGTAATTCTAGAACTGTACAAAGGTGTATTAAAGTCAGTATTAAATACTGAATATTCCGAAGTTACGGCACCTTTTATATTCTTTATAATTTCAGACTCTGAAACGTCAATATCATAAGTGTTTACCTTGATAGAAGGTGCAACCTTAATGTAGTTTGGTTCAACATAGTTAAGAGAGTCGTTTGGTCCTTTTTTATCACTAATATTTGACAAAACATTTCTTATAAAGTCTTCCGACTCTTCATTTGTAACCATATCACCGTTTGCCTTAATAGCAGAAACGTTAAGGGCATTACTAATCAAAGTAACTTCATTAAGTACTTCCTCATCAATATCCTCATTCATATTATTTGAACCACTATCAATCTGCTTTGCAACGAATGAAGAGTTAGGATAACAAATTAACTTTGAAAGAGTGTAAGGTGAGTTTCTTAATATCTGATATTTATAGGAAGAGGTAACTGCAGTAGTATACGACTTCAAATATGACAATGGTGCATTTTCCCTATAGGTATCTTCATTTTCAATATCCTGTCCACCCATAATAGGTACTGTATTCAAACAAGATAAGAATGTAGACTCCATATTTGTTCTAGGGTCAATCATTTTTTGACTTCCTGGGAAAGCCATCTTATTTATCTGGAAAGTCTGTTGTATGTTTCCTTTGGAGCCTAATGTTTCAAGATAATGAACTGTTATAGTTGAACCCCTTACAGGAAGTTTTCCCGAAACACCATCACCAAATTTAATGATTATTCCTGTACCGTCTTCAGCCAACTTAGTTTCGTATACTTTATCAAATGGTTTGGCCTGACGTATCTTTGGTATTTCTGCCCATCTTTCAGGTTTGGTTCCCTTAGGAGGAGTTACCTCAACATAGAAATACTCTCTTGAAGTATTATTACTTGCATTTTCAACATTTTCTGCATTTAACTTAAATGCCTGGAATCTTGTTCCGTCTGTAGTACCAACAGTCTGAGACTTCTGAATACCCTGAATTACTGGAACTTTAAGATATTTTATATTTTCCCATCCGCCCGCACGGAGGAATTCTGTTTTCTTTGTTTCGTTTGATTCAATTTCTTTATATGGTTTTACAAGTGGCTTACATTTAACGGTTTTTGTAGCAATAAATTGAACACCATTATTAGCAGTAAATATTGTACCTTTTGGTACTTCGTAAGAAATAGGATTTGTCCAAGGAACTAAAGCCGACTTTTGGATATAATTTGCTTTTTCGTCTTTCTCTATATTATCGTAGTCTGACCTTTCATCTAGGCTAAAGAAAGTAGAACCAAAGTTAGCCAAACGGTCTACATTATTATTATCAGTATGAGAAACAACTATAAATCCTATTGCAGACTTTGGTCTTTCACGTTTTCTTCCGATAAGGCTACCTAAAGAAGTAAGTGAACTCATATTCATTGCAGTCTTCCACTTATTCTCTCTTAACAAATACTCAAGGTACCTTGCGAGTTCTGAAATACCCTCACCAAAAACGTCCATTACGTTTGAAAAAGCAGAGTCGTCAAGAATAGTGGCGGACTCACTATTCATTCTCATTCTCTCTGTAAGTCTGCCTTTTACTTCGTCATATGCAAATCTCTTACTCATATTTATCTCCGTCTACTTTTTAATTAGCTCACTTTTATCAACACGAACTATATATTCATCTACTACCCTACTGTGAAAAGTTATAAATAATAAATGAACCATTATCACTAAACATTGACTCGTCCAGAATACCAGTTTTATTATCTAAAACTGAAACCCTTATCTCCCATCGTCTTTTAGTCAAATTACAATTTACATTTACATCTGTAATTGTTATTTCTGGAAAGTATTTGAAGGCTTCTGCCTTTAAGTTTGCTTCTATCTGCCTACAAGAATCTTCTGTTAAAGGTTTCTTTACAACATACTTTTCCATAAAACCACCTAGTTCAGGATTTCTATGATAGTCTGTAGAACTAGACTGTAGCCAAATTTTAAATCTATTTATTACTGCCGTTCCATTTTCAACAGTAATAGAACCATATTCGTCTATATCATTATACCTTACGTCTATATATGATATATTCTCTTTTAATGAGGACTTTAAGGCCTCTATATTTTGAAGCATTACTGAGTTTATCATAAAGACCCTCCTTATAAGTAGTAAACAGAAGAATGGTTACTATCAGTAACACCAGCAAATGCACCAGTAGAAAGTGGGGCACCATTTGCGTCCCAAGTAGAAGTAGGCATAATTTTGGTTTGAATAATATTGCCGTCACTACCAACTTTCTGTACTTCTTCTGCCATACCACCAATATATTTTTTATCTTCTTCGTCATATGGATAAAAATACATTTCCATACCATTCATTTGATATTGTATTGTTACCGACGAAACATTTCCATTTTCTGCATAACTAAGTTGCATTTCTCCCAAATCTTTTGGTACAAGACCTATAAAGTTTACCAATGCGATTGGAACTGCTTTCATAATAGGAACACCTGATGTTGTGTTCATGTTTTTATAATGAAATAAATATGCAGCAAGATTTCTATACTTGCCCCTTCTTCCACAAACCATACAGTCCAAATATTTATCATACCAATGGTTCATCCAGTTAATATGATATCTTCTTACTGTCTGATATACGTCTTCTTTCCAATTAAGAGTCAATGTATTATTTCTATCTTTTGCACCTTTAACGTAGTCTATCCTAATAGCAGACTGAGACTCCATTATGTCTAATCCTGGGAGTCTAAATCCTGATATTGATTCAATCCTATACTGTAACTTATCGGGTATAACACTACTAGGTGAATCATAAGTTCCCTCACCTGAATCACCATCTGCCCTTATATATGGGTCATAGAAAGAGTCAATTGCAAAATAATTTAACTGTTGTGGCTCAAGATTATATAAATACTGATAACCTTCATATTGATAATTCTGTAATTCACTATTGCCGTCTGGCGACATAGGTACTACCCCTGCCACAGATAAGTCATTACTCATAATAAATTAGTTTAATCAGAAATTGTTATCAATTGTTGAAATTCTCTTGTATAAAATAGGTACTGCAATTGCAGATATCCTGCCAGCAGAGTCTCTTTCAAACTTTAATGTACTATTTGAACCAAGGAATCTTACGTCCTCAAAAACAAATGCCCTATAAGAGTTTTGATATCCATATATTTTACCCAACTTAGGATTATCTATTGTCTGACTATCATTCATAATAAGTTTCTGAGTTGCACCATACGAACCAAAATGGCCCTCTTTGTTAAAATTAAAGTCATTATACATAATTGTGATATCAATCCTTGACTTATTATTAAAGAATGTTGAAGGGAAGAAAGTTTGTGAATAGTAATTATTCTCTATTTCTCCAAACTTAACTGTGTCTTCTAAGTCACTGCCATAAATACCCGCAAGAGCATTAAACTTATTAAGGATAAGACCGTTTTGGTCTAATGAGAATTCTAATTCTGTCTTATGAGATTCAGTAAAAGAACTTGACACCTTAGGAACAGGTTTACCCATAAAGTTCCAGGTTGTAGGCTCAATAGACATACCATTTATAGACACTTTCTGCATCCTTACAAAATAAGTTCTTAATATTTGTTCTAACTGACTACCGAGTGGTTTTTCAAATGGCATTTTTGAAGTAATTCCTAAAATATCATTTATCTGTTCATCATTTTCGTCATATTGAGATATAACACCATAATACATATTAGGTCTAAAGTCAGGCATTTTTCTCAATAAACATTTTACTGCACTACTGTGTATTGCGTGTTGAGCCTCCATATTTGCTCTAGCCTCTTGTCTTTCTGTCAAGTCTCCTATTGGAGTAAGATTAGTTTCAGGGGACATTTGAATATGAGGGAGAGTTGCATGACCTAATAAGTTGTTATATAATGACGAACCATTTCTAGTAACCTGTGTAAACATCCTAACAACCTCTTTTTCATCAATTTCAAAGAATCCCTTAGATAAGGCTTTCTTGGTCTCAAACTTTGTTAATTTTATTTCTTGAGGAATCATTACTCCATTCTTTAATGTTACATTACTTCTTACGGTAGGGTGTGTTGGGTCACTTGTAAAGAAACTCTGTGTAATCAATAATGCAAAAACGTCCGGGGCAACACCAGGGTTCATTCCATCTGTACCTGCGTCTATCACTGGTCTTAAAAGAGAATTAAGTACATTTACATAATTATTTTTAGTCCATTCAGGGGCATTTTTTGTTCCTGCGGCGGCTGAGCGAGATACCTTATAAAACTCTTTTAATCTCTTTTCATTATTTGACTGCCAAGTATCTTGTGTCCAAACAGGCATAGAAACTTCTTTAGAGTTTAGACTTTCAATAAAGGCTTTTGCAGCAGAGGTGTCTATATAAGAAGAAACTTCTTTATTATCAATTAACAGTCTTTCAATATTACTAGCCTCTAATAGTTGTGGAACATTTGAGTCTGTAATACCATATTCTGAAAAATTATAAACATCTACAGGTGACATATCTACATTATAACGTCTCTTTAGTATTTTTACTAAAAGGTCTGCAGACTCGTCTTTTATAGATTTTATAGACTTTATTTTATCCAAAAATAACTGTACATTATCTGGGATTGTAGTCCCCTCTAAAGGAAATATTAAGCTACTTAAATAATCTTCAACTACACTACTAAGTACAGGACTTTCGGTATTTAATAACTCTAACATTCTGGATAAGTCTAACATAATTTTTCCTTTAGAAACTTTTAGACTGTCCATTAGTTTTTTAAGATTCCTTAAAAAACTCTTAAACTCCTCTGCAAGGGTTGAGTCATTAGTAGCAATACTTGTATTAAATGCAGATAAAATATCTTCCAAACTATTCAAGCTTTCTTGGTCATCATTAGTCGTACCTAAGGCAGCAAGAAAATTATCCATCATTTTCTTGGTAGTAGGGTCTATTGCATTTTTTCTAGTTAATTTATTTTTCAAATCTTCTGAAAGAGCCTCTACCACAGAGTTTGTTTTCTTAGAGTGTGAGGCATAATAGTCGTCTGTATTACCTTGTTCATTAGTCTTAGAACGTAAGGCATTTTTAATGTCCTCATCTAACTCACCAACACCATTATTTGCCTCAGTTAAAGTTTTATTAACTTTACCAAATACACTACTAAAGAATGACTGTCTTTCCAACTCTTCGGGACTTGCAGTCGATACTCTTACGCGTGTCTTCTTTTTATCTTCAAAAAAATTAAAATTATTATCTGTTACTATATTCATTTAATAAGTCCCTCAGGGTCACCAGCATGGTCAAAAATATACTTTTGCATTTCAGACGAGAATGCTGTAACTTCTTTTTCTTCCTGTATACGAGTTGTGTCTGTTCTATAAACAGTCCTGATATTCTTAAATATGAAAGGCACTGTAATGCTTTGTCTTGCAGCAGTTTCACTATTAAAAGTAATTGTGTCTCCTACCCCCAAGAACCTTACGTCTTCAAATACAAACAAGATATCTGCACCCATTGAAGTATAGTCTACCTTGCCGTCTACATAATTTGATAATTTATGAATCGGAACACATAAGTCAATTGTATTCTTTTCATACCCTATCTTTCCTGGTGATAAAACCCTATATAAGTTATCTTTATCTTGTGGTCTTTCGTCAGGACTACTATAATAGTGACCACTTCCATAAGTTCCTGGTCTTACAAAACCTGACAACGCATTAAAGATATCATATACATACAAGTTTGCGTCAAGGTCAACAGTTATAGAACTCATAGGCTTATAGTCCCAGTCTGACTGTGCCACGTCAACTCCTGTACCTATCCAATTCCAAGTACCTGAGTTTCTTGAACGCCCCGGAATTTCTACACTCTGTGTTCTAACAGTTAACATATAAACGTCTTCTATTAAAGACTTCATCGGTGCAGACAAATTAAGATTTGCAGTAGATATTGAGGCGTCTGAACTTTCGTCAGTAATTGCACTTTCTGTAGGGGCACAGAACATTACAAATTTGGTATTCTCTTTTTCATCACCGTCTTCATTATGATAAACAAGGAATACGTCAAACATATTCTTCTGCAAGTCAGGTCCAGATAAAAGCATTGCACCTACACTCTTATTTAAGAAGTCATTTATACTTCTACCTCTTGAACGTCTGTTTGTCATGTCTATGGCATTATCAGCCGTGTTTGTTTTTAAGATATAGTCTTTAGGTGTATCCCCTTTTTTATCATAATCTAAACTAATACCAGTCTCTTCTCTTTCAAACTCATTTCCATTTATAATTATTTTTGGGTCACTTTCTAATGTGCCGAATACGGCTTTTTGGTACTTGTTATATATATCTCCAAAAGACTCTGCACCTATAAAACTTATTAGGTTTTCTTTCCATTGTTTATATCCACTTAGAAAACCTTTATAATTTGCAGTTACAGTGTCTAATAACTCTAACCCAAGATTTTTAGTTTCTTTCTTTATTAAATCCCAAGAGTCGTCCTTAAATTTTGTAAAGAAGTCTTCCCACTCTTGCTGGTCTGGGACGTGAATCATTCGGGCACTATCCCCAAGATATCCAGTTAAAATCTTAGTAAGTTCCTCATTTTCGACACTTTTATTATAGGCGTCTACCATATCTTTTGAGTATTTTCTAATGTCTATGATTGAGTCTGCTAAGGATTCCATATGAATTTAGTTAGGATTTTTAAAATAAAAAAGCAGTTGGATTTTATAACCCAACTGCTGCAATTTTTCATAATCTACCTTGATTATACAGCTGTATATCCACCGTCGCCAGTACCTGTAATACCTGCTGCATTATAGAATGGGTAGTCAATATCTCCACAAACGAATTGTACCTCATATTCGATATGTCCACCACCAGAAGAGTCAAATGAAGGCTGACCTACTTTCTTAACCCATACGTCATAGAATGTCCAGGTTGCATTTGTGTCACCTTTAATATTATAATTCTGCTGGTCAATATACTCTCCAACACCTGTTGCTGCATAAGTTCCAGTTAATGCCTTAACTGTAACTTTACCTGTTGCAGTTGCCCAGTTTGCTACACCACCGTTTACACCGTCGGCAGTAGTCTGGTGCCATGCAATAAACTGTTTATAGAATGCGTAAGATGCGTCAAGCCTAAAAGTAAGGTTGAACTTTCTGTCAATCTTAGCCTCTGTAGTAGGTGTCTCAATTGTTGAACCGTGATAGTTTCTTGGCTCAGAACCTGTTTCAACTGGAGGGATATCAAATTTAGCGGCACGCATTGATACTAAAGTGCCTTCTTCGTCCCAAGGGAATTGTACCCAAACGTCAAACATGTTTTTCTGGGCGTCAGCACCAGATGATATAAGTGCTTGCACTGCTTTATTATTTGCCATATCGTTTCTCCTATGTTTAATTAGTTATATTAAAACGTAATATTTATAAAAATTAGTTGTTTTTTAAAAAATTTTTCTTGAGTTTCAAAGGTTTAAACTAATTCCATATATGAAGAACGAAGCTGAATTATGTACCATAATTAAAAACTCTATGATAGACGGAGTAAAAATACCTGACCCAAGCGGAAACTATACACAGACCAGCATACGTTGTTTTGACGGTATTGGAATGTTACCAGCAAGTACATTTGGGGAAGAGTCAGACGATAATTTATTTATCTGTTGGGAGGCTAAATATCTCAAAGAGCCAAAGGCATTTTCATTAAAAGCCGTTGAACCTCACCAGGCATATTATCTGTCTTCTTTTTCTACTGCAAGAAACATAAAGTCACTTCTTATTCTTGGAGTTGTTTTCGGTAGAGGAGATAAAAGAGTATTTGTATTTAAGTGGACTGACACTATGAAGAAACTCTTTGATAATGGTTTTTCATTCCACAAAAAAGAACTTATGGAACTGCCGTTCAACTTTGTTGAAAAAGATAAGGAGAAAGACAAGTTTACTTTTAAGTTTGAATACCTTATTGGAGACGAAGAATTAAATAAAGTGTATGGTAATATAGATAATGAAATTAAAAAATTGGAGGAATTAAATGGGAACAGCGAAGTTTAAGTGTGAATGTGGAAAAGAACAATCTATTGCATTTACACCTGGAGAAAAACCTACTCCCCCAACGTGTGAGTGTGGTAAAGTAATGAAACGTGTATTCCAAAATATTGGGGTAGGTGATATTGTAGACGATGAGTGTATGAATATCGGCAGAATGATGACATATCACTCTAATAAAAGATAGAGTTTAAAATAGAAAAACGGGCCTTTACTTGACCTTATTTTTCCATTCATTGGAAATGAGATATTTTAATGTCTGGGATTATTTAATTAGTAGTGGTTTACTCTTTTGAGATTTTTACTTTTTCCATTGCTTCCTCTATGCAAGCCTTTAATGCTGCCAAAGGAAAAGCCTCACCATCTGGTGTAGCAGTGGAAACAGAATAAACTACTCTTAATCCCTTTTCGAGACCAGTTACAGTAAAGCTATTATCATTATCATAATAAT
>ODAI014202652.1_pt1 | contig 12188 bp, 12 predicted proteins | sample 1539321 | NCBI WGS metagenome assembly ODAI01 (sample SAMN02144231, study PRJEB22623) | gut metagenome | biome: sheep rumen | host: Ovis aries | place: New Zealand
CAGTCCGACCGCTGCCGCATGGGCATCTACCAGAAGTACGCGGAGCAGCTCATCGAGCAGGGCAACGCCTACTACTGCTTCTGCACCAAGGAGCGCCTGGAGTCCCTGAAGACCAACGCCGGCGACAAGGAATTCGCCATGTACGACAAGCACTGCCTGAGCCTCAGCAAGGAAGAGATCGCTGAGAAGCTGGCTGCCGGCGTGCCCCACGTCATCCGCCTCAATGTGCCCCGCGAAGGCACCACGACCTTCCATGACGTGAACTACGGCGACATCACCGTGGACAACGCCGAGCTCGACGACATGATCCTCATCAAGTCGGACGGCTTCCCCACCTACAATTTCGCCAACGTCATCGAAGACCACACCATGGGCATCACCCACGTGGTCCGCGGAAATGAATACCTGGCCTCAAGCCCCAAGTACAACCTTCTCTATGACGCCTTCGGCTGGGAGGTCCCGGTATATGTCCACTGCCCGCTGATCACCGACGAGCACCACCAGAAGCTGTCCAAGCGCAGCGGCCACTCTTCCTTCGAGGACCTGCTGGACCAGGGCTTCCTCCCGGAGGCCATCGTCAACTACGTGGCCCTGCTCGGCTGGAGCCCGGAGGGCAACAGCGAGATCCTCTCCTTAGAGGAGCTGATCGAAAAGTTCGACTACCTCAAGATCAACAAGTCCCCGGCCGTCTTCGACATCGGCAAGCTCCGCTGGATGAACGGCGAGTACATTAAGCGCATGGACGATGAGGCTTACTACGAGAAGGCTATGCCTTATGTGGAGCAGGCGGCTCCCTCCATCGCCGACAAGAAGGCCCTTGCCGACCTGGCCAAGAGCCGGATCGAGACCTTCTGCGACATTCCGGAGCTCCTCGCCTTCTTCGAGACCGTGCCGGAGTACGACGTCTCCATGTACACCCACAAGAAAATGAAGACCACCCCGGCCCTGTCCCTGGAGGTCCTGACCAAGGTCCTGCCCGCCCTTGAGGCCTGCGAGGACTACAGCAACGACGCCCTTTACGCGTTCCTGCAGCAGTTCGCCGCTGAGAACGGCCTGAAGAACGGGCAGGTCATGTGGCCCATCCGCACGGCTGTGTCCGGCAAGGCCATGACGCCCGGCGGCGCCACCCAGCTCATGGAGATCCTCGGCAAGGATACCTCCCTGGCCAGGATCCGCGCGGCCATCGCAAAGCTTGGCGAAGCTGTCCAGGCATGAGAGAGCCGGACGGGCAGGCGGGACCGGCAACGGTCCTCCTCAGCTATGCCTTCCTTCCGGAAGGCACCGACGGCCGGGCCATGAGCCAGGCCGCCTGGCGGATGACTGTGGCGGCGGCAGCCGCCCATTATGAGATTCCGCCTGAGGAATTCCTTCGGTCGGAGGGACCTCATGGGAAACCGTATTTCAGGGACCACCCGGAGATCTGCTTCAATATCAGCCACTCCGGGCGCTGCATCGCCTGCGCCTTCGCCGAGGAGGCGGTGGGGCTGGACGTTCAGGTGCGGACGGGGCGGGAGACCGAAAAGATCGCCCGCCGGATCCTTGACCGGGAGACTTTTGACGCCTACCTGGCAGCGGCGGACCGGGAGGACTTCTTTTACCGGCACTGGGTCCTTCTTGAGAGCTATCTCAAGCGGACCGGGGAAGGGTTCACCGTGGATCTGGGAAGCGCCGCAAAAGACGGATGTTTTTCATTTCCCGAGATCGGCGAAGGATATTACGCGGCTGTCAATACGGCCGGCCCTCACAGGGTCATCCTGCGGAAAGTGGACAGCGCATCCTGCTAAGACCCTGTTTTATCAGATTAAAGAAACGCGAATACAGGCGGACGTCGGTCTGCCTGCATACAAACAGCTGCGTCAGCCTCTCGGGCTGACCGGGAGGATGAGACCAATGGATCGTTCGGACCCGACCTGATGGCTTCTGCCGGGTACATCAGACAGCGGCAAGAACCGCGTACAGACAGAAGCAATAGGAAAGGAATAGACAGTATATGAATGAAATAGAAAAGCGAAGGACATTCGCCATCATTTCCCACCCGGATGCCGGTAAGACGACGCTGACGGAGAAGTTCCTGCTTTACGGCGGCGCCATCAACCTGGCCGGATCGGTCAAGGGAAAAGCCACGGCCCGCCACGCTGTGTCCGACTGGATGGAGATCGAGAAGCAGAGAGGTATCTCTGTCACCAGTTCGGTCCTTCAGTTCAACTACGACAATTTCTGCATCAACATCCTGGATACGCCTGGCCACCAGGACTTCTCCGAGGATACCTACCGGACCCTCATGGCCGCAGATTCGGCCGTCATGGTCATCGACGGCGCCAAGGGCGTGGAGGCCCAGACCAGAAAGCTCTTCAAGGTATGCGCGAGACGCCACATCCCCATCTTCACCTTCATCAATAAGATGGACCGGGAAGCCAGGGATTCCTTCGAGCTGGTGGACGAGATCGAGAACGGGCTGGGCATCCCCTGCTGCCCGATCAACTGGCCCATCGGGTCCGGCAAGGCCTTCAAGGGCGTCTATGACCGGCACAGCGAGAAGGTCCTCATTTTCAGCGACACCCAGAAGGGCACCAAGGAAGGTGAGATCCGCGAGCTGACCATCGCGGAGGCGGCAGCGGAGGGAATCGTGAGCGAGGATGAGCAGGAGACGCTGGAGAGCGAGATCGAGCTCCTCGACGGCGCTTCCGCGGACTTCGACCAGGAGGCCGTGAGTCACGGCCGGCTTTCGCCCGTCTTCTTCGGATCGGCGCTGACCAACTTCGGTGTGGAGACCTTCCTCCAGCATTTCCTGAAAATGACATCCTCCCCCCTGGCCAGGCTTTCCGACCAGGGCATGATCGATCCTTTGAAGGATGATTTCTCGGCCTTCGTCTTCAAGATCCAGGCCAACATGAACAAGAACCACCGGGACCGCGTGGCTTTCATGCGGATCGTCTCCGGCCATTTCGACGCCAACATGGAAGTCTTCCATGTCCAGGGCAACCGCAAGGCCAGGCTCTCCCAGCCCCAGCAGATGATGGCGGACGACCGCCACGTGGTCTCCGAGGCCTGGGCGGGCGACATCATCGGCGTCTTCGATCCGGGCATCTACTCCATCGGCGATACGGTCTGCATGCCGGGACAGAACTTTAAGTTCGGAGGAATTCCCACCTTCGCCCCGGAGCACTTCGCCAGGGTCCGCCAGGTGGACACTATGAAGCGCAAGCAGTTCACCAAGGGCATCGAGGAGATCGCCCAGGAGGGCGCCATCCAGGTCTTCCAGGAGCTGGGCTCCGGCATGGAGGAGATCATCGTCGGCGTCGTCGGTGTTCTGCAGCTCGACGTTCTCCGCTTCCGCCTGGAGACGGAGTACAAGGTGGAGGTCCGTATGGAGACCCTGCCCTACGAGTATATCCGCTGGATCGAGAATCCCCTGGAGATCGACATCGACCACCTGGAAGGCACCAGCGATATGAAGAAGGTCCAGGATATGAAGGGCAACCCCTTGCTCCTCTTCGCTCACGAGTGGAGCGTAGGCATGACATTGAACAGAAACAAGGGCCTGCGTCTCAGCGAATTCGGCGGCTGGGACGACGAAGGGGAGACCGCCTGAGGCGGAAAACGCTAACAGCACAGAGTCAGAGGATGCGCCGGCACAGCGCATTTGTGGCTGCGGGACGGGAAGAGGTCCGATGAGGTGCCTTCCCGGCACGACAGCCGGTCATGGCGGAAAAGTCCGCCGAGCAAGCAGTCGGAGGTAAGGAAGATGGCTGACAGCAGAAATACCTATACGATCAAGGAAGAGGAAGGCGTCGGCAGCGTGCGCGTCGCGGATGAGGTAGTTCTCATCATAGCTGCCATGGCGGCCACGGAAGTCAAGGGCGTTGCGTCCCTGGCGGGCGGCATCACCAATGACAACCTTCCCAAGAAGGGCGCCAAGTCCCTGTCCAAGTGCGCGAGGATCAGCGTCGAGGAGGGCGTGGTGAATGTGGACCTGGTCATCAGCATCGAGTTCGACAACGCCATTCCCGAGGTCAGCTGCGCTGTCCAGGAGCGGGTCAAGAGCGCGATTGAGGGCATGACCGGCCTCAAGGTCGGCGCTGTCAACATCAGCGTGACCGGCGTCGGCGCGGAAATCGAGAGCTGATTTGCCGCCTGGCCCAGCGCAGGGCCCATCCGGCCGCCTGCTGCGCGGATGCAGGGCATCCCGGCAAGGGGCGGGGCCGCGCCGTAACAAAAATATAATAAATCCATTATGACCCGGCCGCTTATCACAAGGGGCCGAGTCGTGTATAATCTACGCGAAGGCAATGAGCCGGGGCAGGAAATGCCTGCCCGGGGAGCTGCCCGTGAACGGCTGATGAGTGCGGAGCGACCTATCGAAGGGATAATGTGTTTATTTTCCGCGCGCAGGGGCGGGAGCCCGCTGCCCGTTACGGGATCACGAGAATACGGGAGATAAAAGTTGAGTCTCAGCAGAAGAAAATTAAGAGAACATCTTTTCAAGATGATCTATATCTATGCCTTTAACCCGGAGAAGGAGATGCCGGGGCAGGTGTCACTGTACCTGGACAACATCGAGGACCCCATCAGCGAGGAGGAGAAGGAATTTCTCAGCGCCCGCTACGAGGCGGTCCATGAGCGGATCCCGGAGATCGACAAAATGCTGAACGAGAAGGCCAAGGGCTGGACGACCAACCGCTTCGCCAGCTGCGACCTGGCCATCCTCCGGGTGGCGGTCTATGAAATGAAGTTCGACGAAAAGATTCCCGAGGGTGTCGCCATCAACGAAGCGGTGGAGCTGGCCAAGATCTACGGCGGCGACAGCTCCCCATCCTTCATCAACGGGATCCTCGGAGAGATATCCCGTCTGCCATGAAGCGGGTCTATTCGGTCGGTCAGGTCAACCGCTATGTGAAGGGGATGTTCAGCCAGGACGTCCTCTTATCGTCCATCTCTGTCCAGGGGGAGGTATCCAACTGCAAGTACCATTCCTCCGGACACATTTATTTCTCCCTCAAGGATGAGACGGGGGCCCTGTCCGCCATCATGTTCGCGGGCAGCCGAAGGACCGGACTGACGTTTCCCATGAAGGACGGAGACCGGGTCGTCTGTGACGGCAGCGTGGACGTCTACGAGCGGGACGGCAGGTACCAGCTGTATGCCCGCAGCATCCGGCCCCTTGGCGCCGGTCTTCTCTACGAAAAATATATGGCGCTCAAGAAGGAGCTCTCTGAGATGGGCCTGTTCGATGAGGCCTACAAGAAGCCCATTCCCAGATTCGCCACACGCATAGGAGTAGTGACCGCGCCTACGGGGGCGGCCATTCGCGATATTCAGACTATTTCGAGCCGGCGCAATCCCTATGTCCAGCTCTATCTCTACCCGGCCCTGGTCCAGGGCGAGGGGGCCAAGACATCCATCGCCAGGGGAATCCGGGCGCTGGATGATTTTGGCGTGGACGTCATCATCGTGGGACGCGGCGGCGGATCCCTGGAGGACCTGTGGGCCTTCAACGAGGAGGAGGTGGCTTACGCCATCTTTGAGTGCCGGACACCGGTCATTTCTGCCGTCGGACACCAGACAGATACCACCATCTCTGATCTGGTGGCGGATCTCAGGGCGCCGACGCCCTCCGCGGCGGCCGAGCTGGCCGTTTTTGACTACCGGGCCTTCGAGGAGACCCTGAAGGGATATGAGCGGCATCTGAGCAACAGCCTTCTGCGACGTCTCAGCGCGGCCAAGGGAGACGTCCGCTATTACGCGGCACGTCTTGCGGCCATGAGTCCGGAGGCCAGGATGAAGGACCGGCGGCGGAGCGCGGCCGAGGCGGAGATTGCCCTGGAACGGCTCCTCACGGCGAAAATCGAGCGGGCCCGGGATCGGGCGGAAGACCTGGCAGGGAGACTGACAGCCGGGGAGGAAGGCCTGATCAGGGCCAGACGGCAGACGCTTGCCCTCATGGCCGAGCGCTTCCGGGGGCTGAGTCCCCTTGAGCGGCTCAGTCAGGGGTTTTCATTTGTCTCGGATATGGAAGGACATACGGTCTCGAGGATCGGCGACGCAAGGCCCGGAGACCTGCTGCGGATCCGGGTGCGGGACGGCAGCTTCATCACAGAAGTCAAGGAGGTCACGGACAATGGCTGAAAATGAGAAGACACCAACCATCGAGGAAAGCTTCCGGATGCTGGATGAGATGGTGAAGAACCTGGAACGGGACGACATAGAGCTGGAGGAGTCCTTTCGGATCTATGAGGAGGGCATGAAGCTCTTAAAGAACGTCAACAGCCGCATCGACCAGGTGGAAAAGAAAATGAAACAGATCACGGAAGGCGGCGGGGAGGAGGCGTTCGAATGAAGAAACGGCTCGATCTGCTCCTGACGGAGCGCGGCCTGGCCCCCTCCAGGGAGAAGGCCAAGGCCATCATCATGTCCGGCATCGTCTTCGTGGACGGCGTGCGTGAGGACAAGGCCGGCGCCACCTTTGAGGAGACCGTGGACATTGTCCTGAAAGGTTCCACGCTTCGCTACGTCAGCCGAGGCGGCCTCAAACTGGAGAAGGCGGTCACTGCCTTCGCCCTGGACCTGAAGGATCGGACCTGCCTGGACGTGGGCAGCTCCACCGGCGGCTTCACCGACTGCATGCTTCAGAACGGGGCGGCCCATGTGTTCGCCATCGACGTGGGACGCGGGCAGCTGGACTGGAAGCTGCGGAACGATCCCCGGGTCACCTGCATGGAGAAGACCAACATCCGCTATGTGGTGCCGGAGGATATCGGCGTGGCGGCGGATTTTTCCAGTATAGACGTGAGCTTTATCTCCCTCACCAAGGTCCTCATGCCTGTGCGGGAGCTCCTCACGGAGACCGGCAGGGGAGTGGCCCTCATCAAGCCGCAGTTCGAGGCAGGCCGGGAAAAGGTGGGCAAGCACGGCGTCGTCCGTGACAGGCACGTCCACGAGGAAGTCATAGAACGTGTGACGAGCTATGCCGCCGAGATCGGATTCTCCCCCCTGGGGCTCGACTATTCGCCGATCCGAGGGCCGGAGGGCAACATTGAGTACCTGTTTTATTTCGGTAAAAATGTGCCGGCCGGGGAGGCGGTATGCCTTGACATCCCATCCGTCGTGACGGCGGCCCACGACGAGCTCGACAAGCCCTGAGAGGGGCGGAAAGGGGGAAGACATGAAGCATTTTGCGGTTCTGAGGAACCCCTTGAAGGACGTGGGCGGTCATTTCTCAAAAAAAATATCCGAGTACCTGACCAGCCGGGGCGGGACGTGTTATCTGACCGACGACGGTCTCGACATACCGGAGGGCGCGGAGTGCGTCCTGGTGCTTGGCGGAGACGGCACGGTCCTGCGGACAGCCAAGAAGGTGGTGGACAGGCAGCTGCCCCTTCTGGGCATCAACCTGGGCACCCTCGGCTATCTGGCGGAGGTGGACAAGAACGGGATCTACTCAGCCCTGGACAAGCTCCTGACGGACCGGTATACCATCGAGGAGCGCATGATGCTGAAGGGCAGTGTCTATCGGGACGGCGTGCTGGTGGGGGAGGATATCGCCCTGAACGACGTCGTCATCCTGCGGCACGGCCATCTGCGGGTAGTCAGGTTCTCCGTTTATGTCAACGATGCCTACCTGACCTCCTACCAGGCGGACGGCATCATCCTGTCCACGGCGACCGGCTCTACGGGCTACAGCCTGTCTGCCGGCGGCCCCATTGTGGCGCCGGAGGCCAATCTCACGGTGATGACGGCCATCGCGCCCCACACCCTGAACAGCCGCAGTATCATACTGCCGTCCCACGACCGGGTGACGGTAGAAATAGGCATGGAGCACACCCCCGACGGCATCAGCGAGGTGGACGCCACCTTTGACGGCGGCGAGGAGGTGACCATGCAGACCGGAGACCGGATCGACATCGAGCGGTCCGAGCTCACGACCAGGATCATAAAAATAAACCATATCAGCTTCCTGGAGGTGCTGAGACAAAAAATGGCGGACTGAGGTGATTTCCAATGAAAAATGCAAGACATGAACAGATCCTGCAGCTTATTCAGCGGGAAGAAATCGAAACACAGGAAGAACTGGCAGAAAAACTCAACGAAGTCGGCTTTGCGGTCACCCAGGCGACAGTTTCCAGGGATATTCGCCAGCTGGAACTCAGAAAGGTCCCCGGCCGGAACGGCCGGATGCACTACACCATCGCAGGCGGGGAGAACGCGGACCTGAGCCAGAAGTACAAGCGGGTGCTGGCGGATGCCTATGTCTCCGCGGACTGCGCCGGCAATATCCTTGTGCTGAGGACAGTTTCGGGGATGGCTATGGCAGCGGCAGCGGCCCTGGACAGCCTGGCCTGGCGCGAGGTGGTCGGCTGTATAGCCGGCGACGATACCATCATGGTGGTGGTCCGGACACCCGAGGACGGGCCGGAGATCACCAGGAAGATCCGGCAGATTTCAGGAAGAGGTAGGGAAGATGCTGAGAAATCTTCACATTAAGAATCTGGCCCTGATCCGGGAAATCGACGTGGATTTCACGGAAGGGCTGAATATTCTGACCGGCGAGACAGGTGCCGGTAAATCCATCATTATCGACTCCATCACGCTGGCGCTGGGCGGGAAGGCCTCGCGGAACCTGTTGCGGGAAGATGCGCCTTACGGCCTGGTGGAACTGGTCTTTGAGGAGCATGATCCCGAGGTCCTCTCGGCTCTTTCAGAGCTCGATGTGGAGGCGGAAGAGGGCGTTGTTCTCATTTCCAGAAAGCTCCAGGGGAACCGGAGCGTATGCCGGATCAACGGGGAGACCCGGACGGCAGGGGACGTGCGGGCAGTGGGTGCCCTGCTGTTGGACATCCACGGGCAGAGCGAGCACCAGAAGCTTTTGAGGCCCGAGCACCAGCTGGCCCTCATCGACGCCTACGGGCGCTCTGCCATTGAAAATGCGAAGGCGAAAGTGGCGGCCAAGTACAGGGAGTACGCGGAAATCCGCAAAAAGCTGGGCGGCGGCGATATGAGCGCCGAGGAGCGAGCCAGGAATATCTCTTTCCTCCAGTTCGAGGTGGACGAGATCGAGGCGGCCCGGCTTTCGCCCGGCGAGGACGAGGAGCTGGAGAAGGCCTACCGGCGTATGGTGAATTCCCGGAGGATCGTGGAATCCGCCGTTCATGCCCATGCGCTCACCGGCTATGACAGCGATGACGGCGCGGGTGAGAAGATCGGCCTGGCCGTTCGGGAGCTGGACCGGATCTGCGAGTATGATCCGGACGCGGTGGAGATGCTGAACGCCGTCTCGGAGATCGAGGACCTTCTCGGCGACTTCAACCGGGCCCTGGCGGATTACATCGACGGCTTGAGCTTCGAGGAGGATACTTTCCGGGAGACCGAGGAGCGGCTTGACCTCATCAACCATCTGAAGGCCAAGTACGGCCGCACCATCGAGGACATTCTGGCGGCCCGGGAGGAGAAAGAGAGAGCTCTCGAGGAACTCGTGAATTACGAGGAGGACCGCGCCCGGCTCAAGAAGGCCCTGGACCGCGTCACCGGCGAACTCGCCTCCCTCTCTGCAGAGTTGACAAAGGCCCGAAAGGAGACCGCGGCGGTCTTTTCCACTGAGGTCATGAAGCAGCTGAAGGACCTCAACTTTGCCCGCTCTGACTTTGACGTCTCTTTCCGGGAAAATGAAAGCTTTTCCCCGAACGGGCGTGATGCCGTAGACTTTATGATCGCCACCAACCCCGGCGAGAGCCTCAGGGTCCTCACCAAGGTGGTCTCCGGCGGTGAGCTCTCGCGAATCATGCTTGGCATCAAGACCATGTTCGCCCAGGGCGACAGGACGGATACGCTGATCTTCGACGAGGTGGACACCGGCATTTCCGGCCGGACGGCCCAGAAGGTGGCGGAGAAGATGGCGGTCATCGCCGCTTCCCGTCAGGTCCTCTGCATCACCCACCTGCCCCAGATCGCGGCCATGGCGGATACTCATTACGGGATCACCAAGGATCTGACAGATGAGGCGGCCATCACCCGGATCGAGCCCCTCGACACGGAGGAGTCCGTGCGGGAGCTGGCCAGGCTCCTGGGCGGCGCCCGGATCACCGACAACACCCTGTCCTCCGCACGGGAAATGAAGGAAATGGGCCGGGTATTCCGGGAAAAGATCAGGGCCTGAGGCGGCAGCTTTGCCGGCAGCGGTATCGGGTAGAGTTCTGAGGCGGCAGCTCTGTCGGCAACGGTATCCGGCAGAATTTTGCGGCGTGCGTGCGGACGAGGATCGCCGGCGGGAAGCCGGAGCGGCAGGGCAATGGTGTTGCCGGAAAGGGCGGCATCTATGCAGGGGGAGCAGTCCCCGGCATGGCTCTACGGAGCGCATGCGAATGAAGCCGGCGGGTTGAAAGCGGGAGCGGCTTTCATTTCCTATTTATGCAATATTTACGATAAGATTCACGAATTACCTGAAAGTTATGGTGACATTTCAGAGCTTATGATATATAATAAAGTCTGTGTGGGAACGGCAGCGCCGTAATCCCGCTGGATGCAGGTGATAATCTGTTGGGCCTGTTATAGAAAAATGCCTGTGGAGGTTTATTATGAAGAACATACTTTTTGTCGCTTCGGAATGTCTTCCCTTTGTCAAGACCGGCGGTCTGGCTGACGTTGTCGGATCTCTTCCGAAGACACTGGATAAAGAATACTACGATTGCCGGGTCATCCTGCCCCTGTATTCCTTTATGCCGCAGAAGTGGAAAGACATGCTGACTTATCATTCCCACTTCTATATGGATTTCAACTGGAACAGCTACTATGTAGGCATCATGGAATGCGAGTACGAAGGCGTTCATTACTACTTCATCGACAACCAGGACTACTTTACCTGCGACAGACCTTACGACGGTATGCCCTATGACATCGGCCGTTTCGCATTCTTCGACAAGGCAGCCCTTTCCATCCTGCCCTCCATCGGCTACAGACCTGACCTGATCCACTGCCATGACTGGCAGACCGGCCTTATTCCGGTTTATCTTAACAGCAGCTTCCAGGAGAATGAGTTCTACCGGGGCATCAAGACCGTCATGACCATCCACAACCTCAAGTTCCAGGGCATCTGGGATGTGAGGACCCTGAAGGACATCGTCGGGCTGCCGGGTTACTACTTCACACCGGACAAGCTGGAGTACAATCGTGACGGCAATATGCTGAAGGGCGGCATGGTCTATGCCGACGCCATCACCACCGTCTCCAATACCTACGCGGAAGAGATCAAGATGCCTTACTACGGCGAGGGTCTCGACGGCCTGATGCGTGCCCGTTCCAACAGCCTCCGCGGCATCGTCAACGGCCTGGACTACGAAGAGTGGAATCCGGCCATCGACAAGAATATCTATGCCAACTACGACGTGAAGAGCGTCATCGAGGGCAAGGCCAAGAACAAGGAAGCCCTCCAGAAGGAGCTGGGCCTCACCGTTGATCCGGATGTCATGCTCATCGGCATCGTCTCCCGCCTGACGGACCAGAAGGGCTTCGACCTCATCGCCTACGTCATGGACGAGATGTGCCAGGACGCTGTCCAGTTCGTCATCCTGGGCACCGGCGAGGAGCGCTACGAGAACATGTTCCGCCACTTCGCCTGGAAGTACAACGGCAAGGTCTCCGCGCAGATCTACTACAACGAGGCTCTGGCCCACAAGATCTACGCCGCCAGCGATGCCTTCCTTATGCCCTCCCAGTTCGAGCCCTGCGGCCTGAGCCAGCTCATGAGCCTCCGCTACGGCTGCGTACCGATCGTCCGCGAGACCGGCGGCCTCAAGGATACGGTCGAACCCTACAACGAGTACGAGGGCACCGGCACAGGCTTCTCCTTCACCAACTACAATGCCCATGAGATGATGAACACCGTGCGCTATGCCGAGAAGATCTTCTACGACACCAAGCCCGCATGGAACGACATCGTCACCCGCGGCATGGAGAAGGACTTCTCCTGGAAGAATTCCGCGCTTCAGTATCAGGAGATGTACGACTGGCTGATCGGCTGATCGCTGTTTGAAATTGTAAACTGGGAATCAGGGACGGTTCCTTTTCCCACTTTTCCATGAAAAGTGGGAAAAGGAACCGTCCCTGATTTCCAGTTTTCTTTGAAAAGCGGGAATAGGAAGCGTCCCTGATTCCCAGTTTTGTTTGAAAAGCGGGAAAAGGAGGCTTCCCTGATTTCA
>ODAI014589509.1_pt1 | contig 12188 bp, 9 predicted proteins | sample 1539321 | NCBI WGS metagenome assembly ODAI01 (sample SAMN02144231, study PRJEB22623) | gut metagenome | biome: sheep rumen | host: Ovis aries | place: New Zealand
AGCATCGCCCGATGCGTAACTGTTCAGAACAGGTTCTGAACAGTTACCCTCCGTTTTTCATAAAAACGTGACTTGCATTTCCAAACATATGTCACAGGCACTCAGCCATCCACTGCTTGTTCATCCAGGAGCGTGCTTTTCCAGAATCCACGTATCTGCGGATTCACCAGCTCTTCTTCTTCGCGGAGATCTCATCCACCAGCTGCACGTAGCTGTCATACCGCTCACGGCTGATCCTGCCCTCTTCCAGCGCGGACTTCACCCCGCAGTCCGGCTCATGGATGTGCATGCATCCCTGGAACCTGCACCGGGGCTCGTATTCGGAAAACTCCGGGAAAAAAGTCTTCACATCCTCCCTTCCGATCCCCTGCAGCTCAAGGCTTGAGAATCCCGGCGTATCGAAAAAGAAGGTGCCTCCTCCGGCCGCGAACAGCTCCGCATGCCGGGTCGTCTGTTTCCCGCGCTCCGTTTTCCGTGAGACCTGCCCCACCTCCATGTTCGCTTCCGGGCACAGGAAATTGGTCAGGGAGCTCTTGCCGACACCGCTCGGCCCTGCCAGGACAGTTGTCCTGCCCTCCATCAGCTCCCTTATCTCTTCCAGCCCTTCTCTGTTCAGGATGCTTGCGGTAAGCACCCTGCAGCCGCTCTGACGGTAGGATTCGGTCAGCCTGGACCTTGCCGCCTCATCAGCAAGGTCATTTTTATTGAAGCAGATCACGGCCGGAATCTGAAGGCGCCTCATCTCGATCAGAAACCGGTCCAGCAGGGAACAATTCGGCTCAGGACTGGCGAAGGCAAACAGGATCAATGCCTGGTCCACATTCGCCACGGGAGGACGGATCAGAAAATTCCTGCGCGGAGCGATCTGTTCCACGTATCCTTCCACATCCCTGGCCTTTGTCAGCCGGAAGCTGCAGTCATCCCCCGCCACGGGCTTAAAGCTGTCCTTCCGGAACACCCCGCGCGCTCTGCACTGATACACCTGGGCATCCTCCCGGCACCAGACATAATAAAACCCTCCGACCACCCGTATGATCTTGCCTGTCCTGTCACTGCTCATAGAATTGGATCCCATCATAACGGGTCGTCGACTGCGTGTTCCCGGACGCATCCAGAAGGTACACATAGGCCGTCCCTGTGGAAACGCCTGGAATCCCTTCCACATTCAGAAGGTACGGGAATGACGTAACGCCCTCGAACACCGTTTTCTCCGTATCATTCTGAACCACGCTCACACGCACCGTGCTGCCCTCTGTGTAATCAGACGGCGCCTGCAGCTGGCTGTAGCACATCCATGTGCCTCCTGCCGTCTGCGAAGAATCGCCATTCCCCCCGTCCGGATTGAGCACGACCGCATTCTCCGGCCCGGTGGATACCGTAATCGTAATCGAAGAGCCGGTCTTCACGGTGCTGCCCGGAGCCAGATCCTGACGGATCACGAGGTTCTGGGCAACAGTCTCGCTGGGTTCGCTTGCCACATAGACATAAAGGCCGGAATTGCTCAATATGGTAACCGCATCTTCCTTGTACTTCCCCTGTGTGTCGGGCACCTTGACGGACTGGGTATCCTGCCCCTGGCTGATATACAGGGAGATCGTATCCCCCTCATGGACCGTTGACCCTGCGCCCGGATTTGTCGTGATGACATGTCCCGACTCAATCGTGTCACTGTACCTTGTATTATCCACCGACACCAGAAGCCCCATGCTGGTGACCGCCTGCTCCGCGTCAGACTGGGTCTTGTTGGTCAGATCCGGGACAGTGATCGCCTCCGCCGAGCCGATGGAAAGCGTATACCCGATCCGGGAATTCTTCTCAACCATCGTCCCCGGATCCGTATCCTGCTCCGCGATCTGGCCGGAGGCGTATTCGTTGGAGCTCGTCTCGCCCAGGTACTTATAGCCCAGACCCCGGTCTTTGAGCAATGCCTGCGCCTCGTGCTCCGTCTTTCCCCGGAGATCCGGCACCGTGACCGTCTCAGAGACAGATCCCGCCTGCACGTTCCCCGCGGCTTCCGTCATCTTGGCACTGCCTCCGGGGCCAAATACATCAAAGGTGTGGATGATCAGGTAAAGGATCAGGCCGCCGATCGCACAGGCGACCAGGATCGAGATCACTACCACCACCTTCTCGGAGGAAGACCCCTTCTCCCTGCGCCCGGAGCGTCTCCGGCTTCCCTCTTCCTCGGGAACCAGATCGTCCGGTTCGTACTCCGCCTGGTCATTCCGGTAATATCCGTCATCCTCCAGAGGCTCATCCTCCGGCGGGTAATTCATGCGTGAATCGTAAGAGCCTTCAAACAGCCCCGGCCATGTATCCATCTCCTGGGAGCGCCGGTTGATCTCTTCCAGATCCTTCCTGGAATACATATGCGTCGCGCCCTTTGGATTTTCCGGCGCGATCCGGACAAAATCCCCGTTGGGATTGACCAGGGATTCCTTCAGGTCACGAATCAGCAGGGACATACTCTGGTACCGGCGGTCCGGGCTCTTCTGGGTACACTTCAGGATGATCTGTTCAATCGCGCGGGGCAGGTCCGGAACCAGCTCCCGCGGGGAAATAATCTCCTCCTGCAGATGCTTCAGCGCTACCTCGACCGTCGAGTCCCCGTCAAAGGGAACCCGTCCTGTCAGCATCTCATACATGGTGATCCCCAGGGAGTAAATATCACTCTTCGCGTCAGAGAAGCCGCCTCTTGACTGCTCCGGGGCGGAATAATGCACGGAGCCCATCACATTGGAGTTGATGGTATCCGAGCTCGCAGCCCTGGCGATCCCGAAATCGGCAACCTTGGCGGTCCCGTCCGTGGATATGATGATGTTCTGCGGCTTGACATCCCTGTGGATGATTCCATTGTTGTGCGCCGCCTCCAGCCCGGAGGCCACCTGCAGGCTGATGCCTGTCGCTTCCCGGACCGACAGCTTGCCCTTACTCAGGATATAAGTCTTTAACGTGATGCCCTCCACAAGCTCCATCACGATAAAATAGATCCCGTTCTCATCACCGACATCATATACATTCACGATGTTCGGATGGGCAAGCCCTGCGGCAGCCTGCGCCTCGACCCGGAATTTGGATACAAACTCCTTGTCGCTGCGGAACTCCGCCTTCAGCACCTTGATCGCGACAAACCGGTTCAGCTTGTGATCACGCGCACGAAAGACATCCGCCATCCCGCCGGATCCTATGCAATTGATTATCTCATATCGATTCTGAAGAAAATCGCCTGCATTCAGCATGTACGAGCTCCTTGTAGTGCATCAGAACCTTGCCAGGACAACGGAAATGTTATCTTTCCCGCCTGCATTGTTCGCTGCATCGATCAGTTTCTTTCCTGCATCCGACAGAGTCTGGCTGGAACGCACGATCTTAAAGATCTGTTCATCCTCGACCATGTTGGATAACCCGTCTGAGCACAGCAAAGCGATGTCGCCCCTGTTCAGGGCCACATCAAAGAAATCGATCTGCAGATCTCCCTCTTCGCCGATCGCGCGGGTGATAATATTCTTCTTCGGATGGTTCCTCGCCTGTTCCGGCCGAAGCTTCCCGGCCCGGACCATCTCTTCCACCAGGGAGTGGTCATGGGTGATCTGTTCAATCCGGTCATCGTCCAGGATATAGAGCCTCGAATCACCGACATTGGCCACATACAGGCATCCATGATCCGGAGCCGCACAGACAAGCGTCGTCCCCATCCCTTCCAGCTGCGGATCCGCGGCGGCTCTTTTCGCCACAGCCTCGTTCGCAGCCCTGATCGCATTGGACAGAATCCTGACCGTCCCGCGGTCAGCGCTTCCCTCGATCGTGTCTACCATCGCTTCGACGCAAAGACGCGACGCAAGGTCGCCGGCAGCCTGACCTCCCATGCCGTCCGCGACAATCAGCAGTCCTTCCAGCGCGCCTATCCTGTGATCCGACGCGTACACAAAGTCCTGATTATTATTCCGTTTTAATCCAACATCTGTCTGTGCGTAGGACTCCATGTTCCCTTCCCTGTTAAAAATAAAATACTATTGCAGATAACTCCGGCGCAGCTGGCCGCAGGCCCCATTGATATCGCGGCCCATTTCTCTTCTAATAGTAACAGATATTCCTCTTTTTTCAAGCATGTCGCGAAATGCCTCGATCTTCCTCCTGTCCGGTCTCTGGTATGGCCGCTCCCTGACCGGGTTGACCGGAATCAGATTGATGTGGCAGTTCATCCCCCGCACCAGCTCCGACAGCATCCTTGCATCCTCCGGGGATGTATTCTCCCCCTCCACACAGCTGTACTCAAAGGTGATCCGGCGCCTTGTCTTCTCGTAATATACACGCATCGCATCCAAAACCTGATCCAGCGGATACTTCCTTGCGATGGGCATCAGCCTTTCCCGCTTCTCCTGGCTGGGCGCGTGCAGCGACAGCGCCAGTGTGACAGGAAGCGCCTCCTTTGCCAGGCGGCGGATGTTCGGCACGATCCCGCAGGTGCTTACCGTAATGTCACGCAGGCTCAGGCATTCCCCCTTCGGGTCGCCCATGATCCGCAGGAAACGGACCAGCTGGTCATAATTATCCAGCGGTTCCCCGCTCCCCATGATCACCACATGGCCGATCCGCTCACCCTGAAGACGGCTCATACATGCAACCTGCGCGATCATCTCACCCGCTTCCAGGTCCCGCACCTTCCCGCCTATGGCAGAGGCACAGAACCGGCAGCCCATCCGGCAGCCAGCCTGTGAGGAAATGCACGCGGACAGCCCGTAGCTGTAGCGCATCAGGACAGACTCGATCACATTTCCATCCTCCAGCGCAAACAGGTATTTCTTTGTCCCGTCCAGCTTCGACTCCAGAACCTGGACTGCCTTCAGGGAAGCGATCCGGAAATGCTCCCCCAGCTCTTCCCTCAGCCTGTTCGGGAGGCTGGTCATCTCGTCAAAAGAAGAAGCATGGCGGACATGCAGCCATTCATAGATCTGGCCTGCGCGGAACCGCGGAAGGCCGGCTTCTTTGACCCACTCTTCCAGTTCCTCCTTTGTGAAGGAAAGGATGTCGCTCCTGGCCTTTTGTGTCTCACTCATCGTTTCTCTTCAGCCTCGCGAGGAAAAATCCATCCGTCTCATGGATCCCGGGAAGCAGCTGCAGGTATCCCCCTGCGCTGGTTCTCGTATGGAGCTGCTCCGGAAGGGATGGGTCGATCGATTCCAGGCGGAATGGAAAGTTTTCCAGGAAATACTTCAGGTTCATCTGGTTCTCGTCAGCCCCGATCGTGCAGGTGGAATAAATGAGAACGCCTCCCGGCTTTACATAGTTCTGGGCGACCGACAGGATCCTCCTCTGGATCCGGATCAGCTCCTCCTGCCGGGTCGGGGTCATCCTGTACCGGATATCCTGCTTTTTCCCGATCACGCCAAGCCCGGAGCATGGAACGTCGCACAGTACGATATCCGCCTTGTGGAAGGATTCCTTCTCAAACACCGTCGCGTCCCTGAGGGCGGCCACCATATTGATGACGCCGAGGCGCTCAATGTTCTCCTGCATCAGTTCAACCTTCTCCTCGCTGATATCCCTTGCCTCCACATAACCGCTGCCCTTCAGCTTGTCGGCAAGATGGATGCTCTTGCCGCCCGGCGCGGCGCACATATCGATACAGTAGTCCCCCCAGTTCGGGGCCGCCACCTCTGACACCAGCATGGAGCTGACATCCTGCACATAGATCCAGCCCTCCCTGAATGCCGTCAGCGCCAGGATGTAATTATAACCCGAGATCCGCACTGCATAGTCCAGGTAAGGATGCTGCGCCACCTCACACCCTTCCTCCCGCAGAGAAGCAATGATCTCTTCCTTTGACACCCGGTCTGTCCTAAGACGCACCGTGACGGGAAGCTCGCTCCGGAAGGAGGCGCACACCTTCTCTACCTGCTCAAAGGAAAACTGCTCCAGCCATTTGCGCAGGATCCACTGGGGCATGGAGTAGCTGATGGACAGATACTCCACCGGGTCATCCTCCGGCAGCGGATACGCAATCTCATCCATGCCCCTGGCTGCAGCGCGCAGCACGCCGTTCACAAACCCCTTCAGGTTGTAAAACCCCCGCTTCTGGGCCAGGCGCACCGCTTCATTCACCACCGCGCGGTCCGGAACGCTGTTCATATACTTCAGCTGATAGATGCTCATCCGAAGCAGGTTCCGGATCAATGGCTTCATGTTGTGGATCGGCACCTTGGAAAAGCACTCAATGATATAGTCAATCTGGATCAGGTTCTCCAGTGTCCCCTCCGTCACCCGGGAGACAAATGCACGGTCCCGCTTGGGAAGGTACTGATATTTGTCCAGCGCCTCCCCCAGCGCGATATGGCTGTATGCCTCGGACTCCGTGACCTCCATCAGGATGCCCAGAACAAGTTCTCTCAGATTTACCGTTCCTGTCATAGCTTTGTATCCCGTCATTGAAAACCATTCACATCAACTTCTTCCGGCGATCCTGAATAGTTACCAGGAGCCACCGATCCAGCTCATTTCAGGCGGCATGAAACCAGCGATATCGCGTGCGCAGGATCCTCCTGTCCATTCAAAACAGCTCCTATTCTCTCGAGGAATCGAAGGCGTCACCCGCCGCAAGGCGGTATCCCCTTAGGAAAGCGCCCGTATCCATCTGCTTCTTTCCCTCAGGCTGAACCTGAAGAAGCGAAAGCAGCCCATCGCCGGTCTGCACATACAGAAGATCCCGGTGCGCCGCCACGATCTCACCCGGCCTTGCCTGCCCGTATGCTTCCGCATCCTCCCGGCTTACTGCCTGCGCCTTTTTTACCTTCAGCATCTTTCCCTTCAGGAAGGAAAATGTACCCGGCCAGGAGTCAAATGCCCGTACCCTTCTGGCAATCGCCTCGGCACTCATCTCCCAGTCAATGCAGCCGGACTGCCTTGTCAGCATCTTCGCATATGGGGTCGGGCTTTCGACAGGCTGGGGCGTATAGACGCAGCTGCCATCCAAAACCTGTGCCATTGCCTCCGGAAGGAGCTCCTGTCCGGCCGCCATCAGCCGTTCAAACAGGCTGTCTCCCGTCTCGTCCTCCCGGATCGCAACCTCTTTCTTCAGGATCATGTCGCCAGTATCAAGGCCCGCGTTCATCCGCATGATCGTCACGCCTGTCACGCTGTCTCCGGAGAGGATCGACCATTGGATCGGAGCCGCCCCGCGCCACTTCGGCAAGAGCGATGCATGTACATTCAGGCACCCACAGGGCGGAATGTCCAGGATCGCCTGAGGGATGATCTGCCCGAATGCCGCGGCAACGATGAAATCCGGATGGAGCTCCCCGATCAGGCGGACATTTTCCTCCCTGCGGATCTTTTCCGGCTGGTATACCGGGATCCCGGCGGATAACGCCAGCTCCTTGACCGGCGGCATCTGCATCAGTCCCTTACGCCCCTTAGGACGGTCCGGCTGCGTAAATACAGCCTGCACCTGATATCCGGCATCCATCACAGACTGAAGGATCCCGGCCGCAAAGTCCGGGGTTCCCATGAAAACCACCGAAGCCATCACTGATCCTCCTCAGTCTCTTCTTCCTCTTCCACAGCGGTGTCAAACAGGTCGCCCTTCACCTTCGTGGTATACATCACGCCCTGCAGATGATCCAGCTCATGGCAAAGCGCCCTCGCCAGAAGCTCTTCCCCCTCGATCCGTACCGGCTGCATGTTCTCATCCAGCCCCTCCACAACCACATGGTTCGGCCTGACGACGACGCCGGCCTTGCCGGGAACAGAAAGGCAGCCTTCATTTCCCTCTTGCTCCCCATCCTGCTCGACAATCTTCGGATTGATCAGGATAATCGGTCCCTCCCCGACGTCGATCACGACGATCTGCCTCAGAACTCCCACCTGAGGCGCGGCCAGGCCGACACCCTCCGCGTCGTACATCGTGTCAAGCATATCTGCGATCAGTTCCCTGAGCCGGGGTGTCATCTCCTTGACCTCTCTGCACTTCTTCGTCAGAATCTCATCCCCGATCTCTCTAATGTTCCTTAATGCCATCTTCCGCCTCCGGTTCCTCTTCCAACCGCTGTATCTATCATGCTATGCAGGATGATCGCTGACATCCCGCGGCTGGCTCAGTCATTTCGTTGTCTATATCGTTATTTATATCGTTGTATCATAAGTAACTTCGATGTTTGAGAACCCTGGATTGATCTCAATATATTTCTCCAGCCAGCCCCGCGCACGCCTGAGTGGGGCGGAGCCCGTGCCCTTCATATACAGCACCATTCTCCACACATCCGCGATCCTCGCGACCGGCTCATCCACCGGTCCCAGAATCACCATCGGATCCTCACCCTTTACCCTTTCGAGGAACTTCCTGACATATCCGGCCCCCAGTACAAGATGATCCTTGTCCGGGCAGCTCATATGAATCGCAAGCAGGCCTCCCGCCGGCGGATACCCCGCCCCCTGGCGAAACGCCATCTCGCGCTCATAGAACACGTCGTAGTCCTGGGCCGCGGCGCACCGCACCGCATAATGCTCCGGCCTGCAGGTCTGGATCAGCACCAGGCCCTCCTTCCCGGCCCTGCCGGCCCGTCCTGCCGCCTGCGTGAGCAGCTGGAAGGTACGCTCACTCGCCGTATAGTCCGGGATATTCAGGGACAAATCCGCCATCAGGATCCCCATCAGCGTCACATCCGGGAAATCATGCCCCTTGACGATCATCTGCGTCCCGATCAGGATGTCCGCTTCATGGTTCGCGAAGGCAGACAGCACATTCAGCTCCCCATCCTTGCGCGATGCCGTATCCCTGTCCAGGCGCAGCAGCCGGGCATTCGGAAAGGTCTTTTCCACCACAGCTTCGACCTGCTGCGTTCCATACCGGAAGGTGCGCAGATACGTGCTCCCGCATTCCGGGCACCTGGCAGGCATCCTCTGCCTGTAACCGCAGTAATGGCAGACCAGCTCCCCGCCGGTGTGGAGGGTCAGCGACACATCACAGTGCGGGCAGCGCAGCGCATGTCCGCAGGATACGCACACCACCGATCCCGAATACCCGCGCCGGTTCAGGAACAGCATCACCTGCTCCTTCCGCTCCAGTGTCTTCTGCATCGCTTCCAGCAGCCGGTCGCTCAGGATCAGGTCACCGACGGCAGGCCCCTCCCGCCTCATATCCACGATCTGCGTCTTCGGGAGGCTGCTTTCCCCGGCGCGGCGATTCAACCGGATCAGCCCGATCTCATGGCTGCGCGCGGCAAAGGATGCCTCCATGGACGGCGTCGCCGAGCCCAGCACCACGCATGCCCCTTCCAGATATCCCCTGCGAAACGCCACCTCCCGGGCATGGTAGCGGGGAGACTGTTCGCTGCGGTAGCTCTCCTCATGCTCTTCATCAATGACGATGATGCCCAGGTTCGGAAATGGCGTAAACAAAGCCGACCGGGGCCCGATCATCACATCCAGGTCCCCCTGGGCGGCGCGGTCAAACTGATCCTGCTTCTCTCCGGCACTCATCTTTGAATGGATCACCGACACCCGTCCGCTGAACCGGTGATAAAACCGCATCAGGGTCTGATAGGTCAGCGCGATCTCCGGGATCAGAACGATGGCCTGTTTCCCCGCGGCAACCACCCGGGCGATCAGCTCGATATAGACCTCTGTCTTCCCGCTCCCGGTCACACCCTGGATCAGGAACCTGCAGTCCGGACGATGCTGCATTTCCCCGAAGATCCGGTCAACTGCCTGCGCCTGCTCCGGGTTCAGTGTGACCCTTGCATGGGAAAATGCCTCCGGCAGCACCGGATTGCGGTACACCCTCGTCCGTTCGATCCGGACATACCCCTTCGCCGCAAGGGCACGTATGACAGCCCCTGTCACATGCAGCTTCCCGGTACACACCTCCATGGGAAGCTGCTCCTCCTGGACAAGCGCCTCCATCAGGCGCAGGCGGGCTGCCTGACGGCGCTTCCTCATATCCTCGATCAGAAGCAGTGCCTCATCCTTCAAGACCGCAAGGCCCACGACCTGCTGCTGCCTTGCCGGAGCCCTCTTCCTGGCCGGAAGGACAACACGCATGGCTGACGCAAGAGAGGCCCCGTATCTGTCCTTCATCCAGACGGCAAGTGCTGTCAGCCGCTTCTCTTCATCAGAAAGACGCGTAACCACAGCCAGGATGGGTTTCACCTTTTCAGGATCGATCTTCGGCTGATCCGAAATCGACATCACATATCCGGTGATCGTCCTGTTCCCTTTTCCAAACGGCGCCTCTACGATCGTCCCCTCTTCCACCTGATTCTCAAGTTCAGACGGGATCGCGTACTGAAACAGCCGGTCCAGCGCCTTTGCCGTGATATCAACTGCCACATCCGCATATCTCATAGATCCGGATCAGGCCCTCCTTCCATGCCCGCATTCGGTGAGGCTCTGGATGCAGTCTCCTTCCCAAAGCGATACGCGAAGCCGGAGCATGTCTCCTGGCCAGTTTGCCGCGGTCTCAGGCTTCCTCACCGTCTGCCTTCTTCTTCCAGGATCTCGCGGATCAGCACCCGCTCATCCATGGGGTACTTCTTTCCGCAGATCTCCTGGTAATCCTCATGTCCTTTCCCCGCAAGCACAATCAGGTCCCCGGGCTTTCCGCCTTTGATCGCCGCGCGGATCGCTTCCTTGCGGTCCGTGATCCGCACGTACTTCCCGCTCGTCCTCCGGATCCCCTTCTCAATATCGTCCATGATCGCTTCCGGGTTCTCATAGCGCGGATTATCCGAGGTGATGATGGTAAAGTCCGCGCAGCGCCCTGAGATCTCCCCCATCTCATCCCGCCTTCTTCTGCCCCGGTTCCCGCCGCAGCCGAACACCGCCACCAGCCTGGACGGATGGTATTCCCTGAGGGTCGTCAGGATGCTCTCAAGCGCCATGGCATTGTGGGCATAATCGATCAGCAGGATAAAATCATCGCTGACCTTGACCATCTCCACGCGTCCCTTGACCTTCACGTCATAGAGCGCCTTCTCCAGCTGTTCTTTTTCCACTCCGAAATGCCGGCACACAGCGATGGCGCACAGGGCATTATAGACCGAGAACTTGCCCGGAATGTCCATCTGCGCATGGAAATTCATCCGTCCCCGCACGTCAAAGCCTGTTCCCAGATAACCGGGCCGGGACACCAGACGGATATTCTCCGCGTACAGCATGTTCGACTTCCTGAGGCCATAGGTCTCCACTTCACAGGTATGCCCTTCCAGGATCCGCCCCAGATGAATGTCATCTCCGTTGAAGATTCCTGCCTTGCACATCTGAAACAGCCTGCTCTTGCATTCCATGTAGTCCTCAAAGGATGCATGCTCGTTCGGCCCGATGTGATCTGCCGAAATATTCGTGAAGACACCGATGTCAAAGGTGATCCCCTCCACACGGTGCATCATCAGCGCCTGTGAGCTGACCTCCATCACCACGGCTTCGCAGCCCGCATCCACCATCTGGGCAAGATACTCCTGAAGCACAAGGGATTCCGGAGTCGTGTTGGCACTCGGGATCCTCCTGTCCCCGATCAGGGTCTCAATGGTTCCGATCAGGCCGGTCACGATCCCTGCCGCCTCCAGCATCCCTTTGACCATGTAGGTTGTGGTTGTCTTCCCCTTCGTTCCCGTAATCCCGATGGTCTTCAGCTTCCGGGCCGGATAATCAAACCACGCCGCAGCCATGCGTGCCATTGCGACCCTGGTGTCTGCAACAAGCACAAGCGTCACATCTTCCGGTACATCCACCTTCTCCTGCGCCACGATCGCCGCGGCACCCTTGCCTGCCACCTCAGCAGCAAATCTGTGCCCGTCAAAAGAAACTCCGCGGATGCAGGGAAACACACATCCGGGCACAATCTTCCGGGAATCATTGACGATCCCGCTGATCTCGATATCCGTGCTGCCCTGCAGCAGTTCATAATCCACCTTTTCCAGAAGCTGTTTCAGTCTCATCTTGTCTTCCCTCCTACTGCTTTTCGCAGTGCAGATCTCTTTTTGCATTATACCATTGTGACAATTTCTGCTCAACCGTCTTCTTTATACTGCGAATGCTGATTCCGGGGAACAGTTACAAGTCACACCCCCGCCAGCGTAACTGCCCACTTCCCGGCTGGTCAGGCTATGGATTGCGTCGGAGGGCCGCTCGCGCTTATGTTCTCGGCTTCCGCCTCGGTCGGCGCTAAACGCGTGTCACTGGCACGCAGCGCCCTC
>ODAI012875419.1_pt1 | contig 12186 bp, 12 predicted proteins | sample 1539321 | NCBI WGS metagenome assembly ODAI01 (sample SAMN02144231, study PRJEB22623) | gut metagenome | biome: sheep rumen | host: Ovis aries | place: New Zealand
AAGCTGATGGCAAAATATACCGCAAAGACTCCATGGAATGAAATGTTTGCAAAAGAGTTCCGGCAGGCTGCGTCAAATATGAAAAATAAGAATATGGTCAAATAGCGGGAACGGACCGTATGTGCGGCCGGCTGCAAAAAGCGGCCGGCTGCATGAAAAAAACGCTAAAAAACATTGACAGCGGAACCCTTATAATCGGCAAGGGAGGCTCCGTGATACACGATCTGAAGATATTTGCTTCAATGAGGGCGGATGCGAAGGACAAGAAGCTGTTTAATCCCACGGAAAGCAGTGATGTGCTTCCATATGTAAGGGAAAAGGCTGATTTCTTTATCGAGCTTCCCGAATATGAAGGCTGCCGGATCCTGGGACTTTCGACCTGCTCGGACGGTGCATCTACCGACAGGATAATAGTTTTTGCATATATATTTGAATAAACCGCGTCTGAATTTCTGCAAAACGGAAGGCGCGGTTCTCTCCTAATGAAAAGGCGGACAAAAGGATGAAAACAGGCATAAAAAAGAATACGGCCCTTATAGCGATCACCGGAATCGTAATAGTAATGGTGATACTTATTCTCGGTACGTTCTGGATGGGTCACAGCGCAAAAAAAGGCACGGAAAAAGCAGTGCGCTCCGTAAGCCTTCTGTATCTTGATGAGCTCGCGGGAAGAAGGGAGAAGGTCGTAGCCAATAATCTTCAGGGCAGGATAAAGGACATGCAGACCGCACTTGAGCTTATGTCTGCCGAGGATTTAAGCGATATGACTCATCTTCAGGCCTACCAGGCCAAAATGAAAAGGCTTTTTACGATAGAAAAATTTGCCTTTGTGGATACAAAAGGTCTGATCTATACCTCCACGGGTACCCAGTCGGGCATCAACGAATACCATTTTGATTACAGCAGCATAACCAAAGCCGAGATATCGATCAAAAATCTTGATAGCGCCGACAAAAAGGTCATCATTGCCCTGCCGGTCGACAATATTCCTTTTGAGGGAGAAACTCTGATCGTCTGCTTCATGGAAATCGATATGAAGGAAATGCTTGCGGGAGTTTCGATGCAGTCGCAGGAGGAAGGAGCGACCTTCTGCAATATATATACAAGCGACGGCGTGGCTTTAAGCAACACTGTCCTCGGAGGACTTGCGGTTGAGGACAATCTTCTTGAAGCCCTTAAAAACGCAGACCTTGAAAAAGGCTACAGCTATGAAACGGTTGTTGATGATTTCAAAAACGGAACAAGGGGTGAGGTGCTTTTTTCCTATAACGGAACAAACGAGACCCTAAGCTATGTTCCGGTCGAGGGTACCGACTGGCTGTTGACTTATCTTATAAAGGAAAAGGTCATTATAGACAAGATCGACTCAATATCGGACGGCATAATTCTTCGGAGCATAGTACAGTCGCTGCTTACTGTGATCGTGCTCGTGGCAGTCTTTATCTATGTGATCCTGCAGAACAGAAGAAATACAAGGCTTATGATCGAAAAGGAAACCGTAGAGGCGGAAAACCGCGTAAAGCAGGCTGAACTCGAGCAAAGGCAGACCCTCCAGAATGCCCTAAGCGATGCCCTTGCTGCGGCTGAGCATGCCAATAAGGCAAAAACGGTCTTTCTTTCAAACATGAGCCATGAGATCCGTACTCCGATGAATGCCATAATAGGTCTTGATAATATTGCCTTAAGCGATCCAGAGACCCCCGAAAAAACCAGAGGGTACCTTGAAAAGATCGGAGATTCCGCAGATCATCTGCTGAATCTGATCAACGACATCCTTGATATGTCAAGGATCGAGTCTGGCCGTATGGTCCTCAAAAATGAAGAGTTTTCCTTCAGAAAGCTTATAGAAGCCATCAGCACGATATTCGGCGGACAGTGCCATGACAAGGGACTCGAATATGACTGCAGGATAATCGGGCCGGTCGATGATTACTATATCGGCGATGACATGAAGATCAGGCAGGTCCTTATCAATATCATTGGAAACGCGGTAAAATTTACTCCGGCAGGAGGCAAGGTTTCCCTGCTGGTTGAGAAAAAGGCCGAATTTGAAGGAAAGACGACGCTTGATTTCACTGTTTCGGATACCGGAATAGGAATGAGCGAGGATTTCCTCCCCCATATATACGATACCTTTGTCCAGGAGGAAACAGGCGCCTCAAACAAGTACGGAAGCTCCGGACTCGGACTTGCGATCACCAAGAGCATAGTCGAGATGATGAACGGCAACATTGAGGTAAAAAGCAAAAAGGGCGAGGGCACTACCTTTATCATAAGCCTGACGCTTACCGATTCCGAAAGAACGGAGAGCGGGGAGGACGAAAACGAGATAAAGCCCGAGGATATGACGGTCCTTATCGTGGACGACGATCCTGTTGCGCTTGAGCACGCCCGTCTTGTGCTTCAGGGTGCGGGGATATCCTCCGAGGTCGCCTCATCGGGTGAAAAAGCACTTGAGATGATAAAGATAAGACATGCAAGACGCATGCCCTACAATCTTATACTTATAGACTGGCAGATGCCGGAGATGGACGGAGTGGAGTGCGCAAGGCAGATACGTTCCATTGCGGGAAATGAATCGGCAATCATAATACTGACCGCTTACCGATGGGACGATATATATGACGAGGCGGTTAAAGCCGGCATCGACAGCTTTATTTCAAAGCCTTTGTTTGCGGCTGCGGTTATTGAGGAATTCCGCTCGGCATATACTCGCAAAAACAGTGCCGACGGAATGAATAAGGAGGCGATACTTGTCGGAAGGAGAGTGCTTCTGGCTGAGGATGTGCCGGTCAACGCAGAAATAATGCAGATGGTTCTTAAGATGCAGAATATCGAGGTCGATCTTGCCGAAAACGGAAAAGTAGCTCTTGAAAAGTTTGAAAACAGTACCGAAAAGTACTACGATGCCATTCTTATGGACATGCGTATGCCTGAGATGGACGGTCTCGAGGCAACAAGAAGGATAAGAAGCCTTAAAAGGGACGATGCAAAGAGCGTTCCCATAATTGCCCTTACGGCGAATGCCTTTGACGAGGACGTTCAGCGAAGCCTGCAGGCAGGTCTTAATGCCCATCTTTCAAAGCCCGTTCAGCCGGAGACCCTGTTTAAAACACTTAAGAGTCTGATAAAGGATTAGGACGTATGCCCAGACGGCGGATATTGACAAAATGAAACTACATGCCTCGGCTTCGTCCGTCTTAAGGAAAGAGCCCTGTTGTTATCGTCAGGACCGCAAACATAAAGCTTACGGCAAAACGTATCGCCTTCGGCAAGCTTCTTAACTGCGGTCAGACCTGCATAGCTCCGGACTATGTTCTCGTCGGATCTTCCGATGAGATATACTCCCTATAAAAAATAAATAAAAAACTGATCAGAATGATCCAGAGGTGATCGGATCAATTATATAAAAATCGCTGCAAGCCGTTGCCTGCAGCGATTTTTTTATCACAAGCCGAATTTCATGGTGCTCTTCTTGGTGTCAATCTTATTTTCGGAATGGTTATTGGGTCCGGCCTCCTTATTGCCTTCGGCTAATGTACGGTTGGTCTGAAAGGTAGTAAGAAGATCTGAAATGTTTGACATAGCCACACCGGAGCGGTTCGAAACCTTGAGACGGTAGTCAATGGCAGCCTGGAAAGACTTATCGTGCGAGAGATGATCGGTAAGCTCCTTAACGTTCATGGACTTAAAGTTGCCTTTCAGATCCTTGTATGCAGCATCCTTGCTTACCTTGATAGTCAGTGCAGCCTGCTGTGCAAGCAGGTAGCGTTCTTCTATCTCCCTTACAGGGTCTTTTTTGGCAAACTGCTTGATCTGCATGATTTTATCGCTTACTTCCTTAAGCATTGCCTTCTGGAAGGCGGGATTTTTTCTGAGTTCATCAAGATTTTTTCCGAGCCCGGCACCATTGGTATCATTGCTCATCCTCTTGAGTATGTCATTTGCGTTGTCACGGAGCGCATAGGCACCAAGAAGCCTGTCCTTTCCCGCGGGAGTATTGGGAAGACCGTTTTGTGTCTTGAGATCTATATAGATAGTTGCGCGTCTGGACATAGTTTCAAGCTTGAGAACCTCTGCCGCATAAGCGGAGACCTTTTCTTCTACGGGCTTGCCATAAACCTGGACAATACTTTCGAGAAGCTTGTTTTCTTTGGCAAATTCAGCAATATCCTTTATAGACTCGTTCAAAAGAGAATGCTCGGTGCTTTCGGGACCCATTGCAAGAATTTTGGTCGATTTGAAATTGCTTACGGCTTCTTCATATCTCGGTGTATTGACTCCGAATCCCCCTTCCTGATAAAGCTGTGCCTTGTAGTCGGCCTGCTGCTTTTTGTGCTTCAATACTTTTACGGACTTGTTCATGTTTGCGATGAATTTCTCATCAAGGTCATTCTGTCTGTGAAGCTCATCGGGGTCGTCATACTTGTTTTCATTGATATCGATATTTTCGTTTTCGGGGATGATATTATCCGCCGAATCATCAAAGGAGAGCTTTTCCTCTTCCTTGCGAACAGCTGCATTTTTCTGCTTGTCGATCTCTTCCTTGACTTTAGGCTTGTCAAGGAAATAATTGTCAATATATTTTTTCTCGTTGTTATACAGTTTATTGGCAATGGACTCTAACTCGGCATATTCCTTGCCGATACTATGTGCATAATTTGAAACGATGCTCTTGAAGAGCTTACCGTTATTTGCCATGAAGGGTTCAACGAATTTCAGGTAATAGACGGCTTCGGCCTCGGGAGTAGAATTGCCTGACGCATCTGCAGCGATCACGCTCTTGGAAAGGAAACCTCTCGCGAGCATGCTTCCTCCGACAGATATGATGCTCGGTTTTTGGACACTCCATAAAAGACTGACATTCTCCTTGTCAATGACATCCGTTTTGGAATTAAGCTCATTAAGATTTTTCTTCAGTTCTTCCGGTGTTTCACTGCTGTTGATAGTATTTCCGGCAGTGTTGATGAAATAATCCTCGTTATCCTTGTCCTTGACTGCGATCTGCTTGAGCTTTTCAAACCATGCAAGCATATTATTAAGCATGTCGGCTGCTTTTTCTTTTTGTACTTCGCTTGAATTATCGCTTAAGCTGTTAAGCGTATTGATATCAAAAGTATTTAATTTTTCCGGATTAAGGTTTTTGGGTTGTGGCATTTTTTGCTCCTCCTGTTTTTGTTTTTCTGGATTATATAACAAGGAGTGCACCAAAAGTGTAGCAATGGCTGAAAAAAGAAAAACCTTGAATCTGGGGCCGAAAAAGTGTAATTTTAATCCTATGAAACTTATTCTGCCAAAAAACGTAAAACGAATCATAACCCGGCTTAATGAGGCGGGCTTTTTGGCGTACGCCGTAGGCGGCTGCGTGAGGGACTCGATTCTTAACAGAAAGCCAAAGGACTGGGACATAACGACAAATGCGCTGCCTGCCGAGGTTAAGAGCATTTTTAAAAAGACGATAGATACCGGAATAAAGCACGGTACCGTTACCGTGATGCTTGACGGTGAGGGCTATGAGGTCACGACTTTTCGGATTGACGGAAAATATGAGGACGGGAGACATCCCGAAAATGTTAGTTTCACAAGAAACTTTGCTGATGATCTTTTGCGCCGGGATTTTACGATCAATGCCATGGCCTATAACGATGAGGAGGGGATAGTTGACCTCTTTGACGGGTAGGAGGATCTGAAGATTTGTAATTTATTCTTAGGAAATAAAAAAATTGATCTAAAACATATTAATGAAATTGCCGAAGTCATTAGGAGTGATTTCAAAGTCCTTAAAGTGAATGTGCGAAAGTTTTTGCAGAAAATCTTTCGCACATTCCCTTAACAATCGACATATCATAGAAGATCGGTTTTACAGAAAAAAAGTTCACTCCCTGCATATGCCGATTTTTGATACGATAATCAATTACAGAAAATGCAAAAATCGGCTGTTACGGGGAAAACCAGAAGGGGTCGTCGGATGGTCTAATTTCCATATTTGAACCGTATCTGATCACCTGAATTATTTTGTAAAACAAGCTCCTGTGTGCTGCGATCCATACCAAGATAATAGGTATCCCACAATTCTTCGTACCCCTGTCGGTAGGCGGTAACGAAAAACCGGGAATAATAAATGAGAATACCTCTTGTTTCATACTTTGAATACCGTAAACCGGGGCAGAACCCGCCCGTGATGTATTTCGGCAGGAGATAATGCGGGGTAACTGGTCATTTTATTGTGGATTTTCACAAAAAAAGTGTTTTTTAGATGATTATATGGTATAATCTACTATAATGAACTTGCGGCGAGGTAAGATCATATGAGACATTGTAGCGGTTTGCTTAGTGGAAGATTTATATGCAATCGTAAATACTGAAAGGATACCGGTATAAATTATGGAAATTAAAATAATCAGTAATCCATATCAAGGAACTATTTCTTATCGGAGGAGACAGGATTCGACTAAGGAATGGGAAGAGATTGATTATACTTCAAAGGATGTTGAAGGTATACTCTATGAGTGAAGGGAAAAATTTATTTTTTACATTTGCAAAGATAGGGCTTTTCACATTCGGCGGAGGATATGCAATGATCCCGCTGATAGAAAAAGAAGTTGTTGATAAAAAGAAATGGATAAGCGGTGAAGAACTTCTGGATGTTATAGCAATATCCGAGTCCACGCCGGGACCGATAGCGGTAAATGCGGCTACATTTATCGGAAAGAAGATAGGTGGATTTGTGGGCGCTCTTTGCGCGACACTGGGAGTGGTCCTGCCATCATTTATAATAATTGTTGCGGTTTCCTTCTTTTTTGAAGCATTCAGGGAATTAAGGATAGTACGCTATGCTTTCTTTGGAATCAGAGCGGGAGTGCTTGCGTTGATACTTAAGGCGCTGATTTCCATGTTTAAGCAAAGCCCGAAGGAACTTCTGTCGTATATCCTGATGATTTCTGCCGCAGGGCTGGTCATATTTTTTGATGTCAATGCTATTGTTGTGATCATTGCCTGTTCTCTTACGGGAGTCATATACTCGATGATAAGGAGCAAGGTAAAATGATTTGGCTTGAACTTTTTTGGACATTTTTTAAGATAGGACTGTTTACATTCGGCGGAGGCTATGCGATGATCCCGCTGATAAAGTCCGAAGTTTTATCGCACGGATGGGCGGATACGGAGGATATCATAAATTTTATCGCTGTCAGCGAATCTACCCCTGGACCGCTTGCGGTAAATATGGCAACATTTATCGGACGCACCACCGGTGGGATACCCGGCGCGATCTGTGCAACCGCGGGAGTTGTACTTCCATCTTTTATAATCATACTGCTTGTCGCGTGTACCTATGAGAAATTCAAAAAGAGCAGGACGGTTCAGGGGGCTATGACCGGCTTAAAGCCTGCTGTAGTCGGAATGATCGCAGCAGCTCTTGTTTCACTGGGTATGGAGGTTTTTATACCGGGAGAAAGCACAAAAGCAGTTTCATCTGTCATAAGCGCTGTGATCTTTGTTATTATGATCTTTCCCGCGTTGAAAAAGAAAAGCCCGATAATGATAATACTCATATCGGGACTTTTCGGGGTGATCGCGGGATACAGTTTTAATTTATAAAATATCCCTTATCACTTTACATTTTTCCTCAATAAGCGAAGAAAGCTCTGTGTGATGAGCCTTTAGATAGTCTGTATCGCCGGTTTTTTCCAGACTGGTGAGAATGGTTTCTTCGTCAGTTTTTTTGTCATCATCGTTTTCCGGCAGGTATTTCATAAGCATGCCTTCGAGCCGATCCGGGTCAATCGGTTTTGAAAGATAGTCGTTAAAGCCAAGCGAAAGATATTCCTCTCTTGCGCCAGAGATCACATTGGCAGTCAGGGCGATAATAGCGGTTTTTTCGTCGACAAGCTTTTGGTTCCTGATTTCTGCAAGAGTCTCGACACCGTCCATTACGGGCATATTTATATCGAGCGAAATAAGGCTTGGAGTGTTGTTTTCAATATAATCGAGAAGCGCCGGACCTGATTTGAGCGCGGCAACATAGAAGCCGGCTTTGCTTAAGATCCGGCCTGCAAGCTGAAGATTTACCACATCATCATCCACAACTGCGATCTGAAAGCCTTCGGGACGGGCGGGATTCTTTCCGCCTGCGGAATTATCGACAAATTCGGTCTCGTCCAAAATCATGAGTCTGTTCCCGTGAGTGCTTCGCCAGGAATTAAGAAGATTTGAGACAACCGTTTCAATCGAAGCCTGATCGATATCGGTAAGCAGGACGAAATAACGGCTGCTGCGGTTTGGCATAAATATGTCGGATTTTCTGAGAGATTCGCGGATATGATTCCCGAATTCGTCACAGAGTTCTTTATATTTCTCGTCATCCATGCCTGCTGAGGGCAGAAGGGAGAACATTACCTTGCAGGCAGTTCTCTGGTTGCGGACGATATATCTCATTATATAGCGGTAAACATAGGAGAAGGATTCCCTGTCGAGCTGCAGGGCCATATTCGGGATGGAGCGCTGGCCAAGAATCGAAGAAAAAATCAGGCTGGCCGATATTGTCGTTACCGGAGAGGGATGTCTTGATGCACAGAGCCTGATGGGGAAAGTCACCGGCACCATAGCCGATATGGCAAAGAAGTATGCAAAACCGGTCATAGCGTTCGCGGGGATGATAAAGGACGAAGAACAGCTTAAGGGAAAAGGAATAGATGAGAAGTTTCAAATATCAAAGCCTGAACTTGATCCGGAAGAAGCGATGAGACCAGAAACTGCAAAAAAGAATCTTTCTCTTGCTGCCCGGGAGGTATTTATCGGAATGAGACAGAGAAAGACAAACAGCGATGACGGGGAAAATATATTTGGCATCAAAAATAGAGTTGAACGGGAAAATACCGGGTGTTATAATAGTATTAAATTACGACAAAGGAGAGCCTTAAAATGTTAAGAAAGATTATGGTGATTATGACAGCGGCCGCAATGACAATAGGACTTGCTGCCTGCGGAAGCAAGGACTCGGCGAAGGACGAGAAAGAAAGCACCATGACTGAGCAGTCCGGTGAATCTGAAACTATGACCGAAACTCCGACGGAAATCCCGACAGAAATTCCGACGGAAATCCCGATGGAAATTCCGACCGAAACTCCGACGGAAACTCCTGAAGACAGTACCGCAGAAGAGAAAAAGGATGAAATACTTCTTCCGAAGGGAGCGGATTCTTTGTATGAACTGTATTCCGTTGTGACAGATTATCTCAATAACGGTTTCAATGATGATGAACTTGCGGCAGTGTCTGATTGTGCGCTTTTAATGGCTTTTAATGACAAGATGGAGGAGGATGAAGAGGATATCCTGACTTACGGCCTTGACGTGAAGGAATCATATGCGCTTTTCAGGAGTCTCGTCAATAATGCTGAGGCTTTGGGATTGCCTCTTGATGAGGAGGGCGAGTTTGAAGACGACCTTATCGACCTTGAAGCTTTGAGAAAGGGGCTGCCCGATGATATGCAAAAGCAGCTTGACAAGTATCCTGACGCCTATGAGGACCAAGCAGAGCGCATTTACGAATATCTCTATGATATTACCAAAGATAACGGAAAGAATCCTTTCGGCACCAAACAGGTCTCCTGGGATAAGGCAGGTGAGAACGGGATCCCCACGGAAGAATATGACGGTTACGATGACTGGAACGAGGATATGTTAAAAGCCTTTCCCGGAGTCACCGAAGTAAGCCTCGGCAAATTTGAGGAAGGAAACCTTGTATATCATATGAGCTTCTATTGCATAGAACTGGACGGCAAATTTTACTTTCTCGGTTTCTCTACCGTGGTCGGATCGACAGGAGGCTGAGAGTGAACTGTCTTTGATATGACTGCAAATGAATGTCCTTATCACGTTTTGCTGTCTGCATGATGTTTCTTCCGGCTTTTTGGTTGCGCAAAGAGGGGTGTAAGTGGTGCATATTTGGTGCGTTTTTCATGATATACTTACGGCATAAGGGTCGCAAGGGACTCAAAAACTATGAGATAGTCAAGTCCTATCCGGGAGGCGAAAAACTTCCCGGACGCGGAAATAACGCTCCGGGAAAGGCATGACCTTTTTGATGATGGGAAAAATAAAAGGAGTATTCAAATGAAAAGACGTTTAGAGTTAATTATGATCGTTCTGTGCCTGACCTGCGGTCTGCTTGCCTGCGGCGAAAAGAAAGGCAAGGATAAAAGTTCGGAATCCGCTGAAACTACCGAAAACGTGACTTTCAGCGGCAAAGAGACGGAATCGCCCTCGCCTGAATGGGTTGCGGCTCTTTCTCAGGCAAAGGATGCGAAACAGCTTTTTGTGATATGCGCCCACGGGACATCCACGGCATGGGTTTCCATGCACGAAAAGGACGAGCACGGCAAGTGGAAGATGATCATGAGCACACCGGGATTTATCGGGCGCAACGGACTCGGAAAGACCAAGGAAGGCGACGGCATGACACCCGTAGGTACCTTTTCCTTTAACAGAGCCTTCGGTATCGCCGACGATCCGGGCTGTGCCATCCCCTATGTGAAGGTCGACGATGATTATTACTGGTCCGGGGATGTAAATAACGGCATGCATTATAACGAGCTCGTGAAGCTTTCCGAAAATCCGGGGCTTAACGTTGACGATAGCGAGCATATAGTGGATTATGCGTATGAGTATCGTTATTGTCTTAACATAAGCTATAATGATAAAGGGACACCCGGACTCGGTTCCGCAATATTCCTTCACTGTTTCGGCGACAAAAAGCCCTATACCGGCGGCTGCGTGGCTATTCCGGAAGAAAAAATGAAATATGTGATGCAGAAGGTATCGGCCGACTGCGTGGTCGTGATCGATTCGTTTAAAAACCTTGGCTGCAGTGAGCTGAAGCCTTCAGATGTTACTGCTGATGCGGGAACCCCCGAGGCTACGGTAAACGGCGGAGAGGCTGATCCGGCTGCCGGGACTGAGGTCACAGTCGGCGAAGACGGCGTAAAGCTTTCTAACGATCCTTCCGATTTTGCGGTGCTGTCCGAGGCAGTTCCCGATGCCATACTTGAGATCCGGTATTATTCGACCTATAATTTCGTCGGCGACAGGATCGACGGATATGAGCAGCCGATCGCCCTGCTTACAAAAGAAGCGGCAAAGGCTCTTAAGGAAGCCGGCGACGAACTTAAGGAGAAAGGGTACAGGTTAAAGATATTTGATGCCTACCGCCCTCAGATGGCAGTCACAAATTTCATGAATTGGGCTCTTGACGCGGAAGATACGCGCATGAAGGAGTATTTTTATCCGGAACTGGAGAAGGACGTACTTTTCCCCGAAGGATATATTGCAGAGCATTCGGGCCACAGCAGAGGAAGCACCGTTGATCTTACGCTTTTTGATATGAGAACCGGAAAAGAAGTGGATATGGGCGGAACCTTTGATTATTTTGGTGAGCTTTCGCATCCTGATTATAAGGATATTACCAAGGAACAGTATGCAAACCGTATGCTGCTCCGGGATGTAATGATAAAGCACGGCTTTAAGCCCCTTGAAGAGGAATGGTGGCATTTTACTCTTGAAAATGAACCGTATCCGGATACCTATTTCACCTTTCCGATAAACGGGGACTTTGCCGGGACGAAGTGACAGCGGATCTGAAAAAAATGAGCAAAGAGACTGTAGCATTTTGACTGCGGTTTCTTTTTTTGCGTATGTCACAGTTACGGCAGATCACGGATCGCATAAGAAGATTGTTGTGTTAATTCGGAGAATATGATAATATGACAGTATAGTTGATATAGTCCGAAAGGACATGAAAACATCTGATCAGCGGGATGTCTCTTGCTTCGTCAACTTACTGGAATCAGGTTCACGGTTTTACTGCCGCCGATGTGGAAAAAGATGCCGAGGGTTTGCAGACCATGAGAAATCTTGCAAAAAGTATGAGCTTTCTGATCAAAGCAATTTCCGATGCGGGAGAAAAATACGGATATCCCGAAGCGGAGACAGAGAACTTCACAAGTTTTCCTGACGGAAAGTAAAGCCGGGGAGCCCGGCCTCATTAAGAGGCCGGGCTCCCTGTTGTTAAGGATCTTTGCAGCCCTTCGTTTTTTATTTTTTACAGAAGATGTGCCCTGAGCTCGTCTGCCGGCAGCGGCGAAAGATAGGCAGGTGCGATATCAAAGACAAACGTTCCCTGGTGTGGGT
>ODAI014786577.1_pt1 | contig 12186 bp, 4 predicted proteins | sample 1539321 | NCBI WGS metagenome assembly ODAI01 (sample SAMN02144231, study PRJEB22623) | gut metagenome | biome: sheep rumen | host: Ovis aries | place: New Zealand
GCTTTGTCCGCGTGCGGACAGCCCGAACCCGAGAAGCAGACTGTTTCCGTGTCTCCCGCAACCGTTTCCTTCAAGACCGAAGGCGGTTCTGAAAAAATTTCGGTCACTTCGAATTCGAACTGGTATGTCCAGTCGGACGCCGGCTGGGTCAAACTCTCGGCAAGCGCCGGCAGCGGCAACGGCACCGTGATTGTTACCACCGAGGCCAATACGGGCGAGGCCCGCTATGCGACCCTGACGTTCACGACCTCCGACCAGGCCGTCACGGTCAGCGTCTCGCAGGATATGTATGTGGAAGCCGGCCCGGCTGAAAAATCCATCCGCGAGGTCCGTTCCCTTTATAAGGGGAGCGACTATACGATCAGCGACAACATCGTCATCGAAGGACTGGTGGTCAGCGACTACCGGCGTGACACCGACGGCGGCCTGAACAATTATACGTCGGCCAAGACGATCATCATCAGCGACGGCGACGCCGGCATCATGCTCTACTGCCAGAACGACAACAAGGATATCACGCGCGGCCAGCGTGTCCGTGTCCGACTGAAAGGCCAGACGCTTTCGGTCTACAACAATGGCGCCCTCCAGGTCAACGGCCTGCCGAACGGCAATATCGCGGTGAGCGGAAACGCAACGCCGGCTGCCAAAGAGATTACGGTCGAGCAGCTCCTGACGGGTGACTACGAGTGTATGTACGTAGCTGTCAAGGATGTGCAGGTCGCCCAGGAACACATGGGCAAGACCTTTGCCACGTCCGATGCCAATACCTCCATCAAATTCGTCGGAAAGAACGGCGGCGAATTCGATCTCTTTACCTCACGCTACGCGACTTTCCGCAACGAAACCGTCCCTTCCGGCAGCGGTGTGCTCAAAGGCATCGCCGGCAAATACGGCAGCCGTTTCCAGCTTTCTGTTTCGGAGAAGAACGACTACGCCGGCCTGACCGGCGAGCGTTTCGGCGGCGTCGCCCGTTTCTCCCTGGAAACGACCGACAAGACCGTCAGCGGCGATGCAGGTACCTTCAATATTACGCTGGCCTCCTCGGTGGCCTGGAAGGCATCCTCGTCCCATCCGGACTTCTCCGTCAGCCCGGCCTCCGGCACGGAAGGCGGCCAGGTGACCGTGACCTACCGGGACAATCCCAGCAGTTCGGTTACCCGTACGGCCGTCATCACCTTCACCACGGAAGATGCCGCCATTTCGCAGAAGGAGCTCAAATTCTCCATCACCCAGCAGCCTTTCGAAGCGCTGGTGCCCAGCCCTGTGCAGAACTGGCTGGAACTGCCCGCCCTCCCGGCTTCGGATCCCGATGCGGCTTTCTTCAGCCACGACATGAGTTACAACGGCCAGACCGTGCGCAACTACTCCTTCCTGCTCGACCTTCCGGGTCGTGTCTCGCGCTGGGTGGCCTATCCGCTCTACAAGGGCATGACCACGGGCAGCACCCGTACCGACAAATGGGAATACGATCCGCTGGTACCCAAACGCTACCAGGGCAATGCCTATCGGAGTTATACCGGCTATGACCGTGGCCATCAGCTGCCCTCCGCCGACCGGCTCTGCAGCGCCGCGGCCAACGAGCAGACCTTCTATTTCACGAACATCACGCCGCAGAATGCCGACCTGAACCAGGGACTCTGGGAGCGGCTGGAGGTGCAGGTCCGCGGCCAGATCAATTCCTGCGACACCCTTTACGTCGTCACCGGCTGCGTGCTGACGACGGCGGCCGATCCTTCGCGCAAGACGGTGAACGATGCCGACGGCAATCCCGTGGCGGTTCCCAAGGCCTATTACAAAGTGCTGCTGAAATATACCTCCGGAACTGCCAACGGCGGCTATTCCGCCATCGGTTTCTGGATGGAAAACAAGGCATACGGCGAAACGGCCCTGGGGCGTTCTTTCGCCCGGACCGTGGACGAGATCGAAACCCTCACGGGCATCGATTTCTTCCACAACCTGAATGATGCGTATGAAAAAGAGGCGGAGGCCCGATACGATGCTTCCTCCTGGGGACTATAGACTGAACATAACTATTTACTATATTCTATAAACTTTAAACAACATCCATGAAAAAAACATTCAAGTTTTTTCTCTGTGCCGCAGCTTTCCTGCTGATGGCCATCCCTTCCTTCGCCCAGATCACGACGGCGAACCTCGCGGGACAGGTCCTCGATGAAAGCGGCGAGCCTCTGATCGGTGCGGCGGTCGTCGCCGTGCACACCCCTTCCGGTACCCAGTACTATGCGGTGACCAACGAAGACGGACGCTATGCCATCCAGGGTATGCGTACCGGCGGTCCTTACGAGGTGACCTATTCCCTGATCGGTTGCCAGACTGTCGTGGTCCCCGACATCGTGCTGTCGCTGGCTGAAACCTACCAGCAGAACGTCACGCTGAAGACGGCTACCGAGCTTCTCAACGAAGCCATCGTCGTGGCTTCCGCCCTGTCCAAATTCTCCACGGAGAAGACGGGTGCCGCCACGAACATCTCCAACCAGCAGATTACCAACCTGCCGAGCGTGAGCCGTGCCATCACCGACGTGACCCGCCTGTCGCCGTACGGCGGCAACGGCATGAGCTTCGCCGGTGCCGACGGCCGTATGGCCAACTTCACCGTGGATGGTGCCAACTTCAACAACAACTTCGGTTTGAGCGACAAGCTCCCTGGCGGCGGCAGCCCGATCTCCATCGACGCCATCGAGGAACTCCAGGTCGTGATCTCGCCCTATGACGTGCGTCAGACCAACTTCATTGGCGGTGGCGTGAACGCCATTACCAAGTCCGGTACCAACACCTTCCGGGGAAGTGCCTATGTCTATCATAAGAACGAAAACATGCAGGGTGATGCCGTGTACGGTGAGCAGATCACGGGCGCCCGCAACAAGAACCGTTCGACGACCTACGGCTTCACGGCCGGCGGCCCGATCGTGAAGAACAAACTCTTCTTCTTCGTCAACGGTGAGTATTCCAAGATTCCGTCGATCGTCAACCGCTGGCGCGGTTCCACCGACGGCGTGGCCGATCCGGACAACTATGTCTCCCGCACCCGCCTGAGCGACCTGCAGCGGGTTTCCGAATATGTCAAGAGCAAATACGGCTATGACACGGGTTCCTGGACCGACTTCCCTGCCGACGAGAACAACATGAAGATCCTCGCCCGCCTCGACTGGAACATCAGCCAGAAACACAAACTGGCCCTCCGCTACAACTATACGAAGAATAATGTCTGGAATTCGCCGAACGGCAGTTCCATGGACGGCGGCTCGCGTATGTCCGGCGCCCGTATGTCGCAGTATTCGATGTCCTTCGCCAACGCGATGTACTCGATGCAGAACATCGTGAGCACCTGGTCCCTAGACCTCAACAGCCGGCTGTCCGACAACCTGTCGAACCAGTTCCTGGCCACCTTCTCCAAGCTGGACGATGTCCGCGGCACCAACTCCGATGAATTCCCGTTCATCGATATCCTCGACGACACCCAGAGCAACAACTACATGGCCCTCGGTTATGAGCTGTTCACCTGGAACAACGCCGTGCACAATACCATCGCCAACGTCAAGGACGATATTACCTGGTACAAAGGCAATCACAAGCTGACTGCCGGCATCAGCTATGAATACCAGATGGCTGACAACCAGTACATGCGCAACGGTACGGGTTATTACCGCTACCGGACTGTCGAAGACTTCCTCAGCGGCGCCACGCCGGAGGTGGTCTGCCTCACCTATGGTTACGACGGCGAACAGTATCCGGCCGCCCGTGTCCAGTTCCACAAAGCCGGTATCTACGCCCAGGACGATTGGAACGTGACCGACCGCTTCAAGCTGACCTACGGTGTCCGCATCGACGGCCTGTTCTTCGACAACGGCGACCTGCTGACCAACCAGGCGATCATGAACCTGAGTTACTATCCGCGCATTTACGACTATCAGGAAACCCATATCGATACCGGCAAGTGGCCTACCTCCAAGGTGACCTTCTCGCCGCGCGTGGGCTTCAGCTGGGATGTCTTCGGTGACAAGAGCTTCAAGGTGCGTGGCGGTACGGGCCTCTTCTCCGGCCGTCTGCCGCTGGTGTTCTTCACCAACATGCCGACCAACGGCGGTCTGGTGCAGTACCAGGCCCAGATCAATGCCAAGAACGCCGAGGCCCGCGGCTTCTCGATGGACGTCTTCAACGGCGGCCTCGTGACCGACGCAAACGGCAAGGCCACGGTCGATGCCCTCTACCAGAAACTCATCGGCCTGGGTTATCCCAGCACCGTTTCTTCCAAGGACGGTACGGTTCCTTCCGCTGTCAACGGCGTGGATCCCCGCTTCAGGATGCCGCAGGTCTGGAAGAGCTCCCTGGCCTTCGACTACAGCTTCCCGACTTCTTTCCCGTTCACCTTCACGGCTGAAGGTATCTTCAACAAGACCATCAATGCCGTGGCGATCTCCGACTGGAGCATCAAGAACGTCGCCGGTTTCGCCCGCTTCAACGGCGCCGACAACCGTCCTATCTATCCGTCCAACTATCGTACGGGCACCAAAGCCTTCGTCCTGGAGAACACGGACAAGGGTTATGGCTGGAGCGCCAGCGCCCAGATCAACATGCGCCCGATCGAGAGCCTGAGCCTCATGGCTGCCTACACGCACACCGTGAACAAGGAAATCACCGGTATGCCGGGTTCCGCCGCCGAGAGTGCCTTCACCTATGTGCCGACCAACGAGGGCCCGAACTACATCAAGCTGCACAACTCGCAGTATGTGACGCCGGACCGTGTGGTCGCCTCCCTGACGCACCACGACAAGAGCGGCAACCACTACAGCTTCATCTATGAAGCCTGGCGTGGCGGTTACAACTACAGCTACATGACCACCAACGACATGAACGGCGACGGCTACAACTACGACGCCCTCTACATCCCGACCGACGAAGAGGTCTCTTCCCGTGCCTTCCGCTTCAAATCGAGCGACGACCAGACCCGTTTCATGGACTTCGTCCACAACGACAAGTACCTGAGCAGCCATCAGGGCCAGTATGCTGAAGGTTACAGCGTGTACAGCCCGTGGGTCCATCGCGTGGACTTCAGCTACAAGCACGACTTCACCGTCAAGTGCGGCAAGAACACCAATACCCTGCAGCTCTGCCTCGACCTGAAGAACGTCCTCAACCTGTTCAACTCCAGCTGGGGTGTGAGCAAGTATCTCAACCCGGCCATCGGTTCCGACGCCCGCATCCTCAAATATGAAGGTGTCGATGCCGACGGTTACGCCACGTTCTCCACGCCGTCCGCCATCAGCGGTACGACCGAGACTTTCGTCCCGAACCACGCGCTCGGCCAGTGCTGGTACGCCTCCGTGGGTATCAAGTATCTGTTTAACTAATAATAAGATTGCAATATGAAAATCAAGAATATCCTTGTTTCCCTGCTTGCCTTTGTCGCATTTGCAGTCGCTTGCAACCAGATCGACCCCGACCACTATCTCTCCGAGATCAAGCTGGATTCCTCTTATCTGGCCTTCCCTGCGGACGGTGGCAGCGTGTCCGTCAAATATGTCGCCACGGGATCCTGGACGATAGCCGGTCTTCCCGAATTCATCTCGGCTTCCCCGGCTTCCGGCGGTGCCGGTGAAGGTTCCATCAGCTTCACGGCTTCGGCTGCCAAAGATACCCGTGACGGCAGCTTCTCCATCACGGCGGGCGACAAGACCCAGATCGTGAACTACATCCAGGTCACACAGAAAAGTGAACCCGTTACGTTGACCGTCAAACAGGCCCTGGACATCATCCGGCCCCTTGGCGACGGCGACGTGGCCGGCGGCACTTTCCGTGTGAAAGGTATTGTCTGCCGGATCAACGAGATCAGCAAACAGTACGGCAATGCCACCTATTTCCTGTCCGATGACGGATCCTATTCGGGTTCCAGCATCAGCGACTGCAACTGGCTCGAGGTTTACCGCGGCCTGTGGCTCAACGGCGGTGCTTTCACGAGCGGCGACGAGTTCTCGGTCGGTGATGAGATCACGATCGAAGGCCTGCTGATGAACTACAAAGGCACGCCGGAGACCAAGGAGAAGGAAGCCTTCGTCGTTTCCGTCAACAAGTCGCTCATCAAGATCGACACCGTCGAGCCCGAGAACGCCACCGTGCCTGCCGAAGGCGGTGAATTCACCGTGACCCTCGCCAACAAGGGCAACGGCCTCTACATCGATATGCCCGAGAATCTGGACTGGCTCACGATTTCCGCCATCGCCGGCAATGTCGTGAAGTTCCGCGCCGCGCCCAACGCCGGCGGCGACCGTACGGCTACGATCACCTTCCGTACCACCGATGGCAAGAAGGATTATACCACGCAGCAGACCTTCACCCAGAAGGGCTCCATCGTGGCTGTCAGCGTGGCTGACTTCCTGGCTGCCGAAGTGGGTGCCGGTCCGTTCCGCCTGACAGGTGTCATTTCCGCCACCTATGCCAGCGACAAGCAGGGCCAGAGCTTCTATATCCGCGACTGGTCCGGCGAGACGCTTGTCTATCGTGTCGACAACTTCAAGGATTCCGGCCTGAAGGTCGGTGACATCGTGTCTGTGGTCGGCAAACGCGGCGCCTACAACAACAACCCGCAGCTGGTCAACGGCACGATCGAGTCGACCGTGGCTACGGTCCAGGAGATCAGCATTGCCGACTTCCTGACCAAACCGGATGACAAGAATGTCTATTATATGGTGACCGGTACGATCAGCTCGCTCAAGGGCAGCAACGGCAAGGACAACGACTACGGCAACCTGTACATTACGGACGGCACCAACGAGCTCTATGTCTATGGCTGCTATCCGGGTTACGGTGCGACGGGCGACAACCGGAAGTACTTCATCCGTAACAACAACATCCAGGTGGGCGACAAGCTGACGATGATCGGCTACAAGGATACCTACAACGGACTCATCGAGCTCTGCGGCGGTATCTACTTCAGCCACGTTCCCGCGAACTAGGCAAGAAGCCCGCGCAAGCCGGGCATAACGATAAGGACAGGATGTTCTCCTTCGGGCAGGACATCCTGTTTTTTTGTACTATTTTACGATAATCCGCGTTTTTTTTGTCAAAAATCGCTACTTTTGCAGCCGTCAAGTGTATTATTTTTAATAACAACCTATGAAACAGACACTTAAGCTTTTCGTTCTTGCAGCGCTCGGGCTTTTCGCCACGCTGACGCTCCATGCGCAGATGACGACCTCTTCCCTGAGCGGTAAGATTACCGATGCACAGGGTGCCGTTCCCGGCGTGGCGGTCGTGGCCGTCCACACCCCTTCGGGAACGCAGTACTATGCCCTCTCCAACAATGAGGGCCGCTACACCATCCAGGGCATGCGCCCGGGTGGCCCCTACGAAGTCACCGTCCAGCTTCTTGGCTACAAGACGGTTGTCTTTGAAGACATTACCCTCAAACTGAGTGAGACTTACACGCAGGACATCGTCCTGGAAGACGCTGCTGAACAGCTGCAGGAAGTGGTGGTGGTCGCTTCGACCACGAAGTTCGGTTCCGAAAAGACCGGCGCTTCGACCAACGTGTCCAACCGCGAGATGATGAACCTGCCGAATTCCAACCGCAGCCTGGCCGCCATCACCAAGCTCTCCCCGTATGCCAACGGCATGAGCTTCGCCGGCAGCGACGGCCGTTCCACCAACTTCACGGTTGACGGTGCGAACTTCAACAACAACTTCGGTCTGAGCTCCAGCCTGCCGGGCGGCGGTACGCCGATCTCCCTCGACGCCATCGAGGAAATCCAGCTCGTGGTCGCTCCCTTCGACGTGCGTCAGTCCAACTTCGTGGGCGGCGGTATCAACGCCATCACCAAGTCGGGTACCAACACCTTCAAGGGTACCGTTTACGGCTACTATCACAATGAGAAACTCCGTGGCAACAAGATCGCCGGCGAAGACCTCGGCGACCGCGATGCCGAACTCATCCGCACCATCGGTGCCACGCTCGGCGGCCCGATCATCAAGAACAAACTCTTCTTCTTCACCAACTTCGAGATGAACGACCAGCCGGGTCAGGCCATCCGGACCAACGGTATCGGCAAGGGCATCACCGAGGCCCAGCTGAAGGCTGTCCAGGACAAGCTGGTCAAAGACTACGGCTACAATCCGGGCTCCTACACGGACTTCCCGGGCGGCACCCAGAACATGAAGATCCTGGCCCGCATTGACTGGAACATCAGCCAGAGCCACAAGCTGGCCCTGCGTTTCAACCATACCAAGAACCTGACCTGGTACGCCCCCAACGGCAACTCCTGCGACGACGCCTTCCGCAACCGCGGCTTCAACCGCGCCAGCGACCAGGCCCAGCCGTTCTCCAACAACATGTACAGCCAGCAGAACAACGTGACCTCCTTCGCCGCCGAGCTCAACAGCCGTTTCGGCGAAAAGGCCGCCAACCAGCTGATCGCCACCTACTCCTTCATCAATGACCAGCGCGGATCGAACTCCGACATCTTCCCGCACGTGGACATCATGGAGAACGGAGACCTTTCCAGCGGCAACTTCAAGCCGGCCACCTCGTTCGGCTACGAGCTGTTCACCTACAAGAACGGTGTGACCAACAAGGTGTGGAACGTCACCGACAACTTCACCTACTATGCTGGTTCGCACAAGATCACGGCCGGTGCCAACTTCGAGCACATGTTCGCCGACAACTCCTATATCCGCAACGGTACGGGCTACTACCGCTTCGCCAGCGTGGACGACTTCCTCAACGGTGCCCGTCCGCTCAGCTTCGCGCTGTACTATGCCTATGACAACTCCCCGGAGACCGCCCAGATCACGTACAACCAGCTGGGTGTCTATGTGCAGGACGACTGGAACGTCACCGACCGCTTCAAGCTCAACTACGGTGTCCGTTTCGATACGATCATGTACGACGATTCCGACCTGATCACCAACAATGCCATCCTGGCCTACAAGATGGGTTCCAACGCCGTCGATACCGGCCACTGGCCGAAGACCACCGTCCAGGTGAACCCGCGTATCGGTTTCAACTGGGATGTCATGGGTGACAAGAGCCTGACCGTCCGCGGTGGTACCGGTATGTTCCAGGGCCGTCTCCCGCTGGTGTTCTTCACCAACATGCCGACCAACTCGGGTATGATCCTCAACCAGGCCGTCTTCTCCGGCCGCCTGTCGAACGGTGCCGTGACCTACACCGATGAGGTGGCATCGGCACTTGACAAACTGGTCGCCGGCGGCAAGATCATGACCGACACCGACCAGATCAAGAACGTCCTCGGCCTGAAACGCACCATTTCCGCGAGCGAAGGCAACCTGACCGGAACCATCAACGGTGTGGACCGGAACTTCAAGATGCCGCAGGTCTGGAAGAGCTCCCTGGCTATCGACTGGAATGTTCCGACCGAATTCCCGATGACCCTCACCGCCGAAGGCATCTTCAACAAGACGATCCACGGCGTCCGTCTCGTCGACTGGAACATCAACGACGCCACCGTCGAGAGCGGCGCCCGCTTCTCCGGCCCGGACAAACGCTACAACTACAACGCCATCGGCAATTACAAGTACGGCAAATCGACCGCTTATGTGCTGACCAACACCAACAAGGGTTATGGCTGGATTGCCAACGTGACCCTGCGTGCCACGCCGGTGCGCAACCTCGACCTGATGGTCGCCTACACGCACACCGTCAACAAGGAGATCTCCGGTATGCCGGGCTCCAACGCCACCAGCGCCTATACCGGCCTGTATTCGGTCAACGGCCCGAACTTCGCGACCCTGCAGAGCTCGCAGTACGTGGTGCCTGACAAAGTGATGGCCAACATCAGCTACTTCCTGCCCTTCAAGGTATTCGGCGGAAACGGCCTGCACCTGAACCTCTACTACTCGGGCTACAGCGCCGGCAACTACAGCTACATCTATTCGAACGACATGAACGGCGACGGTATCGCTGCCGACATGATGTACATCCCGGCTTCGAAAGATGAACTGCGTTTCGCCAGCGACGCCGACAAGAACGCTTTCTGGGCTTTCCTCGAGCAGGACAAGTATCTGAGCAGCCACAAGGGCCAGTATGCCGAGGCTTATGCCGCCGCAGCCCCCTGGACGCACCGCTTCGACGCCCGCATCGCCGAGGACTTCGCCTTCAAGATCGGCAAGACCAAGCACAACTTCCAGCTGAGCGTGAGCATCGACAACATCGGCAACATGATCAACTCCTCCTGGGGTGTCACCCGCTGGTCGTGCTACACCACTTCGAACGGCACTTTCACCAACCCGGTGCTGAAACTCAGCGCGGTTGAGGACGGTACCCCGGTGTTCTCCATGAACAAGGTCGGTGATTCCTATCCGACCCAGACCTGGAACAAGTACTACAAGAACCCTTCCGAGTGCTGGCAGCTCCTCTTCGGTCTGAAATACTACTTCAACTAGACTGAGCGTAGTTACTATGTGAAGATGCCCGGTGGTAGCCGGGCATCTTTTTATTATCTTTGCGTATATGAAACGAATCCTTTTCCTTCTCCTGCTGTGGCTTGGTTTTCCGGCAGCTGCGCAGGTGACGACCGCTTCGATCAGCGGACGGATCTTCGACGAGAACGGTCCGATCGAAGGCGTGACCGTGGTGGCCATCCATCAGCCGACCAATACGCAGTATTATGCCACGACCGGACGCGGCGGCTGGTATCAGCTGCTCGACGTGCTCCCTGGCGGTCCCTATACCCTCCGTGTCCATTATTTCAGTTACAAACCCCTGACTGTCCGGAACCTGTTTACCTACGCCGGGCAGAACGTCGTCGTGGATGCCGACCTGGAGGCGGGAACGTCTGAAATCCGGATTGACGAAGCGGCCACGTCGCTGCGGCTGGGCGCTTCACTGGGCGGCGGTGCCGTGCCGGTCTCGCCGCTGGGATTCGACCTGGTGTCGCAGGAGATTGACACGCCGGTTCCGTTCGACGTGCGGCAGGAAGCGCCGCTGGAGGGCGTCAGCCGGCTGCGGATGACCCCGACGGGCACGAACCGTTTCCACGGTTCCGCCTATGCTTATTATGGCGCAACGCCCTCCCTCTTCGGTATGCTGCCCGGCTTGACGTCCGGTGCGGCGACAGGTATGACAGGGGTAGGAGGCCTGACATTGTCTGCGCCTTTGGCAAGCGAAGACTACCAGCTGTTCGCCGGTATCCAGTATGATGGTGTTTCCGGGTTCAACGGTTCCGGCCGTTTCGATGCCCGGCTCGGCAGTGCAAACCGGCTGGATGTGAGCGGCGGCCGGCTCGACGGCGCGGATGCCTGGGCTTCTGCGGGGTTGACGACTTCGCTCCGGGACGGCGCCGCGTCCAACCGCGCGCAGGCCGGCTGGTACGGCACGGCGGGCGGACGGCAGCTGCTCTTTGCCGACGACTTCACGCTGGCGGCGGGCCCGCAGCGCCTGCTGCTGGGTGTTCGGGCTGCCCACAGCGATGATTTTGCGCTGGATTCATCCGCCACACAATTCGACGTCTATCTCCAGGATGTAATCCGGATGGGACGGCGGATGACGCTGCAGGCAGGCCTTCGTTTCAGTTTCCCCTTCGCCTTCTCACCGCGCCTGAGCCTGAACTGGGATCTGCTGGGCAACGGGGCCCTGCTGCTGCGCGCCGGGACGGCGGTTTATGCTGTCCACGGGGCCGGTTCGGTCTGGAAGAATCTGGCTGCGGTCGATACCCGGCTGCCCGGCCGCTTCTACCTGACCCTGGAGGGCATCTATGGCCAGACCTGGGAGAAAGCGTACTATATTTCTTACCAGAATATCCTCGACAGCCATTACGCCTTGACGGCGCGGCTGGAGCGTCCGCTTGCGGACCGCTTCTGGGCCCTTGCCGCTTATACGCGCAGTGACGGTGTCAGCCGCAACCGGACGCTGGGCGGCCTTTCCTACCGTGCGGAATACGGCAGCCGTTTCGCCACGACGGCCACGTTGCTCTACAGCGGCTACAGTTATCAAGGCCCTGACTATTCAAGCAGCCAGCTTCCGGCATCGAGCAGCCAGCTTCCGGCACCGGAAGTCAGCCGCTGGCTCCACTGCATCGAAGCCCGCCTGTCCCAGGATCTTTCCATTGAGATTGCCGACCGGCTCCACACCCTCCAGCTGACAGCCTACGCCCGCTACAACGGCCAGGCCGCCTACCTCTTCGGCGGCATCCGTTACAGCCTGTAGCTGCACCC
>ODAI010284622.1_pt1 | contig 12185 bp, 12 predicted proteins | sample 1539321 | NCBI WGS metagenome assembly ODAI01 (sample SAMN02144231, study PRJEB22623) | gut metagenome | biome: sheep rumen | host: Ovis aries | place: New Zealand
CAGATATCACAAAGAGGAGTGCGGCTGATGCCGCACAACCCTCTCTAACCTTATGACAGAGAAATAAATAGGTTTGTGACAGTGAGTGATAGTAAGGCTGTGACAGCGGAAGGAATTAGCAACAATAATAGCAATATTTTCTGTTATTAGCTTTTATATATATCAAACTAAGAAGTCGGAAGAGGAGAAAAGCAGAATAGCATATTTATATGAGCTACAGAATGAGGCCTTTGAAATCCATGGTATATATGAAGAAAGGTGTTGCTTTCAGACGAGTGAAAAAATAGATTTATCTATGCTTGTTGTTGATTTGTATGCATATAATTACAATCGGTCAGATGAACAATTAAGATTATCGCTCGAAGAAATAATAGATTATCTTGGTGATGAATATTCTTCGAATGGTAAGTTAAGAGTTTTTTCGCGCCCGGAAAATGTTGAAAATTATATTGTCTGGTTTCTGAACTATAAGGATAAAACACGTGATTTTGGTAGAGGCTTAAATGCATTCCTTCAAAAACAGGGCTATGAATTTTATGATGATTTAAATTATAACGATGTTATTGAACTTTTAAAAGAATATGAAAAGGATTCGGAATATGTTCCACCCAGGCAAGATAATTAGTAATGTCCCGATTTTGTCCCTAAATTGTCTCGGTTTTGTCCCGCTATTGTCCGTTGATACCTTAAAATAGGCATGTTATTATTATAGTGGACAAGGGAGCAGGTAAGAGCCAAGTGCTTCCTTGTTTTCTTTTGCGCAGAAGATAATAAAAGAATGAGCGTCAGCTCGTGACTAATAAGTCATGGGTTGGCGCTTTTTTCATGCAACAAGAATGGCTCAGAAGAAATAGGAAAGGGAAAGCATATGGACTTTGAACAATTTAAGGAGGAAATGGCAAAAAAAATCAAGGAGACTCTTGATTCTAAGTATGGAATGGAAACATCTGTGGATGTGAGAACAGTGGAGAAGATGAATGAGTCTTACGAAGCGATAACAGTAAAGCCGGAGGGTAGCATCATTGGTGTGAACCTCAATGCTAATGAGCTTTTTAAGGAGTATGAACAGGGAAAAAGCATAGACTGCATTGCTTCTACTGCGGCGGAGTTTGCAAACAGATCACTTCATAGCGGGCCTGACTTTGATATCGATTCTTTTAATGATTACGGCAAGATGAAGGAAAAGCTGACCATGGAAGTTGTCTCTTCTGAGAGAAACGCAGATCTTTTGCAGAAAGTTCCGCATAAGGATATCGAGGATATGTCGGTTGTTTATCGCTTTGAGCTTACACAGACCGATGAGGGAAGAACTTCCGTGCTTGTGACAAACAGGATGATTGAGCAGTACGGAATCACGGCAGAGCAGCTTCATGTGGATGCGCTTAGTAATGCTCAGGAGTTTAAGCCAATCGTTATCGAGAGCATGGCTAATGTTCTTGCTAAGCAGATGGGAATTGAAGATGTGGATGTGCTCGGACTTGGTAATCTTCCTAAAGAGGAGCAGACGTATGTTGCTTCTGTCGAGGGATATGTGAACGGCGCCGGAGTTATTGCTTATCAGGACTTTATGGAGAAGGCTTCTGAGCGTGTTGGAAACAGCTCGTTCTTTATTCTTCCGAGCAGTATCCATGAGCTTCTGATCATTCCTGACAATGGAAAGTTCGATCTTCAGGAATTGAAGAATATGGTCAAAGAAGTGAATACAACAACGGTAGATCCTGCAGATAAGCTTACGGACAGCGTTTATCACTATGATGCCAAGGACAAGATCTTTGAGCTTGGAGAGAAGTTCGTGGAACGCCAGAGTACCAAGGAAGTTAAGAAATCTCTTTCTGCTGAGATAAAAGCAAAGAAAGAAGAAATTGCCAAGGCTCCCAAGAAGGAAGCTCCCGGAAAAGAGCCCAAAGCAAAGGAAGGAAAAGTGAAATAATATGATTTTTTCAAAGGATAAGCCAAAGAACTGCCGAGGATGCGAGCATAAAGCTGTTTGTAACGGCATAAAAAGAAATTGTGTGTACCGACAAAAGGCACTGGAAGCCTACATAAGGAGCGATTATCCGTGCCGTGGTTGCCCATATGGCAGAGACCACAGGATATGTTTTCCTTGTTACAAGAATCTTCTGGGGCAGAAAGGAATACAGGAGTGGAAGGAGGAGAATCCAAATATCAGCTTGGAGTGACTTTGGCTTTCCTTTGTAAAAAGCGAAGGGAGGTGATGAATACGTGGAAAATGAGCAGCTTACACAGGATGCGATCAGATTTTGCTATCGATTTACAAGAGAGTCATATGAGCTTACGGAAAAGAATGTGATGAAGCTTTTGGAGGTTGAAAAAAATCTGAGGGAGGGTGCAAAGAAACTTATAAGCAAAAATCCCAAGGTAAGACATGGCAAGATGAAGATCAAACACCTTATTCGTAAAGATGAGGGCGCAACAAGCGTAGATATTGCCAAGACGGAGTTGCGGGACTTTCAGAAGGTTGCCAAAAGATACGGAGTAGATTTTGCAGTGGTCAAGCATAAAGGCTCGGAACCGCCTGTCTACTCTGTTTTCTTTAAGGCAAGGGATCAGGACGCGATTGCTGATGTTATCCGTTATTATACAGAAAAGAAGCTCATGAAAGAGAAGAGACCTTCGCTTCACGAGAGGATAAAGCAGCTTAAACAAAAGCTTGCGGAAAGACCAAAGAAAACAAGAAGCAAGGCAAAGGAGAAGAGCAGATGATAACGTATGAAACTTTGCTCAAGAGTCCAAGAGTTCTTGTCGGAATTATTGGATTTGCGATTCTGATGCTCATTCTATTCATCTGGGATAAAAGGGAGAATAAAAAGAAATACAGGCACAGGGTGGAATTCGGTTCAGCCCGGTGGGGCACAAGGAAAGACATAGAGCCGTATATTGACCCTGTGTTTGAAAAGAACGTTATTCTTTCAGAAAGTGAGATGCTTACCATGAATTCAAGACCGTCAAATCCCAAGTATGCGAGGAATAAAAATGTCCTCGTGATAGGCGGTTCCGGTTCAGGTAAGACGCGCTTTTTCATAAAACCCAATCTCCTTCAGATGCATTCATCATACGTGGTAACGGATCCAAAAGGACTGCTTCTTCCTGAGACGGGTATGGCGCTATATAAGAACGGCTACAGGATAAAGGTGTTCAATACTATAAATTTTGCCAAGAGTCAACATTATAACCCTTTTCAATACATCCGTTCAGAGAAAGACATCCTTAAGATGGTTAACGTGCTAATGATGAACACGAAGGGTGAAGGAAAGAGCTCAGATCCGTTTTGGGATAAAGCAGAGACAATGCTTTATACGGCGCTTATCGGTTACATTCATTATGAAGCTCCCAAAGAAGAGCAGAATTTCAAGATGCTGCTTGAGATGATCAATGCTATGGAAGTCAGGGAGGATGATGAGGATTTTAAGAACGCGATAGACCTTATCTTCGAAGATCTGGAAAAAGAGAAGCCCGATCACTTTGCTGTAAGACAATACAAGAAATACAAGTTGGCTGCCGGAAAGACAGCGAAATCAATCCTTGTATCTTGCGGCGCAAGGCTTTCTCCGTTTGATATCGCGGAACTTCGTGAGATAACGGCTTATGACGACCTTGAACTTGATACTCTTGGAGATGAAAAGACAGCACTTTTCCTCATCATGTCTGATACGGAAAGTACATTCTCATTTCTTATAAGTATGATATACACGCAGCTCTTTAATCTGCTCTGTGAAAAAGCAGATGATGAGTATGGCGGGAGATTGCCTGTTCATGTAAGGTGCCTTATTGATGAGTGTGCCAACTGCGGAACAATTCCGAATCTTGAAAGAATTGTTGCTACTATACGAAGCAGAGAGATATCGGCTTGTTTAGTCCTTCAGGCGAAGTCACAGCTAAAGGCATTGTACAAGGAGCAGTGCGAAACAATCATAGGCAACATGGATGCGCAGATATTCCTTGGAGGAAGTGAGACTGAGACATTAAAAGATTTAAGCGCAGTCCTTGGAAAAGAGACAATCGACTATTACAACATCCAAGATACCAAAGGGATGCAGCCTTCGATATCTACAAATTATCAGAAGGTAGGGCATGACCTTATGAGCATGGATGAGCTTGCTGTCCTTGACGGAGGCAAGTGCATAGTTCAGGTGAGAGGTGTAAGACCATTCATATCAAATAAGTATGACCTTACCAAACATCCCAAGTATCACCTGACTGCAGATTACAGCGCAAAGAACTACTTTGATGTTGAGCAGTTCGTAAAGCGCGGAGACAACTTAATACTTAGACCCGATGACGAATATGAAGTCATCGAAGCAGATGAATTGGAGAGCGTACCGGAAGAGGAATAAAGATCTTTCGAGGCGCTCATTTTTGTTTAAAAGAAAGAGAGGAATTTATTATGGCATTTTTTCAGAGTTCAGTAACAGTACTTCAGTCACTCGTGATCGCACTTGGAGCAGGTCTTGGCATCTGGGGCGGCATAAACCTTATGGAAGGATACGGCGGAGATAATCCCGCTGCTAAGAGCCAGGGAATGAAGCAGCTAATGGCAGGAGGCGGAATTGCACTTATCGGAACTACTCTTGTACCTCTTCTTGCAGGACTTTTCTAAGATTGGTAGGAGTGATCAGACAGCGGCCGGAGAGAAATCTCCGGTCGTATTTAAAAGTAATGGAGGGCATGCATGGAATCAGTATTAGAACAGATTGAAGAATGGTTTAGAAACATGCTCATCGAAGGAATAATGGAACATCTTACGAATACCTTTTCATCATTGAATACAGAGGTTGGAGAGATATCAAATGTTGTTGGGCAGACACCTGCAGAGTTCTTACCGTCGGTATATAACCTGATAAGAACATTGTCAGAGAATCTGATAATGCCGATAGCGGGAATCATCCTGACTATCATCGCTTGTTATGAGCTTATTCAGCTCGTTATAAGCCATAACAACCTTGCTAACTTTGAGACCTTTATATTTTTCAAATGGGTATTTAAGACTTTTGTGGCGGTAACACTTATAACGAATACTTTCACGATAACAATGGCGGTTTTTGATGTAGCCAAGTGGGTAATAGAACGGAGCGGAGGAATCATAGCCGCAAGCACGGCGGTAGATGCATCCACTCTTGCATCAATGCAGCCTGTTCTTGAAGCGATGGATACGGGAGAACTGTTCAGCATCTTCCTGCAGACATTTGTTTTGCAGTTCCTCATAAAGCTGGCAGCGGTGTTCATCTTCATTGTGGTGAATGGAAGGATGATCGAGATTTATCTGTACGTTTCAATGGCTCCGATTCCGTTTGCGACATTTGGAAATCAGGAACAATCGCAGATGGGACAGAACTATTTTAAGGCTCTGTGGGCTCTTGGACTTCAGGGATTTCTTATCATGGTCTGTGTCGGCATATATGCAGTTATGATACAGTCTGTCGCGTTTAGCTCAGACATCATGGCATCGATGTGGAAAGTATTTGGCTTTACGGTGCTTCTTGGCTTTACGCTGCTTAAGTCGGGTTCGATAGCAAAATCGATTCTTCATGCAACTTAAAGGAGGACTCATGGCAAATTACATCAGCGTACCTCGCGATTTTTCCAAAGTGAAATCCAAGGTATTTTTTAATCTGACAAAAAGACAGCTCATATGCTTTTCACTTGGAGCAATGATAGGTGTTCCTACCTTCTTTCTCATAAAACGGTTTGGAAATGTGACAGTGGCAACTCTTGGGATGATGATCACCATGATGCCGCTGTTTTTTCTTGCCATGTATGAAAAGAATGAGCAGCCGCTTGAGGTGTACATAGAGCATTTCATTGATGCTACGTTCAAAAGACCTAAAGTACGCCCGTATAGAACACAAAATTATTATGCACTGCTTGAAACAATAGCAGAGCAGGAAAGGAAGACAGATGATAAAACCATTTCAAAAGGGAAAGAAAAAAAGAGACGTGCCTCAGACCGCACAGGAAAGTATTCCCTTTGACAGAATGTTTCCCGATGGCATATGCCGCGTAGGGAAGAATTATTACACTAAGACAATACAGTTTCAGGATATCAATTACCAACTTGCTCAACAGGAAGACCAGACGGAGATATTTGAGGAATGGTGCAGTTTCCTTAACTTCTTCGATAGTTCGGTGCACTTCCAGCTATCATTCTTGAACCTCACGACAGATGTAGAGAAGTTTGAGAAAAAGATAGCTATAAAGCACAGGGGTGATGGTTATGACAGAGTTCGTGATGAGTATAGTTACATGCTGTTTCATCAGATGCAGGCAGGGAACAACGGACTTACCAAGACAAAGTTTCTTACCTTCGGAATACATGCAAACGGCATGAAAGAGGCTAAGCCGAGGCTTGCACATATTGAGAATGATCTTCTCAACAACTTCAAGAGAATTGGAGCGGTAGCTGCAACGCTTAATGGAATGGAGAGACTTGAGCTTATGCATGCTCAGTTCCACATAGGAGATGATTCCAAGTTCTATTTTGATTGGAACGACTTTTCTAAAGCGGGTTCTTCGGTTAAAGACGCAATTGCTCCGAGTAGCTTTTACTTCAAGAACGGAAGAGTATTTAAGATGGGAAGTACTTACGGATGCATGAGCTTTTTGCATATAACTGCATCTGATATAAGCGACAGGATGCTTGCTGATTTTCTTTCCATGGAATCAAGTCAGATAGTTACGATACATCTGCAGTCGGTCAATCAGAATGAAGCGATAAAGACCATAAAACACACCATCACAGAACTTGACAGATCCAAGATAGATGAGCAGAAACGAGCTGTCAGATCGGGATATGACATGGATATAATTCCTTCCGATCTTGCGACTTACGGAAAAGATGCAAAAGAACTCCTGAAGGAATTGCAGTCCCAAAATGAGAGAATGTTCCTCATGACATTTCTTATCATGAATACCGGAACAACACAGCAGGAGCTTGAGAACAATTTCTTTCAGGCAAACAGTATAGCTCAGAAGCATAATTGCAATCTTGTAAGGCTCGATTTTCAACAGGAACAGGGGCTTATGAGCATGCTTCCGCTTGCAAGTAATCTTATCGAGATAAGAAGAGGAATGACAACTTCTTCAACAGCTATCTTTGTTCCGTTTACTACGCAGGAACTGTTCCAGACGGGAAAAGAATCTCTGTATTACGGTGTGAATGCACTTTCGAGTAACCTCATCATGGTAGACAGAAAGCTCCTTAAGAATCCAAACGGACTTATACTTGGAACTCCCGGTTCCGGTAAATCTTTTGCGGCAAAAAGAGAGATTGCTAATGCTTTTCTTGTTACGGATGACGATATCGTCATATCAGATCCCGAGCGCGAGTACAGTCCGCTTGTCGAGCATTTCGGAGGCCAGGTCATAAAGATAAGTCCGACATCGACGCAGTACATAAATCCCATGGACATCAACAACAATTATTCCGATGATGACGATCCGGTCATGCTAAAGGCGGATTTTATCCTATCATTGTGTGAGCTTATTGTCGGAGGAAAAGAGGGACTTCTTCCTGTGGAGAAGACGGTCATAGACAGATGTATTCACCAGATTTACCGAAGGTATTATGAAAATCCCGTGCCTGAGAATATGCCTATACTTGAAGATTTATACAATGAGCTCCTTAAACAGGAAGAAGCGGAGGCTATACACATAGCTACGGCGCTTGAGATTTATGTATCGGGTTCACTTAATGTCTTTAACCACAGAACAAATGTGGACATAAAGAGCAGGATAGTCTGTTATGACATAAAGGAACTTGGAAAGCAGCTCAAAAAGATTGGGATGCTCATAATTCAGGATCAAGTTTGGGGAAGGGTATCATCCAACAGAGAAGCCGGAAAGTCTACAAGGTACTATTCGGATGAGATGCACTTGCTCCTAAAAGAAGAGCAGACAGCCGCTTATACGGTAGAGATATGGAAGCGCTTCAGAAAATGGGGAGGAATCCCGACAGGTATAACTCAGAACATTAAAGATCTGCTTGCTTCACGTGAGATTGAGAATGTCTTTGAAAACTCAGATTTTATTCTCATGCTCAATCAGGCGGTGGGAGACAGGCAAATCCTCGCCAAGCAGCTTAACATAAGCCCTCATCAGCTCTCGTATGTAACACATTCGGGAGAAGGTGAAGGGCTTTTATTTTACGGAAATGTCATTCTGCCGTTCGTTGACAGGTTCCCTAAAGACCTTGAGCTTTATCGGATCATGACTACGAAGCCGCAGGAGATTCATGAAGCAAAGGAGCAGGAACATGGATGATGAAAGAAAAAAGAATAGTGAAGATAAGAACTCCGGTGTCCAAAGTATTGAGGCGGGAATATCTGTAGCCCATGTTTATGCGGAAAAGCTCGAGAAATACAACTATAAGAAAAAGCAGAGAGCAAAGAAGCTACGTAAACATGTGGCTGAGGACAGAGCAGTTCAGAAGTCGGAATCCAATCCTCAATCAAAAGCAAGGCAGCGCGCACGGATAAAAAAAGAGACTCAGAGAAAGGTACAGAATCGAAGTTCCAAAGAGGCGGCAAATCAGTTTGGGGATATCAGCAGAAAGTTTGTGGATAAAGCAGAAGATTTGACGGGAAAGTTTGCTGAATATTTAGCGGAACACTTTGAAGAATGGTTTGTTGTTTTTGTGGTGCTGGTTCTTATCCTTGTTATCGGAGCTCTTTTCTCTTCATGTGGTTCCGCTTTTACGGGTACTTCGCATGTGGGAGTCGCAACAAGTTATACATCCGACGATGAGGATATATATGATGTTGAGGACGATTACAGGGAACTGGAAGAGGCACTTCAAGAGCTTATAGACAATGCTGAGACCGATCATCCCGGTTATGACGAGTATCAATACTACCTTGATAACATCGGGCATAATCCGTATCAGCTTGCGGCAGTGCTCACAGTTCTTTATGAACAGTATAAAGACAGTTATGTGAGGGGAACTTTGGCTGAGATATTTGAGCGGCAGTATTATCTTTCTTTTAACTCTGTTACGGAGACAAGAACTGATGAAGATACGGGAGCTCAGTACGAATATAGGATTCTAAAGGTTACGTTGGTCAATCGAACGCTGGATACTGTTATAAGAGGTCTTGGATTATCTGCAGACCAAATGGCAAGGTACGAAGTTCTTCTTGAGACCTATGGAAATAAGAGATATCTGTTTGAGGAAGATATTTATTCCATTGTGGAGCCGGGAAGATACGGTGAGTATGACGTTCCGCCTGAAGCTCTTACCAATACGAGATTTTCCAACATGATAAGAGAGGCTGAGAAGTATCTTGGATATCCATATGTATGGGGAGGAAGCAAACCTTCAACGTCGTTTGATTGCTCAGGATTTGTGTGCTGGGTAATCAATCATAGCAACAACGGATGGAATGTCGGAAGGACAACTGCGAACGGACTTCTTGGAAGATGTACAAGAGTCTCTGCATCGGAAGCACAGCCGGGAGACCTTATCTTTTTCAAAGGAACTTATGATGTGAAGGGTGCGAGTCACGTTGCAATATACGTCGGGAATGGGATGATGCTTCATGCAGGAAATCCGATTCAGTATACGTCTATAAATACAAACTATTGGCGAAAGCACTTTTACACCTATGGAAGAATAAACGGATGAAGGAGGTAATTATGTTTGAGAGAATTGACAGATTAAGAGACGACCTTGAGAGAGCCAAGATGCGAAGAGCGGAAGCTGAGGCGAGAGTCAAAGTTTGTGAGAGTAAGTTAAAAGAAGCTGAGAATAATCAGATCATATCGGAAGTTGCAAAAAGAAAGCTTCGTCCCGAAGAGCTGGCTAAACTCTTGCAGATGGCATCGGACGGATAGTTGGAAGCTCTTTTATCGGGAAGTACGGTAGAGGACACGGTGGGAGCTTACGATACAGGAGCAGATAAAGACTATGATGAAAGTGAGGAAACAGGTTATGAAGAATCTTAAGCTTAATAAGTTTGGTATGAAAGCTGTGGCGGGTGCTGCAGCTCTTTTTATTGGAATGACTCCGGTAAATGTATCTGCGAATGCACCGGAGTGTACTTGTGAAACAAAATGTACCGAGGATTGCATCAACAAAGAATGCAAGGTATGCGGAAATGATTTCCATGATTGTGAGGGAAAAGAAACGGATGAGCTACCTGAAGAATATGGGCCGCTTACACCCGACGGAAATATGGAGCTTGTTGATGATTACGGAAGCATAGAGTGTGGCGGCAAGCAGTTTATAACGGTCGTTACAAAGAGCGGAAATTATTTCTACATCATAATCGACAGAGATGATGAGGGTAACGAGAATGTTCATTTCCTGAATATGGTTGATGAAAGAGATCTTCTTACTCTGATGGATGATGAGGAAGTAAAAGAGTACATGGAGCTTGTGAAGGAAGAGGAAAAAGAGCCTGAACCTGAACCGACTCCCGCGCCTATTCCAGAACCAGATCCGACACCAACGCCTGAACCAGTGAAGAAAGACTATACTCTGCTTCTTATCGTTCTTCCCATTACTGCGATCGGAATGATATTTGCATATTTTGCTCTTAAGAAAAAGAGACAGCAGCCAAAAGATGAGCCCGATCCCGATGTGGACTACATGGATGATGAGAATGATTATCTTAATCGGATTGAGTCAGATGAAGAGGATGTGAATGCTGATGATTAACAGGACATGCAAGGTTTTCTTTAGGGCAACACCTGAAGAACTGGAAAGGATATATGCAAAGATGGAGAGCGTAGGCATTAGGAATCTTAGTGCCTACCTCAGAAAAATAGTCTTAAGAGGATTTGTGATAGAGATTGATATGTCGGACTTTAAAGATATTCAAAGGCTACTAAGTATTGAGAGTAACAATCTTAATCAGTACGCAAGAAGAGCTAATGAGACCGGAAGCATATATAAGGCTGACATTGAAAGTCTGCAGAGATCACACAAGGAACTCATAAGGCTTATGGGAAGTATTCTTGATAAGTTCAATGATATGTATTGAGTGAAACGAGGTAAAGGGAAATGGCAGCAACGAGACTGATCGCTATGCATAAGAATATTGGAAAGTCGGTGGGACAATGCCTGGCAGCTCGAACAGATTATGCCAAGGACGAAGATAAGACTGAAGACGGAAAGTATATTACTGCCTATGCTTGCGATGTGGATATTGTGGAAAAAGAGTTCTTGGACTCAAGAAATGATTACATAAGAACTACAGGCAGAGAATATAAGGGTGATATCATTGCTTACCAGATTAGACAATCCTTTAAACCCGGCGAAGTTACGCCTGAAGAAGCAAATGCGATCGGCTTCGAAACTGCCATGAGGTTTACCAAAGGAAATCATCAATTCATCTGTTGTACTCACGTTGATAAGGATCATATCCACAATCATGTTATATATAACTCCGTCAACCTGCATTGTGACAAGAAATTCAGAGACTCATGGTTTTGCGGAATAGGTCTTAGACGCCTATCTGACATGATTTGTCTTGAGCATGGCCTATCGGTAATAGAACCTTACAAGCATAAAGGAAAGAAACCAATCTATCAAAAGAGCTATCGCCAAGATATAAGAGATGCCATTGATAAGATTCTTGCAGGTAAGCCAAAAAATCTTGAAGCTCTTATATCCGAACTTGAAAAAGCCGGGTATGAGATAAAACGAGGAAAGCACTTGGCACTTAGAGGCCTTGGAAGGAAAAACTTTGTTAGATTCAGATCCTTGGGAAAAGAGTATTCGGTGGAAGCTCTGAAAAATAAGATTGATGGAATTTACGAAATCAAAGAGAGTAAAGATTCTAAGAAGGAAGTTTCTTTTGACTTGCTCGTTGATATTCAGGAAAAGATAAGGCAGGGAAAGGGTATAGGTTATGTTCGCTGGAGTAAGAAATTCAACAACAAAGCTATAATGAAAACTTTGCTCTTTTTAAATGATAAGGGAATCAGAAGTTATGCAGAACTCAAGGAAAAAGCAGATGGATTTGCGGTAGATTTTAGAAAACTTACGGATAGCATAAGAGCTGTTGAAGGAAAAATCGATGAATTAGGAAAGCTTCGAAAACACCTGATCAACTTCAATAAGACAAGAGCTATTTTCGAAGAATATAAGAAATCTCATTACAGTAAAAAGTTCTTTGAAGCTCATCGGGAGGAAATAACAAAGTGCAGAGCAGCAAAAAATGCTTTCA
>ODAI011796019.1_pt1 | contig 12185 bp, 8 predicted proteins | sample 1539321 | NCBI WGS metagenome assembly ODAI01 (sample SAMN02144231, study PRJEB22623) | gut metagenome | biome: sheep rumen | host: Ovis aries | place: New Zealand
GTGAGTCGTATTTTGTAGACGGCGGCGCTGGTGACCCATGCCAGCGTGGTGGTGTAGACGGCCGCAAAGATGGTCCACTTCCAGTAGCCGCTTTCGTTTTTGATAGCGGCAATGGTGGCCACACAGGGGAAATAGATGAGCACGAAGAGCAGGAAGCAGAATGCCACAAGGGGCGTAATGCCACCAGCCGACATCTTCTCGTAGAGTCGAACATACTTGTCATGATTGGCACTTGTGAAGGTGTCGTCGTCGGCAAATGAGTCGTCGTCAGAATAGAGCACGCCCATCGTGGAGGCTACTATCTCCTTGGCACCTACACCTGCTATCAGTCCCACATCGAGTTTCCAGTCGAAGCCTTGTGCACGGAAAACAGGCTCGACGGCCTTGCCAATACGGCCGATGTAACTCTGTTCTTGCTGGGCTTGCTGGCCGAGGCTGGCATCGTGGGGGAAGTAGCCAAGAGCCCAAACGATGATGCTGGCCACGAGTATGATGCCTCCCATCTTCTTCAGGTACTGCTTGCCTTTCTCCCAGGTATGGCGGAAGATGGCTTTCCAAGTGGGGAAGCGATAGGGTGGCAACTCCATCACAAAGGGTGTATCCTCGCCCTTCACAAGACACTTCGTGAAGATGCGGCTCATGATGACCGCCAGCACAATGCCAATGACATAGAGTGAGATCATAATGGTGCTCTGATACTTCACGGCGAAGAATGTGCCGATCATCATAATGTAGATAGGCAGACGTGCCGAGCAAGACATCAAGGGGAGTATGAGCATCGTCACCAGCCGTGAGCGGCGGCTCTCAATGGTGCGCGTTGCCATGATGGCGGGCACATTGCAGCCAAAGCCCATGATGAGAGGAATGAACGACTTGCCGTGAAGCCCCATTTTGTGCATCAGTTTGTCCATGATGAAGGCCGCGCGGGCCATATATCCCGAGTCTTCCATAAACGAGATAAAACCATATAGAATGAGAATCTGGGGCAGGAAAACGATGACGGCTCCCACACCGCCTATCACTCCATCGACCAGCATATCGCGCAACGGCCCTTCAGGCAAAGCCGTGCTAAAGACATTCCCCAGCCATTCCACTCCGCTCTCAATCCATTCCATGGGATATTCGCCCAGTCGGAAGGTGGCCTCGAACATCACGTAAAGCATCAACAGGAAGATGGGGAATCCCAGCCATTTGTGGGTGATGATTCTATCGAGCAGATGGGTCATCTTGTAAGTGTCGTCGCCATGTCCCATCTGGTAACTGGCCTCTTGCAAGGCACCGTTGATGAATCCGTATTTGGCGTCCATGATAGCCGTCTCAGAATCTACTTTCTTCTCTTCCATAATGCGCCGTGCTGCTCGATCGCGAGCCTTGAATATGACGTCGCTATATGGAAGTGTCTTGATGAAAGCCTCGGCGTCGCGGTCATTTTCCAGCATCTTGATAGCCAGATAACGAGTAGAGTAGCGGTGGCGCACACTTTCGTCTTTCTTCATCCGTTCCTGAATTTTGGCAATGCCATTCTCAATCTCATGTCCATGGTTGATGTGGATATGGCGGAAGGCAGGGTGGTCGCCCTCACGGCTTTCATACACCTGGATGATGGTATGAAAAAGGTCTTCTACGCCTCGGCCTGTCTTGAATACCGTTGGCACCATTGGAACACCAAACAGCTCACCCAGCTTCTGGTGGTTTATTTTGTCACCTCGCTTCTCCGTTTCATCAAACATGTTGAGAGCACACACCATGCGCAGGTGCATGTCGATGAGTTGGGTTGTCAGATAGAGGTTGCGCTCCAGGTTAGAGGTGTCTATGACGTTGATCACCACGTCGGGTGTCTTCTCGATAATCTGTTTTCTCACGTAAAGTTCCTCGGGCGAGTAGGCCGAAAGGGAGTAAGTGCCGGGCAGGTCAACGAGGTTGAATTGGTAGCCCTCGAACTCGGCGTGGCCTTCCTTGGCATCGACGGTGACGCCCGAGTAGTTGCCCACGCGCTCGTGAGCTCCGCTGGCAAAGTTGAAGAGTGAGGTCTTACCGCAATTGGGGTTGCCCACAAGTGCCACATTGATGGTCTTATGGCGCTTTTCAGCTTCGGCACGCAAGTGCTCAGCTGACAGAGGCTGCTCGTCGGGCTCTGAGCTTTCAACGACTATGGCATCATCGTCGTCTTTGCCTTCCAGGTCTATTTTAGCCCTGTTGCCATTGGTGGCGGCTACGACCTCAATCTTCTGGGCCTCGTCGTGGCGCAACGAGATTTCATATCCCATGATTTTATATTTCACAGGGTCTTGCAGGGGCGCATTGAGCAACACCTCAATTTCTTTGCCGTGGATGAAACCCATCTCCACAATGCGTTTGCGAAAGCCTCCGTGGCCGAGCACTTTCACGATAATACCTTTTTCACCCGTCTTTAAGTCAGATAATCTCATATCTAAAATCCTTTCGGTTCTTTTGAATTTTGTGCAAAGTTACATTAAAAAACGTGCAATGCAGTTGCATCGTGCTTGTTTTTTGCTAAAATACCTAGAAATGATGATGCGCGTGCCCTTGTCATCGTTCATGTCCTCATTATTCGTTGAGCGTGAACTTGAACTGGCGGTCGGTGAAGTGCCATGCTACTAAATTGTATCTGATGAACCTTCCCAGCAACGTAATCACCTTGTGCCGTGCTAGATGCGAGCGTCGCACAATCTGATTGAGCGTTTGCATGGGTTGCTTGGCCATGGTTTCCATCAGCTGCTTCTCGTTCTCGTTGAAAGCCATGAGCGAGCCTTGCGGCGAGAATTGCTCACGCCAGACGACAAGATGCACAGGTGAGGCCACGATGTTCTCGTCGGCAATGCGGATATATGCCCTTCGCCTGCCTTCCTCGTCGATGGCGAAGATGGGGCGTTTCTCCGATGGCGGGATAGTGGCCACAACCAGGGTCTTGCCTTCCACATGGTAGGTGTCGAACTTGATAGAGACCGCGGGCTTGCAAAACTCAAAGGCGGCGGCATGCATCATGTAAATTTCTTCTTCAGAGCGAACGCCGGAGATATGCCCGTCATCGCGCACGCCAATGAGCAGGCGCCCACCATCAGTATTGGCAAATGCCGATACCGACTTGGCCAGTTTGTGAGCATCCATCACCTTATATTTAAAGTCTTGTTGGCTGTGCTCACCTTGAGAAATAAGTTCTTGTATGTATCTCTTTTCGTTCACGCCAGTTTCTTTTCTTTCTCGTTTACGCCTGCAAATATACAACAAAAATCAGGATACCACAAAGCCTTCCCCACAAAAATGCCGTTCCACTATTTGGATGTTTGGCAAAATAAGACTATCTTTGCACAAACATTCATCTCAACAAACTACACATATATGATAAAGAAATATGTGAACGTCGGTTCAAATCAAACGATATTGGTGGCTTTCCTGCTCTTGTTTTGCTTGAATCAGCCCCTTGGTGCCCAGGACAAGTGGGGCCATGAGTACTGGCATGACATACCTGTCTATGTGGATAGTATTCAGGCCGCTCTGACATATCCCATGGCGTGGGGAAACCACAAGACGAAGAACTTTGGCAAATGGAAGAAATTGGCCAGGGCAAAGGTCTTCGAGTGTATGATGGCTGCTCCGCCCAAAGCTGAGTCATACGATATGCGCGTGTTGGCTGAGGAGAAGCGCGAGGGCTACACGGCCCGCAAGCTGGAGTTTCGTCTGAGCCGCTGGTATAGCGTGAAGGCATACCTGTTGGTTCCCGATGGCGTGGGACCTTTCCCGGCCGTCAACTTGTTGCACGACCACGGTGCCCATCTTTCCATTGGCAAGGAAAAGATGATTCGGCCGTTTGCCGTCGATAATAGCGTGGTGGAAGATGCCGATGCCTGGGCGAAGAATCTTTATGGCAATCAGTATCTGGGTGACTATCTTGCCAAGCACGGCTTTGTGGTGTTCTCCACCGATGCTCCCCTGTGGGGTGAACGGGGCCGGAAAGAAGGCGTAGACCGCAACCGCTACGATATCATTGCCGGCAACATGATGATGCTGGGCCGCGATTTGAGCGCATTTATGACCTACGACGACATAGCCGCTATAGACTTTCTTGCCACCCTGCCCGAGGTGGATAGCCGGCGCATAGGCTGTGCCGGATGCTCCATGGGCGGTTACAGGGCTTGGATGCTGGCGGCCCTGAGCGATAAGATTCAAGCTGGAGCGTGTATCTGCTGGATGGGTTCGACATTTGCTCAGTTGTCTAATCACTATGGAAGGAAGGAGAATGGTGGCTTTGCCAATTGCATACCTGGCTTGCGCCAGTATATGGACTACCCGCACATCGCCTCATTGGCCTGTCCGAAACCCATGCTTTTCGTCTCGGGCAAGCAAGACCGGCTTTTCCCCATCGCTGGAGTGGAGGCGGCCTACGACGTGATGCACCAAGTGTGGAAGAGCCAAGGGGCTGATGCGAAGTTGAGCACATTCATACTCGACCAGCCGCACGAGTGCAATCTGAACAACCAACAGGCCATCTTGGAGTTCATGAAGGAAAACCTCTGAGGGGTTGAAGGGAAAGCCACTCATCTTTAGAGGTTCCTTATCGCTAACTCCAGCTTCGTGGAGAGCAACTCCAGCTTTGTAGAGGGCAACTCCAGCTTCGTGGAGAGCAACTCCAGCTTCGTGGAGAGCAACTCCAGCGCTCTCATAGATAACTTCAAAATGCAAATAGGAATAAATAAATAAGAAATGACTTACGAATATCAGTTAAGGGTACTCCCACAGGTGGCGGCGACAGAAGTGCTATTGAAAGACCATGTGGCTCGCGAAAAGGGAATAGACGCCCGGACCATCAATCACATACGTGTGTTGAAGCGTAGCATCGATGCGCGGCAACGCACTATTTTTGTCAACCTCAAAGTGCGCATATATGTGAACGAGGAACCAACCGACGAGGAGTATGTTGCCACTGAGTATCGCGATGTGGCAGATGCCCGTCAGGTGGTGGTTGTGGGAGCTGGCCCAGGAGGCTTGTTTGCCGCTCTCAAACTGATAGAGATGGGGCTGAAACCCATTGTCTTGGAGCGTGGAAAAGATGTTCACGAGCGGAAAAAAGACCTCTCGAAGATTGCCCGTACGCACCAAGTCGATGCCGAGAGCAACTATTGTTTTGGCGAGGGTGGAGCCGGTGCCTATTCCGATGGTAAACTCTACACGCGAAGCAAGAAACGCGGTTCGGTGGATAAGATTCTGAATGTATTTTGCCAGCATGGAGCGTCAACGAGCATCCTTGCCGATGCCCATCCGCATATCGGCACCGACAAGTTGCCCCGGGTGATTGAGAACATGCGCAACACGATTCTCCGATGCGGCGGTGAGGTGCATTTTCAGACAAAGATGACGCGCCTGATTGTTGAGGAGCGCGGGATGACGAATGGAGTGCCTTCAGGAGTTGACGAGCGGCGAGTAGTAGGCGTTGAGGCCATCAGCACATCGCCTGAGACGGGAGAGAAAAAGGAGTTGACGTTCATGGGGCCGGTGATCCTGGCCACGGGGCATTCCGCCCGCGATGTGTATCGTTATCTCTCTGAGGCGAAGATAGAGATTCAAGCCAAAGGACTGGCCGTAGGCGTGCGATTGGAGCATCCTTCAGCGCTGATAGATCAGATTCAGTATCACCGGAAAGAGGGCAGGGGAAAGTATCTGCCAGCCGCAGAGTATAGTTTTGTTACCCAGGTTGACGGCCGGGGCGTCTATTCGTTTTGCATGTGCCCTGGCGGCTTTGTCATCCCTGCCGCTACCGACCGGGAACAGATTGTCGTGAACGGAATGAGTCCCAGCAATCGTGGCACTCAATGGAGCAATAGCGGAATGGTGGTGGAGGTGCGTGCCGAAGATATCGAGGGCGACGACCCTTTGCGCATGATGCACTTCCAAGAGGAGCTGGAGAAGACCTGCTGGCAACAAGGCAATCGCAAGCAGACCGCTCCGGCTCAGCGCATGGCCGACTTTGTGAGCAACAAGTTGAGCTACGACCTGCCCAAGAGCTCTTATGCGCCAGGGTTGATATCTAGTCCGTTGCATTTTTGGTTGCCTGAGATGATTGGCAAACGCCTGCAACAAGGGTTTAAGAAGTTCGGGCAGATGAGCAGGGGTTTCCTGACAAACGAGGCCTTGCTGATAGCCGTTGAGACACGCACGTCATCGCCAGTACGCATCGTTCGCGACAACGAAACCCTGCAACATATCTCCGTAAAGGGGCTTTTCCCGTGTGGCGAAGGTGCCGGTTATGCGGGAGGAATCGTGTCGGCTGGAGTGGATGGTGAGCGTTGCGCCGAGATGGCTTATTCGTATCTCATCGATTTTGCCGGTTGAATGTGCGAAATCAGGTAGCTGGGGGCTATCAATACGAATACGCTGATGAGGAGCGTGGCTATATTGATGAGGACAAACAACGGAATGTTGAACTCAACAGGCACCGTGCTGACATAATAAGTGGATGGGTCTAGCTTCACCAGTCCAGTCAGCCTCTGAAGGGCTATGATGCCAATGCCGATGATGTTGCCAATGAGCAGGCCCCTTCCGATGATGAATACCGCAAACCACAAGAAGGTGTGACGGATGGTGGTGTTGGTGGCTCCAATTGCTTTCAGCACTCCAATCATGTTGGTCCGCTCGAGAATGATGATCAGCAAGCCGGAGATCATGGTGAACCCCGCCACGCAAATCATGAGGCCCAGGATGATCCATACATTCAAGTCGAGCAGGTCTAGCCATGAGAAAATAGATGGATACATGCTCTTGATGTTGCTGGTTGAGAAGGTCTCGCCATACTTGTCGGTGGTGCGATTCACATGGTCAATCAGATACTCGGCGGCGAAGTCCAGCTGATTGAAATCCTTTAAGGTAATCTCAGCCCCGGTGCACTGGTCGGGTTCCCATCCATTCAACTTGACGGCCGTATATAAATCGGTATAGACAATCAGCTTGTCAAACATGGCCAGGTTGGTCTGGTAGATGCCGGCAATGGTGAAGCGGCGGGCACGCACATTGTTGTTGTCGAAGAAATAAGTGAAGATGCGCTCACCAGTTTTCAAGCCAAGCAAGTTGGCCATGTGTTGAGAAATGACGATCTGATTGCTGCTTTTCTCTTTGCTGAAGTGGGGGAAGTGCCCCTCCTTCATGTTCTTCAAGATGAATGTGGAGTCGAATTGCTCGTCCACGCCCTTGAACATCACGCCCAGAAAGTCGGAGTCGGTTTTCAAGATGCCCTGCTTCATGGCATAGCGTTGCACATGCTCGGCCGTTGGGGTTTTCTTCAGCACGGCCATCACCGAGTCGGTCAGGGCAATAGGGCGGTTCTCGCCTCCGTGCATGGTCATGAACTCAGCCACCGTCAGGTGACTTCCAAAGCCCACCACCTTGTCGCGAATGGTATGCTTGAACCCTAGTACGACACTCACCGACACAATCATGACGGCCAGCCCTATCGCCACTCCAATGGTGGCAATGCGAATGGCCGGGCGTGACACCTGCCGGGTATCTTCCTGCTGGCCGTAGATACGACGTGCTATGAATAAGGGGAAATTCATCTTGGCTGCTGCTGACTATTCTTCCACTCTTCCCGGATATGCCTCAAGAGCTTTGCGCAGAACGAATAGCGCACGCTCAAGGTCTGCTTTCTTCAGCACATAGGCAATACGCACCTGATTGATGCCCGCGCCAGGAGTGGTGTAGAATCCACTTGCCGGGGCCATCATCACGGTCTCGCCCTCGTAGTCGAAGCTCTCCAGGCACCAACGACAGAATTTCTCGCTATCGTCAACCGGAAGCTTTGCCACGGTATAGAAAGCGCCCATCGGAATGGGTGAATAGACGCCGGGGATGCGGTTCAGACCGTCGATGAGGCACTTGCGTCGCTCCACATACTCGTCATAGACATCACGCATATACTCTTCCGATGTGTCGAGTGAAGCCTCGGCGGCAATCTGGCCGATAAGGGGAGGGGAGAGACGTGCCTGGCAGAATTTCATGACGGCCTTGCGAATATCCTTGTTCTTTGTGATCAGCGCGCCAATGCGGATACCACACTCGGAATAGCGTTTCGAGACAGAGTCGATGAGTACCACGTTCTGCTCAATGCCTTCCAGGTGGCAGGCCGAGATGTAGGGCGACCCCGTGTAGATGTACTCGCGATACACCTCGTCGGAGAAAAGATAAAGGTCGTATTTCTTCACCAGGTCGCGAATCTGGTTCATCTCGCGTCGGGTGTAGAGATAGCCCGTGGGGTTGTTGGGATTGCAAATCAGTATGGCCCGTGTCCGGTCGTTGATTAGCTCTTCGAACTTCTCCACTTTGGGCAACGAGAAACCCTCCTCGATGGTGGTGGCAATGGTTCTGATTTTGGCACCGGCAGAGATGGCAAACGCCATGTAGTTGGCATAGGCAGGCTCGGGCACTATAATCTCATCGCCGGGATTGAGGCAACTCAAGAAAGCAAATAGCACGGCCTCGGAGCCGCCGCAGGTGATAATAATATCATCGGCGGTGACATTGATATTGTATTTCTTATAATAGTCAACCAGTTTCTCGCGATAGCTCAGGTATCCTTGCGACGGAGAATACTCCAAGATGGTACGGTCCACCTGCCGGATAGCATCCAGCGCAACCTGTGGGGTAGGCAGGTCGGGTTGGCCGATATTCAGATGGTACACCTTTGTTCCCCGTTTCTTGGCCGCAGCCGCAAGCGGTGCCAGCTTACGAATGGGCGACTCGGGCATTTCTAATCCGCGAACAGAAATTTTTGGCATTGTTTTCTTCCTCTAGTTCTTATTGGGCACAAAGGTACGAATAAACGATAGAAAAACCAAAACTTTTTTCAGTTTTTCATCTCCCGGCGCTTAGGGAGTTGAGAGCTGAGAGGTGAGAGTTGAGAGGTATGATTACCTTGGGAGATGATACAATTACATAAAAAAATATAAGTTACTATGCCAGCCGTTTCAGACTGAAAACATAGTAACCTATACTTGTTGATGGGGCGATTATCTCATATTTTGGGGCGCTTCATCTCTATCAATTATGCGTTGATGCTTATGACGAAGGCACTCTTTCTGCCTCATTCCATCATGTTCGGGTCGTCCCATTTCTTCGTTTCGTTGCACACGATGGTCTCTGTCTGATTGCCCACCTTCAGCACGAACTCGCCTTCCTCAAGCACCCACTTGCCATCGGCGCCAACGAAGGCCAGGTTCTTGGCTGGCAACGTGAAGGTAACTGTCTTGCGCTCACCGCGTTGCAACTCCACCTTCGTAAAGTCGCGCAGACGCTTGTTGTCGGGTACGAGAGAGGCTATCAGGTCGCTGGAGTAAAGCAGCACGGGCTCCTTGCCGGCACGCAAACCGGCATTGCGTACGTCTACGCGCACGGTAATCACGTCGTTGGCATTGAACGTTTTCTTGTCGACACGCAGGTTGCTGTATTCGAATGAGGTATAGCTCAAGCCGTAGCCGAAAGGCCAGAGCAGAGACACCTTGGCGTCGTAGTTGTAGGCACCCTGCATGGTTCCCACCTCCTCGCTCACTTTGTAGTCGTAGTTGGCCAGCGAGTTGATTTCGCGCGGATAGGTGTAGGGCATCTTGGCCGAGAAGTTGGCGTCGCCAGCCAGTAGGTTGGCCAGCGCATCGGCACCATAGTTGCCTGGCAGGAAGATGTGCACCACGGCTTTTGCCAGCGGCTCGATGTCGGTAATGAGGCGCGGGCGTCCCTCGTTGAGTATCAGCACGAGGGGCTTGCCCGTAGCGGCCAGTTGCTTCACCAGCTGGCGCTGATTCTCAGAGAGCCACAAGTCGTTCAGGTTGCCCGGAGTCTCGCAATAGCTGTTCTCGCCGATGCAGGCCACAATGACGTCGGCATCGTTGGCGGCGGCTACCGCCTTTTCAATCTCGGGAGCATTCTCCTCGTAGTAAGCGCCGTTCTCGTTGTAGGTGACACCCTGCTCAAGGATGATGTTGTCGGCTCCGAACTTGTGGCAGAGAGCCTCGTAGATGGTGTTGTAGCGCTCAGCAAGGTCTTCAGCCTTCGAGCCCTGCCACGTGTAGCTCCATCCGCCGTTCAGGCAACGCATCTGGTTAGCATTGGGGCCGGTGAGCAGAATTTTCTTGCCAAGGGTGAGCGGCAGGATGTTGTCCTCGTTCTTCAATAGCACTTCTGTTTCCTCTGCCGCCCGCAGGGCACGCTCGGCAAACTCGGCAGAGCCGAATTTCTCGAAGCCCTTTCCGCCCGTGTTGGGATGGTCGAAGAGGTCAAGACGGTATTTCACTCTCAGGATGCGGCGAACGGCATCGTCGATGCGCTCCATGCTCACTTTGCCCTCTTCGACGAGCTGTTTCAGCAGGATGCAGAAGTCGACGCTATAGGGGTCCATCGACATGTCGATACCGGCATTGATGGCGATGCGGATGGCATCTTTCTTGTCTTTGGCCACATGCTCGCGCGTGAACAGGTTGTTGATGTCTGCCCAGTCGGTGACGATCATTCCGTCCCAGCCCAGGTCTTTCTTCAGCCATTGCGTGAGATACTCATAACTGGCGTGTACGGGCACTCCGTTGATACTGGCCGAGTTGACCATGACGGTGAGCGCTCCTGCCTGGATGGCGGCCTTGAAGGGCTCGAAATACTTCTCGCGAAGCATCTGCGGCGACACATAGGCGGGTGTGCGGTCCTTGCCGGTGAAGGGGGCGCCATAGGCAAAATAGTGCTTCACACATGCGGCCACATTGTATTTTCCCAGGTGGTTGGGGTCGTCTCCCTGATAGCCGCGAATCTCGGCCTCCGCCATGCGGGCGTTGACAATGGCATCCTCGCCGAAGCTCTCCCAGATGCGGCTCCATCGCGGGTCGCGGCCGAGGTCGAGCACGGGGTTGTAGACCCACGGACAGTTGCCGGCGCGGCTCTCATAGGCTGTGGTCTGGGCCATGGTCTCAGCCAGCGAGGTGTTGAACGAGGCAGCCAGGTTGATGGGCTGGGGGAAGAGGGTTCCTGCCTGCGTGTAGGTGACGCCGTGGTTGTGGTCAAGGCCGTAGATGTCGGGAATGCCCATGCTCTTCATCGACTTCTTCTGAATCAGACCGATCCAGTATTGCCACTGGTCGACGGTGGCTGCTCTGGTGCCGGGCGCATTGAGAATGGAGCCCACCTTGTATTTCGAGATGATGGTGTCGAGCATGGTTTCGTTGAGCTGCCATTTGCCGTTGGCGCCGTAGCCGCCCATGACGTCGAGGTTCAGCTCAAGCATCTGACCGATTTTCTCGTCAAGGGTCATCTTGGCAAGTGTTTTCTCAATCTTAGCCTCCAACTGCGCATCGGGCGTGATGGCTGGCTTAATTACTCCCTGTGCCATGGCCGTCAGGGTGGCAGCGATGAACAGAATGCTGGATAGAATCGTTTTTTTCATAAACGGTATGATTACTTGTTTTAAGTGAATGACTTGTCTAATTCTGTGCAAATTTACAAATTTAAAATGACATGACCAACATAAATGTCGGTTATTTTCAATTTCAAGTTTGCAAAGAGAGATATGAAACACAAAACGTCCCATCGTCACAACGTCCCATCGTCCCATTAAGGTGGTTCATGTTTTGCAAAAATAGAGAGAGTAGTATATTATTATTATATATAATTATAATTATATATAATAATAAAATTATAATAACCCCACTTTCCCCACATGTGGGGAGGTGCTTAATGGGACGATGGGACGCGGGGACGTTGGGACGCAATCAGGTGTGCAATCCCCCCAGTGCATTCTCCTAACTAACTGTTCGACAGCTAGTTATTAAGGATGGGGAAAGGTGGACTCGGTGGACTCTACTCGGCTATGTCTTTTTTGAAACTGGTCGGACGAGGCCCATAGACCACTTTCCGCTGCTCAGAGTCACGACGATACTTCATGATATTCTTTTCCAGCGTCCGAATTTCGTCTTTCAGAGAAGAGTTTTTCTGCTTCAACTGCTCGTTTTCGTCCTGCAATTGCTTGATTTCCTGCTGGGCGGCCTGATAGGCGCGGTGCGACACGCAGGAGCCGAAGCCAAGAGCCACAATGATGGCTGAGAGGACGATGTTGAGCGTATTGCGTATACTTTTCATAGGCATTTCATTTGTATTTTCGTTTGCTAAGATAGCGATAATAATTGATAGTTTCGCAAATGAAAGGA
>ODAI013009500.1_pt1 | contig 12185 bp, 11 predicted proteins | sample 1539321 | NCBI WGS metagenome assembly ODAI01 (sample SAMN02144231, study PRJEB22623) | gut metagenome | biome: sheep rumen | host: Ovis aries | place: New Zealand
CCCCTTAACTTCATGTCCTGTCCGGCGATATAGAAACCGTCGTTTGAGCCCGCCACAATAGAAAGCCTCTCCTTTGCCGCCTCATTGTCGGCCGAGCACATGAATATGCAGTAGGACTGGTCTGTGCCTCTCCCGACCCTGCCCCTGATCTGATGCAGGGAAGCCAGACCGAAACGCTCGGCATTTTCTATGAGCATGACCGTGGCATTAGGCACATTGATACCGACCTCTATTACCGTTGTCGAAACAAGTATCCGGGTCTTCCCGCTTGCAAAAGCGTTCATTTTCTCATTTTTTTCGTCAGCCTTCATCCTGCCGGTCAGATGGTCGATTGAGATATTAGGGAGCCTTTCTCTTAAGTTCACAACATACTCTTCCACGGCCGCAGCCTCCAGGCTGTCGCTTTCCTCGATCAAAGGACATATCACATAGGCCTGATGGCCTTCGTTTATCTGCCGGGCCATAAAACTGTATATCCTGTCCCGCATATTCTCATCACCGACGAGATTCTTGATGGGTTTGCGGTTTGCGGGAAGCTCGGCAAGCACAGATATGTCCATATTTCCGTAGAGCATAAGTGCATAGGTTCTGGGTATCGGAGTGGCGCTCATCAACAGGAGATGCACCCCTTTTCCTTTCATTTCAAGAGCTTCTCTCTGTTTGACTCCGAAACGGTGCTGCTCATCTATCACCGCAAGCGCAAGGTTCTTAAACACCACCTTATCCTGTACTGCGGCATGGGTTCCGACTATAATGTCTGCCTCGCCGTTCGCAATTCTTTCATACTCTTCTTTCTTCTGCTTTGCCCCGAGCGAGCCTTTAATGAAGGCCACTTTAAAACCGAGCGGCGTAAGCATTTTATTGAAATACTCATAATGCTGCTCGGCAAGCACCTCTGTAGGTGCCATGATGCAGCCCTGATAGCCGCAGGCTGCCGTTTCTGCAAGAGCAAGCAGCGCCACTATCGTTTTGCCTGAGCCCACATCACCCTGTAATAGCCTCTGCATTACAGACGGCCCCGACATATCGGCAAATATTTCATCAAGCGCCTTCTTCTGGTCTTTCGTAAGCTCCCATTCAAGACCTTTTATTATCTTTTCGCTTACACTGCCCCTTTCTATCCTGCAGCTGTTCGGCTTTGTGGTTTCATTGGCTTTTAAAAGCTCCATATTGGAAAGGAAAGCAAAGAATTCGTCGAAAATGATTCTCGAAAGTGAGGCTTTAAGTATTTCCTCGTCTTTGGGGAAATGTATGTCTTCAAGGGCATCGCGAAGGGAGCTCAGTTCAAATTCCTTGACGAGCTTTGCGGGAAGATAATCCCTTAAAACGAGCTCATCAAATACAGTTCTTATTGATTTTCTGATCAAAGTCTGATTGAGTCCGGAGGTGGATTTATAGACAGGCTTAAGATTTTTAAGCATTTCAAGGTATTTTTCCCTGGTAAAGATTTCCGGATGGGCGAGAAAAAGCCTGCCGTTTTTCAGAGTCACCTTTCCCCTGAAGATCAGCCTGTGGCCGAACTTTACCTGATTTTTGATATAAGGGGCATTATACCAGCGAAGCTCGATGGCTGCCGTGTCGTCCCTGACAGTCGTAAAGCAGATACGATAGGTTTTGGACGCGCTGAATTTAAGCTCGGAGTTTATCATTCCCTCAACGGTCACCGTTTCTCCGACCCTGCACTTGTTTATCGCTACAGGCAGGCTGTAGGTTTCATATCTGAAGGGATAGTGGGTTATCAAAGAGCCCACATCCTTTATTCCGAGCTTTTCAAATCTTTTTGCGCTTACCGCGCCTATTCCTTTGACATCAGTCAGTTTATCGACGGTTTCAAGCATTATGCCACCTCTTACCAAAAAAGCAGCCAACGGATTACTCCGCTGACTGCTTGGATTATCATTATTGTCTGCGGCTTTTATTCTACAGAAACAATGTAATAATATACCGGCTGTCCGCCGAAATGCACTTCCACATCGATGTCCTCAAACACTTCGGAAACCTTGTCCGCAAGTGCGTTTGCATCATCTTCGGTAACGCCTTCGCCATAATATATTGAAATGAGCTCGGCATCGGCATCCTCTGCCATTGTTCTGATAGTTTCAAGAGCCGTGTCTTCAATGCTGCTTCCGACTGCGATTATCGTCTTGTCGTTAAGTCCCATTATATCATTGACATGGATATTCTTTCCGTCAATGAAGGTGTCCCTTACAGCATAAGTGATCTGGCCGGTCTTAACCGATGAAAGGCTTTCTGTCATTGCCTCTTCATTTTCCTCTGCAGCCTTTCCTTCGAAGAAATTGATCATTGCCGAAATACCCTGAGGAACTGTCTTTGAAGGTATCACAACAACATTTTTATCTTCGGTAAGATCTCTTGCCTGTGTTGCGGCAAGGATAATGTTACCGTTGTTCGGAAGTATGAAGATGTTGTTGGCATTTACCTGCTCGATTGCCTTTAACATATCCTCGGTGCTGGGGTTCATTGTCTGACCGCCCTCGATTATGTAATCTACGCCAAGGCCTTTAAATATTTCATTAAGTCCCTCTCCGACGGAAACGGCAATAAACCCGTTTTCTTTTCTCGGAGCAGGAGCTTCCTTTACTTCTTCTGTTTTTTCTGAGTTCTTAGCCTCTTCCGCCTTCTCGCCGGTGATTGCTTCATGATCGGGGTTGAGAGCACCTGTGATCACTCTCTCGTTATGCTCTTCACGCATGTTATCGATCTTCATGCTTGTAAGCTGACCGTATTCAAGGGCCTTTTCAAAGGCCTGGCCGGGATGGTTTGTATGCACATGCACTTTAACAATGTCATCCAACGCAACGCAGACAATCGAATCGCCTATAGACTCAAGGAAAGCCTTGAATTCAAGCTCCTGCGGAAGAAGGAATTCCTTCTCAAGCAATATGATGAACTCGGTGCAATAACCGAATTTGATATCAGCGGTTGAAATGTCGTTGCTTGAAGCTCCTCTCGGTGCAGATGTTGTTTTTGCTGCACTCTCGGATTCAAACACGATTTCAATATCGGGATTAAGGAATGCATCCTTCATTCCGTGTACAAGCTCGATAAGACCTGTACCGCCGGAATCGACTACTCCGGCTTCCTTAAGTACCGGCAAAAGCTCGGGAGTTTTCTCAAGTGCGATCTCCATTGCCTTTAAAACAGCCCGGCAGAAAGGAACGAAATCAAGATCCTCGTCCTTTTCATCTGACTCGATCAGAAGCTCGGCCGCTTTTTCGGAAGCCGCCCTTGCGACTGTAAGGATTGTACCTTCCTTAGGCTTCATTACTGCTTTATATGCAGTTTCTACCGCTTTGTCGATCGCAAGCTTCAGTGCATATACATCAACCTTTTCAAACTGGCCGAGCACCTTGCAGAGACCGCGTAACAGCTGTGAAAGGATAACGCCGGAGTTTCCTCTTGCGCCCCTTAAAGAACCGCTTGAAATTGCTTTTGAAAGCTCTGCCATTGTAGGGTTTTTAAGCTTATTTACCTCTTTGACCGCAGACATTATCGTCATGGTCATGTTTGTTCCCGTATCACCGTCCGGCACGGGAAATACATTCAATTCGTTTATTATCTCTTTTTTTGATTCAAGACGCTTTGCTCCCGTAAGGAACATCTTCTTAAAGAGCACTGCGTCAATTGTAACAGCTGGCACTTTCAAATCCTCCTCAGTCAATGATGCGTACGCCTTCTACTATTATCTTTATGTCACTTACCTTCAGGCCGGTAAAATCCTCAAGCTTATATCTTACATTTGAGATCAGATTCTCACAGACAGCCTTGATGCTTACGCCGTAAGAAACAATCACGTGGAATGCGATTTTGATCTCATTATTAACGATTGAAACGTTTACGCCTTGTGTAAGAGATTCTTTATTGAGCAGCTTAACGATACCATCCTTAACTCCAACGCTTGCCATGCCGACAATACCAAAGCCCTCTACCGCTGCCGAGCCTGCATACTTAGCAACAACACTCGAATCGATAGTCACTTCGCCGGAATTTCTCATAATTGTACCATCCATATTAACCTCTTTCCGAAGCAAACTTCTAGTTAGTGTATTTTTATTATACATGCAAATTCCGAAATAGTAAAGCAAAAAAGCATAAAAAATGGGTGTTACTGACGTAGCACCCACGCTTTCAAGCTTAAGCTCTCTCTACCTTACCGGATCTAAGACAAGCTGTGCAAACATGCATTCTCTTAACACTTCCGTCCTGTTTGATCTTAACAGACTTAACATTTGATTTCCACTCTCTGTTAGCTCTGCCGGAAACCTGACTTCTTGTTATACTGATCTGTCTTCCGAAAAGTGCACCCTTTCCACAAACGTCACATTTTGCCATGGTTAGCACCTCCTTTTGCAAAAATATGGGTTATCACAAACCGTAACAGTGGTATTCTACCAAAAAACTTCAATAAATGCAAGCATTATTTTAAAAAATTATTTATCATTTGCCTGGGCATCTACCGCTTCTCTTGCCACCTGGTCAACAACCTCGTCAAGATTGTCTCCGTTCTTTAACTTTTTAATGCGTTTTGATATCTCGGGGATAAGGTCTATGCATCTTGTAAGAGCATCCTGCTGCTTAATGTTAAGCACTCTTATCTCATCTCCTTCAATGATGATAACACAGTTCGCGGACATTTTTCCGCCGATGGCGCCTGAGGTCTTGTTTTTGTCATCGGTACCGCCGTTGGAGTGCTTCTTTGTAAATCCGCCGCCGCCTACGCCGAAGGTGACATCCATAATGGGGATGAGTATCGTTCCGTTAGGCAGGGTCATTGCTTTTCCGACTACTGTTTCCGAGCTTAAAAAACCCTTCATGTTACCGAACAGACTCTTGAACATTTCATCAAAATTTGCGTTAGCCATAGTTTGTTATACCATCCTTTATCTTTTCTATGTTTTTCATTGTATCATTTTTCAGGCCCTTTGCATTCTTAAGGAACTGCCTGAACTGTTTTCTGAGATAGAGCCTTAAAGCCTTCATCACTATATAACCGAGAACTATATGCCCCTTAAGCTCAAGCTCGCCCTTTATGGTTTTTTCCTCAAATTCGGGCGTGAGCTCAAAATTTTCGTAGTAGGCATCATAGAACTGCGACAGCGCCGCGAAGATATAGCCCGTTGTCGCCGGATCGTCAAGTCCGAGCTCAAGGCTTCCCTTAAGCTTTCTCGGCCTTATATGCCATAAAACCTTAATCAGGAAGTCCTTGGTCCATATCAGGGAATTTTTTGTCGACTTCCTGCTTATGAAACGGAACAGAACCGACTTCTCATCCGCAAGGGCACAGGTTGTATTATCCCAAATATGTATGACTTTCTCGGCAAGGTTTTCGATTTTTTCGATCAGCGGAGTTTTTTCCTCCTGCTCCTCTTCGTTTCCGGAGGCCTCCGCGATTTCGGTCTTTTCCCCGGTCTTTTCCCCGGTCTTTTCCCCGGTCTTTTCCTCAGCTTTTTTTACGGAATCGGCATCCTTATCACCGGTCTTTTTATCCTCCGCTTCGGACTCTTCTTCGGAAAAAAGATGTTCATCCTCTTTTTCTTCCTTCTTCTTTTTGGGAAAGACCCTGATTCCGAAAAGCTTTGCCGCATAATCCGGCTTATTGTCTTTCACATCCAGATAAAACCTGATGAAAAACATCCATCCGACTTTGACATGGGCATCGGCCTTTTCTTCGAACCTTGCGTCCCCCCGGTAATTTATCGGGCATACGAGGATCAGGATCACCAGAAAAAGTACAAAGGCCAGGATGCAAAGGAGTATGATTCCGATGACCTTCAGTATCGAAAGAAATATACCCATACTTCTTTTCCTTCTTTATATATTTTATTTTTCGTAGCTGCGGCCAAAAATCCTCAGGCTTGCGGTCTTTTCGGCCTCATCCTTGCAATTGTCAAGAGTAAATCTCACGTAATTCATTACTTCTGTATGAGAAACAAAGAACACCGGGAGTTCCTTTAGCACGGAAGCCATTACGGCCCTGCGGTAAATCTTCTCTTTTTTCTCAAACACAGCCTTAAGTTCTTCGGAAAGCTTAAGATATGCCGCATTAACGGTCTCGTCGGAACATTCCGTAATGTCGATTCCTTCATCAAGCTTCACGAATTCAGAGCTTGACATCAGCTTTTCGGCTTTTAACAGCGTATCAAGCGTCAGGCTGTCATCTGTCTGAAGGCTGTTTTTATAGGAATCCAGCCTTCCCTCCGCTGCCGCGATTTTTCCGGAAAGCTTCTCGGCTCTTCCTTCAAGCTTTGCAAAGCACTCATCCGAGATTTTCTGATCGCTTGCGGTATATTCCCCTTCCTTTAAAACCTTTTCAAAGGCTTTGCTTATCATTTCGGTACAGGGTTTTATTATTTCCATTATTTTCTCCGCGCCGGAACTTACGGTTGCGGTGAGAAACGCCGTTGAAAGGTCGTTAAGCATTTCCATCATCTCAAGCACAAGCTCGCTCTTTGAAACAAGCCTGTCGCTTATCTCGTCAAGAAGCGCTGCATATTCCTCATATGAAGCTGCGGTAATGTTCTTATAATCGATATTCTCGAATATATCGATATATTTCTTTATTTCCTCAGGCACCTTATCATTGTTTTCGGCACCAAGACCTGCCGCAGACCTTATCATGTACACATGGGAATCAAGGCTGTTCTTTTCCGAGCCCTTGTATATCGTAAAGCTTTCCTTCAGGAGGTCGAAGAAGCGGCTGCTTGTCATCCTCACGGGAAGGCAGGCAAGCATGTCCCTGATGCGCAGGTTTACCTCCATATTGTCCTTGGGCTCAAAAATATACTGAAGTATCTTCCTGGCCTCTTCATCGTTGTCCGTTGCGCCTAATTCGTCGCCGTAACGGAGTTCGATGCGGTTTAAAATGTATTCATGTATGCCGAAATAATCTGTGCATGCACTGAGCATTTCCATTCTGTCTATTGTTTCCGAACGCAGCTCGGAAAGTTTACGGTATATCTCTTCATTGTCGGCATTTTCATCGAAAAGCTTTTCGGCCGCCGATACGATTGCTGCGATGCCGACCTTCTCCTCTTCAATGCTTTCATAGGCATCGTAGAGGCCTTCGTAGGTATTGAAGTACTCCATGGCAAAGTTTATCAGTGCCATGTTCCGGTAGTCATCCGCAAGTGCCGCGGAAAAGCTCTTAAAATCACTTTCCATCCTTATTCACCTCATCAGGATCCACAAGAGCTCTGACCACATGGGTGTGGGTATAGAGGTGATCCATGCAATATTCGTAGTTTCCTTCGCATTTTGAGCAGAAACGGAACTCAAGATCGTCTCCGTCAAGCTCTGTGCGGCCGCAGACCGCACATTTATGTCTGGTTATTACCTTTTCTGTTCTGTTAAGACCGGCTTCGCGGTTCATCATTCTCGCGTTTTCGGCCTCACCGCGCCTGTAGGCATTCTGATACTGTCTCCTCCTGATCGCATCGGCCAGGCTGTTCGTACCGTGTTTCTTCGCATTTATGTAGAATATGATGAAATTCAGCATCGATACGAAGCAGAGTATCGCTCTGACAACTCCCGCCTTCCAGCTGTCTCCTCCCTTAAGGAAGCAGTCGACGATGTTATATATCTCGATCCCCACATAAATATAGGCCAGATACTTGATCTTTATCGGGATGATAAAGAAAAGCAGCACGCTTGCCTCTGAAAAGATCACCGCAAAGGCAAGGAACATCGAAAGGTTGATGTATTCAAGGTTCGGCAGGTAATACTTAAGCATTGCCATCAGCCTGTTAAGGGCTCCGAAGGCCCCGTAGAAGGGCTTGCTTATCAGATATATTATCACAACTGCCAGCACATTGAAAAAGACGCCGGAGAAATAAAACAGGTTAAACCTGAAGCTTCCCCAGAACTTTTCGAGCGTCGAGCCGATGAAATAATAAAACCAAAGGCTTATCAGAAGAAAAAATATATCGTAATTCGGAGCCTGAATGAGCCAGCTTACAATTCTCCAGACCTGCCCTTTAAGTATCTTGTCAACATCAAAGCAAAGGTAGGTACCGTAGATATCCACACCCTTTGCATTTCCTATAAGGTAGATGAAATAGCCGCAGATATAAAGCAATACAACATATTTCATCAGATTAACAACTGCATATTTGCCGAATTTGTTTTTCAGCTTATTGTACATTACTCTTTCCTCGATACATAAAAATACTACTATATTATACATTGAAAAACTCTTCTTGTAAACTTTTTTTATATTAAAATTTGCCTTTTGATACAGTTTTTGCTTTTTTTTAAGGGCATGCTGTGGTATACTTGGCTTGTTGCGGCATAAAGATTTATTTAAAAAGGATATTTATCATGGCATTCGATGGTTTTACCGTCTCCGCACTGGTTAAAGAAATAAAGGAAAAACTGGTCGGTGGACGTATCAATAAAATTGCTCAGCCGGAAAAGGACGAACTGATCATCACGGTAAAGAACTATGACAATTACCGTCTCGACATTTCGGTCTCTCCTTCACTCCCCCTTCTGCGCTTTACGGACGAGAACAAGCCTTCTCCTGCGGTTGCTCCTGCCTTCTGCATGCTCCTTCGCAAGCACATAGGTTCAGCAAGAATACTTGATGTCGACCAGCCGGGGCTTGAAAGGGTTGTCCGCATACGCCTTGAGCACCTTGACGAAATGGGTGATCTGCGTCAGAAATGGCTGATGATAGAACTGATGGGAAAACATTCAAACATCATCTTTACCGATGAAGAATTTAAGGTTCTGGATTCGATCAAAAGAATTCCCTCATCCGTAAGCTCCGTACGCGAGGTTCTTCCGGGAAGGGACTATTTCATTCCCAAAACCGATGACAAGCTTGAAATTGAGCGGCTTTCCATTGCAGGCTTTGCTTCGGCGCTAAAAAAGCACAGCTGTGACATTCACAAGGCATTATATTCCTCTTTTACAGGATTTTCCCCTCTTCTTTCATCAGAGATTTGCTTCCGGGCCGGGGTAAATCCCTCCTTAAATACCGAGGAGCTCGGAGATAACGAAGCCGAAAGCCTCTATGAAATATGCATGCTTTTCCTTAACAAAGTAAAATCAGGCGATTATGAACCATATATCATTTGCAAAGGTTCTACTGCCGTAGAATACGCTGCTTTCAGGCTTCTTTCGTATGAAAATGAGGATTACACCCGCGAAAAATACGAAAGCATGTCCTTACTTCTCGGAAGCTTCTACTCAATGAAAGAAAAGCAGTCGAGGATTTCCCAAAAATCACAGGCTCTCAGAAAATCACTGTCAAATGCCATAGAACGCACCTCCAAAAAAATCGACATGCAGCTTACCCAGCTTAAGAGCACCGAAAAGCGTGACAAGTATAAGGTCTATGGCGAGCTTATCTCAACCTATGGCTATACAGTCGAGGAAGGCTCAAAAAGTATGAGCTGTATAAATTACTATGACGGTAACGAGATCACCATTCCGTTAGATGATACAATACCTGTAATGGCCAATGCAAAGCGCTATTTTGACCGCTATGCCAAACTAAAACGTACCTTTGAGGCAGTCACCGAGCAGCTTAAAAATTCAAGGGAGGAGCTCTACCACCTTCAGTCGATACAAAATTCCATGGATCACGCCCTTAACGATGATGACCTTAACCAGATAAGGCGCGAGCTGGAGGAATATGGTTATGTACGAAGAGCTTCTTCTGCCGCATCAAAGGGAAAACAGAATCCCAAAAACCAGAAGGGTCCGAAAAGCTCTTCAAAATCCCTTCCCTTCCACTACCGCACTCCCGAAGGCTATGATATCTATGTGGGAAGGAACAATTACCAGAATGACGAGCTCAGCTTCAAAATGTCAAACGGTTCCGACTGGTGGTTCCATTCCAAAACCATTCCGGGTTCGCACGTCATTTTAAAGAACAAAGGAGAAGAAATACCGGATAAGGAATTTGAATATGCCGCAGCGGCTGCGGCTTATTACTCTTCCGATAAATCAGGCGGAAAGATTGAAATCGACTATCTCGAACGCAGAAACCTTAAAAAGCCTGCAGGTTCAAAACCCGGCTTTGTCGTTTATTATACCAACTACTCAATGGTGGCCGCTCCCGGCCTTGAGGGGCTTACCGAAATAAAAGACTGATAAAAGGCCAAAGGAAAGGAAATAAAATGATACTCTCAGACCAGCATATGCATTCAAGCTTTTCGACAGACAGCCAGTCAGATCCGAGGCTGTTACTTGACACCGCGATCTCCCGCGGACTGACCTCCATCACCATTACGGATCATATGGACTGCGAATGGCCCGAGGACAATACCCAGTATATTTTTGATGAAAAGGAATATTTTGATGTTCTTGGGAAACTTCGTGCAGACTACAGTGGTAGAATTGATCTGGGTATAGGAATGGAGTTCGGTTTCAGAAACGAAGCGGATATAGTCGAAAAGATCGACAAACGATTTAATGAGCTGAAGGTTCTGCCTTTCGACTTCATAATAGGCTCCACCCATCTCTACGATTACGGAGATCCCTACTATCCCAAATTCTGGGAAGGACACAATGCATACCGGAGGCTCATGCAATACTATGAGGCAACCCTTTTCAATGTTGAGCACTATGATTCATACGATGTTTACGGCCATCTCGACTATGCGGCACGCTATGTACCCGCGGATACCCATATCGAGCCTACCCGCTTTTTAAACATTATAGAAGTCATACTCAAGAAAATAATTGAAGACGGACACGGACTTGAGATCAATACCAAAAACCTTAACAAAGGCTTTTCCGTGCCCAATCCCTCACCCACCATACTAAAAATGTACAGGGCCATGGGCGGCGAAATAATCACCGTCGGAAGCGATGCCCATAAGTCCGAACACGTCGGCGGCTGCTTCGATAAGGCAAGGGACATACTTCTTGACTGCGGTTTTAAACACTACGCAGTATTCAGGGCACATAAACCTGAGTTTTACGAGCTGTAAGCTATTTTATCCCGATAACCCTGTCGACCGGCATCGAGAAAGCTATGCCCTGTCCGTCGGTATCAAGACCGACCGCAAGGTTCAGTGCCTTAAGCACATTGTCCTTGATTTCCGAGCTGACAAGTATCATAACGACTTCTTTATCAGGCTGAATGGGAATGTTGAATTTCTCTTCAGCCTCTTTGTTTGCCGTTCCGCGGCCGTGTATAACTGTTCCGCCCCTTGCTCCTGCTTCTCTCGCGGCGTCCATCACAAGATCCGAGAAACCCGCATTAACTATGCAAAATATCATTTCATGTCTGTTATCCACGTCAAATGCCTTCCTCTCCTGTCAGAAATCCAAAGGCGGCGACACCCATTATGCTTGAAAAAGGCAGTGCCACCGCAATTCCCTTCCCGTCCTTCACGGTTCTGAATTTATCCTCGAGGGCCGCCTGAATATCATTCAGCCTGTCCTCTCTTACTATGCTGAAAACAACAGCCTTTTCATTGCCCGAAAGGCCGAGAAGTTCTATTATCCTTCGCTCCGCGGTACCTGTTGCGGCAGTTACAAGCTGCATGTTCGCACCAAAGGACTGTATCAGATCGGCGAAGAAATCGCCTTTTTTTCTGTTAACTATCGTTATAAGAAGCTCAAGCCTTATCGGCGACACCTTTTTTTCTCCCCCGTCACTCTCTTTTCCGAACAGCGGGATAAGCTTACTAAGTTTTAATTCAGGCATTCTTCTTATCCTCCCAGTCAAAATATATGATCTGCGCATCATCGGCAGCAAAAATACGCTTGATGGCAGCCTTTTCCCTTCTTCTCTTTGCAACTATCGCCCTGAAGCCGAGCATCTGTATTGCGATAAGCGGTGTCATGGCCACCATAGCCACCATGCCGAAAGCAAAATCCATGACCGCTGATGCATCCCTCAGTCCCACACAGACACCTATTGTCATCGGAAGCACAAAGCTTGAGGTAAGAGGTCCGCTTGCCACTCCGCCCGAATCAAATGCTATCGCAGTGTACAGCTTCGGTACATAGAAGGACAGGCCGAGAGATATGATATAACCCGGAACCAGATAGTAAAGAAGTGAAAAGCCTTCATAAACCCTGAGTATTGAAAGCCCGACCGAAAGACCGACACCTATCGACAGCGCGATAAGCATCTGCTTTCTTCCGACATTGCCGTCCGTAACCTCTTCCACCTGATGATTAAGCACATGGATCGCCGGCTCCGC
>ODAI011735475.1_pt1 | contig 12184 bp, 10 predicted proteins | sample 1539321 | NCBI WGS metagenome assembly ODAI01 (sample SAMN02144231, study PRJEB22623) | gut metagenome | biome: sheep rumen | host: Ovis aries | place: New Zealand
AGTTCTTTGAGAGAATGTCTGTCCCTGCCAAATAGAGTTAAAAGTTTTCGGAAAGGAGTTTGAGGGAAACCCTTTTTCAAAAGGGTTTCCCTCAATAATTTTCATAAACGTTCTGTATAGGTACCCGCCTTATATCAGGGGGCTGTAATTATTTTTATCAGGAAGCTTTTTCCTCGTCAGCAGGTTTATCTTCTGCCTTTTCAGTTTCCTTCTTGGTTTCCTTTTCCTTGTCCTTGGAGTCGTCCTTCTCCTCAGCCTTGGAATCGTCAGTCTTTTCTACCTTGCTATCGTCCTTGTTGTCCTTTTCGGGCTTAGCGGTAGTGGTTGTGGTAGTTTCTTCCGGCTTGGAATCGTCAGGCTTATCCTTTACTTCACCGGAGCTGCCGCACTTGGTAAGTGTGTAGCCTTCCTTGCCGCTGATCTCCTTGTTGAAGTCAGCCATAGAACCATAGAAGTGGAACGAGAAGCTGCTGTAGCTGGACTGCTTGATAAACTTTCCGTTGTCACAGATAATATTGTCAGCAAATACTACTGCGATGAAAGATGCAGATTGCTTTTCTTCACCGTCTGTCTTGACCTTAACATCATATACACCGTATACTCTGTTTACATAGTCACTGATATTTCTGTAATTGTTCTTGTCTGTGAAAGAAACATAAACGTCTTTCAGTGTCAGGCTTTCTATCTTCTCGATATCGCCATCGTATTCAACATTAGTATCATAAGACAGCCAACCGGAGCTCTTGCCCTGGAGGTGTTCCTTGAGCTCGCTCTCTTCGTCAGCGATCATATCCTTGAAGTCGGCACTTTCATAAGCAGCACGGCCGTTAGCTGATGTAACGTATGCAGGCATAGTATCATCAACAGTGAATTCCTTTACGAAGTAACCTTCAGAATCGGGCTCACCCTTGATCTTGTAGCCTTCTTCGCTCAGGCTGCTGTAAGCATAAGCTTTTACCTTGAACTTGTCGCCTGCTTTCAGGTTGTCGCCGTCCTGGACAGAGAAACTTACGTTATCAACGATCACCTTGTCCATATCGTCATTGTCAACGCTGTAAACATCCAGGAAAGGTGTACCTCTCTCGAACTTGAACTTGATGTTCTCAAATACGTCGATCTCCTTCAGCTCGGTAAGACCTGTTACTTCGATCTCCTTGGTGAGAGCATCCTTGCTCTTAATAATGTAGAACTTATTGTCGCTCTCAAAGTAGAAAGCATCACCTGCGGGCTTCAGCTCATCGTAAGTAGAGCAGGTGATAGTTACCTTGTCGCCATTCTTCAGGTTGCGGTCATACTTGTTGTCGCTCTGATATCTTATTTCCTCGGGTGTATCCGAAGTAGTAGACATATTCATGGAACCGCCGCCGTCAACGCCCTCAAAAGAAACAGTCAGGTACTTGCTGTCGAAAGGATCGAACTCGATGCCGTCTTCAAGGTTCTTGACCTCGATCTCAAACTCGGTATTAGTGAGCTTGATCTTAGCATCTTTCAGAGCCTTCTCATCATAATCGATAGTTACCTTTATCTTATCGCCGTTCTTCAGATCCTTCTCCTTGTTGAACTTGGCTTTGATAGTGAAATTTTTCTTGGAATTCTTCTGCAGAAGTGCCTTTCTCATAGAAACCAGTTCCTGAGGGCTCTTAGCCTTAGTCCAAGCTTTCTTCAGCTCTGTGGCATCAATAGACAGGTAAGGAGATACCTTCTCACCGCCTGACAGTGCTGCAATATCCTCATCATCCATATTAGCCAAATCAGTAATACTGTTGTTGAGATGCTTCATATCCTTGCTTGTCGAAAGAGCCACATCACTTGCGGTATACACATAATCAGGATATGCGTTAAGCTCACCTGTTACTGTACCATGGCTGTTCAGACCCTCGAACTCGAACTTGAACAGTTCCTTAGCATCGATCTTCTGATACTTGGTAACGTTTACCAGAACGATTATCAGCACGATCACTGCTACCAGTGCAGCTAATGGTATAATTGCGATCAAAGGATTCTTCTTCACCTTACCGATGATCTTCTGTACAGTCTGATTAGGCTGCTTTGGTGCAGCAGCTACACCCTGTGCATAGTTGTTGTACGGCTGTGTCTGGCCATACTGTGGCTGCTGTGTTGCGGCATCGTCGGAAACTACAGCTCCGCAAGAACCGCAGAACTTCATTCCGTCTTCCATTTGCGCACCGCATTTAGCACAAAACTTCATAACTTTATCCTCCTGCTCTTCATAATATACTTGTTACAAATTTTAAAATTTGAACATAATGTACACAATAAGTATAAAACATTAATAACCTTTTGTCAAGCCTGATTTTGACATTTTTCGACTTATCACAAATTGATTTTTGTATTTATGATTTCTTTGAGTATTTTATACTATTCGTATCTCGCTATATTGTCGAAAATTAACGACGATCTTTAGTGTGGATACATTATAAAAGAATGTGGTCATCCCGCTTACACACCGCAGAAAATAGCGGTTTACAGAACCTAAGTTGCTTGGCGTAAACAAATGACCCGCATGGAACGTTTGCTTACTGATGCTTGTCCTGATGTATCAGTTTGCGTATGGCTTCAACAGCGCACTTTATGCCGCGTGAACTGTCATCGGTCATGGTGTCGGTCAGCCCCTGCTTGGAGCGTTCCATGTTCCAGAGTGCGGTGAGCACGCCGCCGCAGCGTACTCCCAGTACCATGCCCACGGAATATATGGCTGCACACTCCATTTCCGAGGACAGACAGCCGCATTTAACAAAGCTTTTCCAGCGCGGCAGAAGATAGTCTGCCACTCCTGAACGTTCGGGTTCAACCTGACCGTAAAAGCTGTCTTTTGAGTGTACTACTCCAACGTGATACCTTTTGCCGTTCTCATCCGCAGAAAGCTCTTCTGCGCTGTCTGCAAGCGCCCTTACTACTGAATAATCCGCTGCAGCAGGGTAGCCTATGGGCAGGTATTCGTATGAAGTGCCCTCAGCGCGTATGGCACTGCTTGCTATTATCAGATCGCCGCCCCATATTTTCAGGTCGATACCGCCGCAGGTGCCTATGCGTATAAACGTATCTGCGCCGCATTTTGCAAGTTCTTCAACAGCTATCGCCGCGGAGGGTCCGCCGATACCCGTTGAACATACCGTGACCTTTTCTCCGTCGAGAGTGCCTGTGTATACATTGTATTCCCGGTTGTTTGCCACCTGTACAGCATTGTCCAGCAGTGCGGCTATTTTAGGTACACGTCCCGGGTCACCCGGAAGAATAACGTATCTGCCTACCTCATCGGGTAAGGTCTGTATGTGGAATTGTCTTTGACCGTCAAGGATCGATGCCATGCCGATACCTCCTTAAATTTTTTCTTATAACGACATTCGGCACGGTACAGCCTGCTTAGCCGTACCGTGCGAAATGTTTACAATAATATGGTGAAGGATAGTTGGAAATCTAAACAGATCAGTTCAGCTGATTGAAGTCGTTGTAGTCGTTCCCTCCGCTGTATACGTTGTTATTGTCATAGCCGTTATTATAATTATTGTTATAACCGTTGTTGTAGTTATTGTTGTTATAATCGTTATTATAATTATTGTTATAACCGTTGTTGTAGTTATTGCTGCTATAATCGTTATTATAGCTATTGTTATAACCATTGTTGTAGTTATTGTTGTTATAGTCGTTATTATAATTATTGTTATAACCGTTGTTGTAGTTATTGCTGTTATATCCGTTATTATAATTGTTGTTATAACCGTTGTTGTAGCTATTATTGTTGTATCCGTTATTATAACCGTTGCTGTTATAGGTGTTGTAATTGTAGTTGCTATTGTTGTTCATGCCATTCAGTAAAACGCCTGTGCCTGCTGCAGCTCTGCTAAAACCGGAACCGCCGGATTTTGCTTTCTGGCTGATCCCGCTGATAACAACGATAAGTCCTATAACCCCAAAGAATCCTGATACGATCATACCGCCTTTGCCGTTTTCATCGTATCTTGTATAATGCTCCTTTTCGGGATTTGAAGGATTGTATTTTACAGCAAGGGTAGAGCCTGTTTCTAGTCTCTCGGATGCGCTGAGAGTTGAAGTACCGTAAACGGTTTTGTTATCTGCATCAAACGCATAGCTTGTTCTATAAACGTAGTAAGTTACTCTGCGGTGTTTACCTGATTTTCTAGTCCTGCGCTCCGAACTTACAGACTGTACCACACCGGTTGTGGATTCAGTACAGCGCTTATGCATATTCCTTGTGACGCTGCTGGTATAGAACATAACAAGTGCGATTATCACCCATATCAAACCAAAGAATATCATAAATCCGGGACTTGACTTAGTATTTCTTCTTATTGCCATTTTCTTCTACCTCCGTTTTGTTGTACATGGTTTTTTCTATACACATATATTAGCACTTTCCTGTGCCTTTTTCCACCAACTTAAATTTACAATTTCGCAACGAAAAGTTGCAGTTTACTGCCACTGTTCATATTTGCTGATATCGTCGTTCTGTTCCTGCTTTTTGCCGAGGTGAGAAAGGAACAGCCCCACAAGTATCACTATAATACCGACACCCACAAAACCCAATCCCATGTACTTGAAAAGAGTTGCTACAAAAGCAGTGGTTTTATCTGCTGGTACAAATGCTTTATTCGGAGAATCGGGATCTATCATGATCTCTGCATTATCGCCGACATTATAGGGAGGGTGATTTGAATAAGAATTCGTTGAGAATTCGTAGTCTGCGCCCTCAAACTTATAGCTGTAGACCGGTGAAGTCAGACCGTCTTCATTATATTTGTAGCTGATGACATACGCTTCGATGGGGACGGTGCATCGTGCCTTTGTTTTCTCGATGCTTTTGCCTATAATGATACCTACTGTGCTGAATATACCGCCTATCAGTATGAATATCGCCATTACTAAACTTATAACGAATGCGGATGAAACATTTCTGCTTGTGCCGTTTACGTGGAATGAAGTATTTACATTCATGTTCATTTGACAGTCCTCCGTTTTGATCAGTGATATGTCTGTATATTATGCCTCAATATGCAGCAAACGACATAAATCGTGTGTTTATGTCGTTTGCGTAGTTCTGATCATATTTTAATAATATCACGTTTGACGGCAAAAATCTACCAACTATACTTTGAGATCCCGCAACAACAGGTTGCATTTTGCAGTATTATTTCACCATCTTCATGGATATATCGAATGCCTTGACAGAGTGTGTCAGTGCACCAAGAGAGATTATATCAACACCTGTTTCAGCTATGCCGCGGATAGTTTTTTCGGTGACGTTGCCGGAAGCTTCCAGCAGTGCCCTGCCGTTTGTCAGCTTAACGGCTTCTGCCATTTCCTCGTTGGACATATTATCCAGCATGATTATCTCAACACCGAGGTCAAGGGCTTCTTTAAGCATATCCATATCGGCAACTTCAACTTCTATCTTGACAGTATGACCTACCTTTTCGCGCAGTGCGTTGACAGCGCCTGTCATGCTGCCGTAAGCATCAAGATGAGTATCTTTCAGCATAGCACAGTCGGAGAGATTATAGCGGTGATTCTTACCGCCGCCCACGGTCACTGCATACTTCTGTATAGCCCTGAGTCCCGGGAGAGTCTTTCTTGTATCGGCAACGCTTGCCTTTGTGCCCTCGATAAGCTGTACACACTTATTGGTAGCTGTAGCGATGCCCGACATATGCTGCACCAGATTCAGCGCAGTGCGCTCACCTTTCAGCAGTGCCCTTGTGGGGCCTGTTATCTCAGCTATGATATCACCTTTCTGTACAACTTCACCGTCATGTATGAAAATGCGGAATGATACTCTGTCATCCAGCAGCTTGAATACTCTCAGCGCAACTTCTATTCCGCAGAGGATACCCTCGTCTTTGGAAACATACTTGGCAGTGCTGACAGCATCATCACTTACCAGCAGGTCTGTAGTAACGTCAATATAATTGATATCCTCCAGCAGTGCTGTCTTGATGATATCATCTATCTGGAATTGCATAAGTCTCATAATATTACCTCCGTGGGGTCATCAGAATCCGTGTTCGTAGTCAACGTAATCAAGTGGCACGCTCTCAAAGGCTATCTCAACAGCCTCGGTAAGAACGATGTAAGCTACCGTCGCAAGGCTCCTTGCCTCGACATAATCGCGGTCGAGCTTGTAATTGCCTTTTATCAGCATTTCACGTATGTGAGCGACTCTTGTAAGAGAATCCTGCAGGCTGCCGATATCGGGCAGTACAAAATAGGATCTCTGCATGATAGACCTTATCTCACGGCGCAGTCCCGAGGGGATATGCTCGGCGTTTTCGTCTATCTTGTAATCATAGCTTTCCAGCTTCTTGCTCTTGTCTATCTTCTTTGCGATGTCATGCGCTGCGCGGCGTGAGAATACCAGAGCTTCCAGCAGAGAATTGCTTGCAAGCCTGTTGTTGCCGTGAACACCCGTGTGAGAGCATTCGCCGCAGGCATACATACCTTCGATATTCGTCCTTGCATAGGTATCAACATTTATGCCGCCCATAAGGTAGTGGTGACACGGGAATATGGGCACAGGCTCCTTGGTCATATCGTAGCCTGCTTCCAGCAGGTTCTTGTATATCATCGGGAAACGGTTCTTTACGAACTCGGGATCCTTATGGGATATATCTATATAGAACTCGTCCGAGCCTGTTTTTTTTGCCTCGAATATGATAGAATGCGATACAACATCTCGGGGAGCAAGTTCAAGTCTGCGGTCATAGTTCTGCATGAATCTTTCCTTTTTGCAGTTGAGCAGATAAGCGCCCTCGCCGCGAACAGCTTCGGATATCAGGAAACACTCCCTGGTCTTGCGGTTGTTGAATGCGGTGGGGTGGAACTGTATATAGCTGAGATGCTTTATCTTTGCACCCATATCGTATGCCTTGGCTATGCCGTCACCTGTAGCGATAGCTGAATTGGTCGTGAACTCGTAAACTCTGCCGATACCGCCCGTTGCGAATATGGTCTTATGGGAATTGCAGGTGATGTATTCGCCGTCCTTTAATATAAGGAAGGAGAAGCCGTCCCCTACCTTGTGACAATCGCACATCAGGGCATTCTCCCATATTTCCACATTTGGGAGAGTCTGAACATAAGCGAGCAGCTTGGTCTCTATCTCGTAGCCTGTAGCATCCTTATGGTGGAATATGCGGTGCTTGCCGTGACCGCCCTCAAGGGTGCGGTGATAATCACCGTCCGGCTTCTTATCAAATTCAACGCCCAGCTGTATTATCCTGTCGATATCCAGCGCAGCCTCGGTAACGAGTACCTCGGTGGAATCGGGATCGTTCTCAAAGCCGCCTGCTATAAAGGTATCCTCCTTGTGGAATTCGGGAGAATCCTCCGGGCTTTTATAAACACCTGCGATACCGCCCTGTGCCAGTGCGGAATTACACAGAGTAAGCTCACGCTTGGCGAGTACCAGGACCTTCAGATCGGAAGGGAGGTTGATCGCCCCGTAAAGACCCGCAGCGCCGCAGCCTGCAATGATAACATCATAATTTTTGCTCATAAATTTTACCCTCTTTGCTATGCAGAGATTTACATCGAAACAACAGCGCGGGACATGATGACCCTCTAACTGTATACTTATTCCATTATAACACAACTAAGACTGAATTTCAATACTAAATACAAAAAAACAGTATTATCCGATGTTTTGTAGTTGATGACATTCAGCGCTGAGGAACTGCAGACCGTACAAGTTCTGACGGCGGATAATAATAGGATATCTTTGGTTAAAACCGACAAAGAGCACCGCGGTGAATTTGCTAACTATACAAAAGCGGTTGAGATTTCGTGAAGTTGTATTTACAAATGGTGGAAATCGTGTTATAATTTGTCTGATTAGTAATGTCATATATATGCGTGTGGTAAAATTTGTCATACAACTTGCAGGGGGGCAGTAATGGATAATTATAAATATATGTTGATCGTGGACTGGGTCAAGGAATATATAGCTGAAAAAGGGCTGAAGCACAATGACCGTTTCCTTACCGAAAAACAGCTTTGTGAGATACATGGTGTAAGCCGACAGACTGTCAGGCAGGCACTGATGATGCTTGAAAGCGAGAGTATAATAGTACGTGTACGCGGAAGCGGTACCTTTGTTGGCAGCAGGACGGCTGTTTCAGCGCCGGTATCCGTCAAGGGCAGCATAGGTGTAATATCAACTTATTTCAGTGATTACATATTCCCGCATATAGTTACAGGCGTGGAGAGCGTTCTCGGGGCTGCGGGCTGCACTATGCAGCTGGCGATAACTCACAATCAGGTATATGAGGAAACTCAGGCACTGGAGAGTATGCTGGCAAACGGCGTGCAGGGGCTGATAGTCGAGCCTTCAAAGAGTGCGCTGCCGAATCCGAATATGGAACTTTATGCAAAGCTGAAGCGTGAGAATATCCCTCTGGTGTTCTTCAACGCGAAGTACCCCTGGGCAGACCAGCCCTGCGTGGCGATGGATGATATTGCTGCGGGAAGAACGGTGACGGATCATCTGTTTGACTGCGGACATACAGCGATAGCAGGTATTTTTGCGCTGGACGATCTGCAGGGGCATAAGCGTTACAGCGGATATATGCAGAGCTGTCTGAGGCATGGGATACGCGAATCCGAGCGTAATGTTATGTGGTTCGCAACATCGGAAAGAGAAGATATGTTCAGCAGTGCAGAGGATAAGCTGGTAAGTCTGCTCAAAGGAAAGACGGCTGTGGTGTGCTATAACGACAAGATAGCGGTCAGGCTGCTGAAACTTTGCAGGGACAGGGATATAAAGGTGCCTGGGGATATATCTGTGGTCGGCATAGATGATTCAAGGTATGCATCTATATGTGAGGTGCCGCTGACAACGGTGCATCATCCGCAGAAAAAACTGGGAGAAGCTGCAGCTGAACTGCTTCTCGGTATGATCGAGGGCCGTGTTGACCAGCCCGGGGATATACTTTTTACTCCCGAACTGGTAACCAGAGAATCGGTGGCAGATCTGAGACTGAACGGGATCATTAAAAAGGGATTATGACATAGATGAGGGAGATCCATTTGAAAAAGGATCTCCCTCATTTTCAGCAAAACAGTAAATCGGAGGATGACCGCCGACATACCAATTGATTTGGTTTGTCAGGGGGATAAGTATATTATTCTTTATACGTATCCGTTTAAGAGCGGTATATTATGATACGATGTTTTTGTACAGGTATGATATAGTGCTGCTGTCCAGGGTGACGGGATGGTTTTTCAGGCGCTCGGCATTTACCGAGGATACCAGCAGTTCGATATCGTCTTTGTCGGCAGAAGGTGCACCAAGACCCAGACTGTCGGTAAGTGTGCCGAAGCATTCGGCAGCCGATAAGGCTGAGCTGCAGCCCATAATGCCGGCAAGCTCATCAAGCATATTTTTGAAATACTTCTCTCCGCGCATATCTTTGCAAAGATAGGTGTTTTTGGCCATGAATGGGAACAGCGCCTTTACGCAAAGCGCAGCTGCGTGACCGTGAGCAAGTCCGTACTTTGTGGTGAGCTTGTAGCACATGGCATGGCCTGCTGTTGTTGCTGTGATGTTTATCGCCTTGCCTGCTAAGTTTGATGCTCTCAGCATATCTTCGTTGCTGGAGTCGGTATTTGCGAGATATCCGCCCATAGCCGAGAATATGAGCTTTATGGCTTCGGCAGCGTATGTTTTGCTTTCATCGGTCGAATGAACAGACCAGTAGCTTTCTACTGCGTGACACAAAGCGTCCATCATAGTGGCTTTCTTCTGATAGTCGGGAAGAGTCTTCAGTACGGAAGGGTCAAACAGCACTGCGGTCGGTATGCAGCTGCTGTCCGTTACGGATACCTTGCTGCCGTTGTGGTAAATTATGGCATATCGTGTAGCTTCGCTGCCTGTGCCGGCTGTAGTGGGAACGGCAAAAAATTCGATATCGTTGGGAATTATCTTCTGAGTGATGTAGTCCTCAGTGTCATCCATAGTAGCATACATCTTTATGCATTTTGCGGTATCCATAGCTGAACCTCCTCCGACGGCAGCGATCATATCACAGCCCTTTTCTTTGTAAAGTGCTGTCCCTGCGAGCGCGGAACTGTAATCGGGATTTGGCTTGAAATCAGAAAACCGCACTACCTCTATACCTGTGCGTGAGGTGAGCTCATTGAAATACCTGCCGATATCAAGTCTGTCCATAGACCTGCCGCCTACCAGCATTATACGCTTTGCTCCGATCTCCGAAAAATATCTGTCAAGCGCCTCTGTGCTGTTATCTATCAACTTCTGCATGACTTCTGCCTCCTTTGAATGTTTGTATATATTGCGCAGAAAATGAAATATAAAAAGAAAAGCTGACAGATAGGATCTGTCAGCTCTGTTTTTAAGATAAATTGCCGCCTTGCCGTCGCATAGAATGTAAACCCGCATCAATGTGCAGGGTGGGTAAAACGACCTTTCAGTCTCATGATCCCTTCGTCCGTAGACCGAACGGCATAAGCGGTTCGGGCGGGAGGTCTTCAATCTTCGGAAAGAGTGCGAATCCCTTTTAATAAGTGTTGGATTTAAAAAGCTATGCTTGGTCGAACAAGGTAGCAATCTAAAAACCTTGTTCACAGGAAGCTTTCCGCTTCCCTTATTGTGTCTACATTATACCATAAAATCGTGCAGATTTCAAACGGTAAATTAAACAAAATAGTGTGTAAAAAATTGTACGATATAAATTATTTGAAGATATGGTATGAATTATTCTCCATCTTCTTCGTCATCTTCAAAATCGAACATCTCTTCCAGACGCTGTTCAAAAGCTTCACCTACACGGTCGAACAGTTCCTCATCCTCGATAGAAGCAAGGATCTCTTCGCCTGTTTCATTATCGTACTCTGCCTTCAGTATAACAAGCAGCGAAGCTTCATCAAGTATCTTGTCGGCATTATCTTCCTCATAGAAAGGAGTAAGCGCATAATATCTCTCGCCCTCGAAGTCCATGCAGTCCAGCAGTTCAAAGGTCTGCTTGTTGCCTTCCTCGTCCATCAGTTCATAAAGATCGGGGGTGTATTCATTCATCTGCTCATCCATACTAATGACCTCCTTAAAAACAAATGCGGCGTTTTCTGAACGCCGTCTGACCGCCGCAACATTTACATTATACTACAAATTACCAAATAAGTCAAGCAGTTTTTTCTGAAGCATCTGTAACACTTTTCTTTGTAAGTTAAATATAAAAAATATAGAAATGTTGAAAAAAACTATTGACAAACACCAAAAAATGTGGTATAGTATATTCAAGGAAAAGGAAAGCAGATAAAAATCAATAAGGCGATGGCGGAGATGAGCCAAAAGGCACGTTGTTATCGCCGGGTCTTGGTAATAAAGCTGATAGTTCCTTAAAATGAGATCTTTACGGAAATGAGTAAAGGTGCCGCAGTCAGTGCAGGACGAGGGTCTATCTAAAAAAGCGGTGCAGACTCCGTCAGATCTTAGTATATCCGGAAGGGAGCGAGTCCGATGGATGTAAGCGAGAGCCTTTTGAGTATTCAGGGCTCGTGGAGATCTTGAAAGACCGGGAACGGACTCAGACGTATGGGCTGACAGTTCCGAATGATGAGGTTATCAAAGCAAGAAGTAAACGGGTCTGCGGATGGCTATACTAATTCGTTTATACAAGGCGGATACTCAGAACTTAAAATTGAATATCTCCGTTGTTGACGGGGGAGTTTGATAATAATTATAAAAGAGGGGAGTGAGTCCGAAGTTCTACGCAGCTTAGCTTCCGAGCGGAAGGAAGCATTCCGATGAAAGCGCGAGAGCGCAAATCTACCGAAAGGTGTTAGTCCGATGGCATGATTTTATATTGATCAGATTTCGGCATGAAGCCGAAAACAATATTAGGTTAGGGAGTGTTGCATTATGGTAATGCACGTAAAACTGCTGAGAATTTGAGAGTGAGGAGTGAGTCCCAAGTACAACGCAGCTTAGTTCCTGAGCTAGAGGAACATCCCGACAAGAACGCGAAAGCGTAAATCTACCGAAAGGAAAGATACCAATGGCATAAATTGGTTTGACTAACGTCAATAATGTACGGCAGGAAATGCCGCATATCTTATAATAGGGAGTGGTGCATTATGAAAATGCGCACAAGACTGCTGAATATCTGAGAGATAGGAGTGATTCCGAAGGGTG
>ODAI011767627.1_pt1 | contig 12183 bp, 16 predicted proteins | sample 1539321 | NCBI WGS metagenome assembly ODAI01 (sample SAMN02144231, study PRJEB22623) | gut metagenome | biome: sheep rumen | host: Ovis aries | place: New Zealand
ATTATTTAAAATTGCATTAAGTTCTGCATGACAAACATAAGCATATTTTGTATTTATAAAATCTCCTTCTCTATCCCATGGCATATGTTCATCATCATACCCATTAGGTGCGCCATTATACCCAACAGATAAAATTTTATTATCTTTACTAACAATACATGCTCCAACCTGCGTATTTGGATCTTTGCTCCTTTGTGCAGATAGCATTGCAACTCCCATAAAGTAGCTATCCCATCCTATATAATTCTCTCTTTTTTTTACCATATTTATTCCTCCTTTTATTAATACCAATAAGCTAGTTTTAAAAAAGAATTAACTAACTTTATTTGTTCTTCTAAATCTTCTTTTTTTGATATGTTATATTTTTTTGGAATGATTTTTCTTGATTCTAAAGTCCATAAAAAGGCCTTCATGTTTGGAAATCTTTTTATATTTTCATTTATAAAATAAATTAAGTCACAAAGTTTTTTATATTTATCTGAACATTGCTTTTTCTCAATATTAAATTTGTCTATATTTATAATTAACTCTAATGGTTCTGAAATTTTCAATCTATAATTATCATCTGTAAAAGAATTTATGTAGTTTTGATAGCTTTCACAAAAAATTCTATACATTGTATTTCTCCCTAAATACTTTTAATTTTTTTATAAATTCTGCTTTTTTACTTTCGAATAAATCTTCTCTATTTATTATTTCATCTATTATTTTATTTAATGTTTTTATATCACATTTTGGAATAATTTGATTTAAATCTTCTATATCTTTCTCTGCAAGCCTTATTATTTTGCTTATAGCTACATCTTCTTTTGAAAGTATATATACATTTATATATTTAAAATTTTCTAGTTTTATGGCTCTTTCTTTATATGTTGGCGATAATAGTGTGCTTTCATATTCTAGCATATCATAATCTCTTAGTAATACAAATACTTTACCATATTTTGCAGGATAACCTAAATCTACAAAATCTACATCCATAGTTGCTCTTGTTGTATAGTCTCCTAACATACAGGCACTACCACCAATTAAATAAATATCAAAGGGTTCTAATTTAAAGAATTTAGTTACTTCTTCCATTTCATGAAGTACTTCTAATAAGTTTTCTTTAATCATAAATTTGCCTCCCAGTTTATTTCTTGCATTTTATCACAAAAAAGAAAAAAGCTCAATAGGTTGAGCTTAACTTTTAATTTATATTTAATTATATATGTAAACACTTTTTATTAAAATTTATGACATATCTTGTCGAATTTGACATAATCTAAAAAAAGTAGTATAATTATATATTATGGCTTATATAGTAATTGCCATTGAAGCTTAAAACTTTTTTCATCTATGTGGAGGTAATACCATGGCAAAAACATTTAATGAAATTATGGACAACACCAAACTTACTCAAATCGCAACAGATGCAAGAAAGCTTCTTTGCGATATGGAGAATAGTCATCACTGGACTGAAACATTGGAAAAAGGGTTAAAGCAGTATGCTTCTACTCATACAAAGGTAGAACTACTGGCCTTTAAGGCAGCTCTTCACTTCCATGTATTTGGTGTACTTGGTGTGGATTTTTTTGAAACTGATCTTTTGTCAGTTTCAACTTTGGTCGAAAGAGTCGGTGCGTGTGATTCAGCACAAACTGACTATCAGTTCACACTGATGCCCCAAATAGAAATGTTTTGATTTGTCCAACAAAAAGCCCCTACAATGTGTTATTAACATATTGTAGGGGCTTTTTTTACTATGAAAGTAATACTGACTTTCTCGTATATAATAGGCGATGCGTATGCCTCTATTTTTCTAAAATAATTGTAACAGGTCCATCATTTAAAAGACTTACTTTCATATCCGCTCCAAAAATTCCTTTTTCTATATGAATATCATTTTCTGCACATTTTTCGCAAAAATATTCATATAATTCATTTGCGAAATCAGGTTTAGCAGCTTTAGTAAATGAAGGTCTATTTCCTTCTGTACAATCTCCATATAGAGTAAATTGTGATACTATAAGCATACTTCCATCAACTTGCTTTATGTTTAAATTCATTTTACCTTTTTCATCTTCAAATATTCTTAAGTTACAAATTTTTTTCACTAAATAATCTGCTATTTCTTTTGTGTCATTATGTGTAACACCAAGTAATACTAAATACCCCTTTTCTATTTTTCCAACTTGTTTTTCATCTACTACTACATTTGCTTTTTTTACTCTTTGAACTACTAATTTCATAATATTTTCCCCTTTTATATTAAATATTATTATATAATTAATTTACATATTAAAACAAAATTAAAAAAGCACGTATACTCTAAAATATTAATATGTATACTAGTTAGTTGTTATAAAAAAATAGTAAGGAAAACCCTCACTATTTTGTTGAACTTTCTTTATAATGCTCATAATCTTCATTCCATGAATTATACTTTTCATCAGTACGATGGTCTGGAAGTATTTTGTTTTCATGTAAGTATTCACCCAATAATTTAGTAACCTTTAAAGCTCCTAAATGATTTGGATGGTCTCCATTGTCTTCCCTATAATCTGTTTTATAATTTATATTTAGTTTATCATTCATAGTATTAAAATCTATATAATCTATACCTAAGTCATCTGCAAGTTTTTGAACACCATTGTGTTTGTTGTTAGTCCAGTTTGCAGGTGCTGGAGAACTATATAGCATAAGCTCTATTCCTTTTGCATCACAATACTCTTTAATAAATTTCATATAAACTTTGTTTAATATAGGTACAGTTTTAGACTTTTCAGGTCTTCTTTTCATATATTCTACATATTCTTTAACAATACTTGTTTTTTTACTATAATAATAACCTTTATTTGGTTGTCTGTTTGTATAATTTACTCCAGATGTAAAATCTGTAGATGTTAAAGTTTTCCATCTATCATGATATTGTACTATAGGAAAAAGTTGGTTACCCAATGTAGCTATTGGTATATCAAGACCTTTTCTTCTATAAACTGCATTTGCTTCTATAATTATCATTTTTGGATTTTGCTTTTTTAATGTATCATATATGTATTTAAATGTAAGAGGTAGTGGTTGTGCAGCTGTTCCACATACATATGATGTAAAACCATATTGATTCCACATTTCAAGTGGTATGTATGAAGTATATGATTCACTATCTCCAACTACTAAAACATCAATTGTATTTTCTGGTTCTAAATAAACTCCACTTGCTAATATATATTTGCTTTCTAAGCCCGCTTCTTTTGTATTATTTTTTGGTACAAAAATTCTTGAAAGAACTATTAATATTACTAGTAATATTAATAAGAAAGTAATACTTTTAAATATAATTTTTTTCATTTTGATTTCCTCCTAAAAGTTTGCGTACATTGGATCAACTGGTTCATAATTTGCTCCATAAGCTCCAAATATAAGTATTGCAAGTATTATTGCGTAATAAATTATCCATCTTATTACAATGTTCTTTTTTGAAATACTTTCTCTAACATTAACATTTCTTTCTTTTAATATACTTATAATGAATACTAATATAGTAAATACAGCCACTACTATAAAGTCTTTAGCATCCATTCCTAGTTTTAATATTGTACCATCTTTAAATGAAGCAAGTGTGAAGTTTGTAAACATCTTTCCAAGCATTATCATTCCTCTTTTTACGTGTTCAGCTCTGAAAAATAATTCTCCAAAAAATACAAGAATTGTTGTTCTTAACATTTGAAATGCTATAAATATTTTGTTTTCACGGTTTATACGTAATTTTTCAATTAGCCAATTTACCTGTGGTTCTGTTATTTTTCCAAGTAATATTAGTGTAAAATGATACATTCCAAAGAAAATATATCCCCATGCTGCTCCATGCCAAAGTCCATTACAGAACCATACACAAAATAGTGCTATTGCACTTGCAAGAAGCGGTCCATAATGTTTTCCTAGTTTTTTTCTTCCATTTGTTGTAAGCTTTTTTAAAGGCTCTGAAAGTGATAGTGGATAAAATATATAATCCCTGAAAAACGCTCCTAAAGTAATATGCCATCTTGTCCAAAATTCTGAAATATTTTTTGAGAAAAATGGTTGTCTGAAATTTTCTGGTAATTTTACTCCAAATATTTCTGAACATCCTATTACCATATCCATTGTTCCTGAGAAGTCCATATATAGTTGTAATGTGTAAAATATCATTCCGGGCTACCATTATTCCACCATCATATTTCGTATAATCAGTAAATATAATTTTAATCATTTCATTTAATCTATCTGCAATTATCATCTTTTTAATCATACCATAACCTATACGAATAATGCCATTTTTTAAGTTTTGATATGTAATTTGATTTCCTTCCCATAATTGCATTGCTGTTTCTGAGTATCTGCAAATTGGTCCTTCCATAACTTGAGGAAAGAAACACATATATAATGCAAGCCTTCCTAAGTTATTGTCTGCTTTAATTTTTTCATGATATACGTCAAATAAATATGAAACAGCTTGTAAAGTATAAAATGAAATTCCAATCGGCATTAAGATTTTTGGTATTTTTAGTGTTATATGAATACTTAGTGCTTTAAATAGTGTATTAATATTTCCACCTACAAATCCTGTATATTTAACTACTAATAAAACACCAATATTTAATAATGCACCTAAAGCTAAAACTCTTCTTTGCTTTTTTAAATACTCTGCTCTTATTTCTTTTTTCTTTGATTTCTCTGCATCTTTTAATAATTCGTTTCTTTTATTTTGTAATGCTTCTAACCATTTTCCAAAGCCAAATATTGATAGAGTTGACGCTATTACATACACAATAAGTTTTCTGCTTATGGACCAGAAAAATATATAACTTGCAAGTAATAAGACTTTTGCTCTATGTTTCTTTGGCATAATGCTATATATTATTATAGTAAGTGGTAAGAATATTGCTAGATATACTGCGTCACAATATGTCATTTTTTATTTCATCCTTTCAATATTATTCATCTTGAAGACGAGTGATCATGTCCCACATAGCTTCTGCTGAATTAAAGTTATCTGGTATAATTTCTACTGTTGGTATTACAATATCAAATTCATCTTCTAATTCTGCAACTAAAGATATAATTGCAAGTGAATCTAAATAATGATCATCTATTAATGTTTTACAATTTCTGTAATCTACTCCTTCTTCAATTCCTTCTAAAATTTCAATTAATCTGTCCATAATTTTTACTTCCTTTCTTTTATTTATTATAATTAGCTTTGTTTAGAGTATATGTTTTAAAAGCATCTCTAACAAGCTTTAAATTATCATTTTTTAATAATGCAACTTGTGGCAATTCTCTACTTAAAAATAGTGAAATACCTTCTGTCATACAATATGCACCTGTATTTTTAAAGATAAATAAATCTCCAATTTGTAAATTGCTTACAGGATATTGTTTTATAATAATATCATTTATTGTGCAAAGCGAACCCATAAGATTCCAGTCTTCTGTATTTTCATTATTTCTTGATGGGTATATTTCAAGATGTGGAAATTTCATTGCCATCGTTTGTCCATAATATACTAAATGATGTATTCCTCCGTCTATTATAGCATAATTTTGACCTTTATTTGTTTTTTTATCAACAACTTTTGTAATATAATATCCACAAGATGCCGCAATGCTTCTTCCAAGCTCAATAACAATTTTTCCTTTATATTTCATATTGTCTATTCCATTAGAAAATTCTTTTAAGAATTCTTGCTCATCAAATTCTTCTCCTTGGAAATAATGTACTGGAAAACCGGTTCCAAATTCTAATTCATCAGCTACATAGTTATATTTTTCTTGTAATCTTAATAAAAATTCATCTATATAGTCTATTTCTTTTTGAAGTCTTTTATTTGTTCTTTTTTGTGTTCCTGAAAAATATTGAATTCCTTCAAAATATAAATTTGTGTATGAATCCTTTTTTGAAATAATGTCTTCTATATCTTCTTCATTTATTCCAAATTGATTTCCACTTGTAAGTCTAAGTAAAACATTTAGTTTAATATTATGTTTTTTAGATAATTCATCTAAAAGTTTTAACTGTTCCAAAGACTCAACTGTATATCTTCCAATTTTTTTATTACTTGTAATCATATAATCAATTACACTTGGTGTTTTATAAACTCCAGAAATAACTATTTTTTCTGGTGTAATATTAGATTCTTCACAAATGCTATATTCTCCTGGTGAACATACTTCGAATCTTTCTACATCATCATTAATTTCTTTTACTATAAATGTATTTGCTTTTATTGCATAACAAAGTTCAAGTCTATTTGTAAGATTATCTCTTAAAAACTGTATTCTTTGTTTTAGCTTATCTATATCAAATATATAAATTGGGGTATTATAATTCTTTAAAATTTTTTCTATATTTTGTTCTTGCATGGTTATTCCTTTCTTTATTACTTTACAATTCTTGTTTAAGCAAACTGTGCCTTATTGTACAGCACAGCATTTGACATAATAATAACAATATGCTATAATATAATTAACTAAAGTTAGGCTCGAGTAGCCTTTTCGGAACCATCCACGGGTTGATACGTGGAAAGGAGTAATATGGCACAAATTGCATTACTTTTGGAGTTAGTGTTCTGCTTTTCGGGAGCAACAATACTGTTAAGTATTGGTACCACAATATTATTTGACATTATTCATTACAAAAATGATATAGTTGATAATATTATGTGTTTGATTTTCAAAATTGCAGCAATGCTAATGGCATTTTCTGCAGGAATTTATCTCATCTTTTATTTATTAGGTGAGTTTCCTAGCTAGCAAGATGCAAATCCCCCTTTGGTGTATTTCGCTATTAGGGTGGATTTTTTATTTTTTTAGCATTAATGCTAACTCTTTTCTATCAATCTTTCCATTTTTAGTAATTGGAAATTTTTCAATTTGAGTAATCTTATTTGGTACCATAAATACTGGTAAATTTTCTTTTAAGTATTTAATAACTTCGTCTTTTTCTGTATTTCCTACATAGAAGCCATAAAGTTTTCCTTTTTGTTCATTAAAGATACAGCAACTTCTTTCTACTCCTTCTACTTTTTCCATTGCTCTTTCTATTTCTTCAAGTTCAATTCTATGTCCCATATGCTTAATTTGAAAATCTTTTCTTCCTAGAAAACAAATTTCTTGATTTTCGTTGTATTCTCCTAAATCTCCAGTTCTGTAAATCATATCTATGTATTTATCATTTAAAGGATTTTGAACAAATCTTGAATCAGTTTGCTCTTTGTTATTAAAATATCCAAGTGCTAAACATGTTCCTTTAACACATATTTCTCCAGTAGTTCTAGGTTCTGTAACTTTTTTATCATTTTCATCTAACAAAAATACTTCTTCATTTGGAAATGCTTTTCCTGCAGGAATTTTTTCATATTCTTTATTTTTGTCTACGATATAATAAGTACAATTACACGTAATTTCTGTAGGTCCATATAAGTTAACAAACCTAGCATTAGGCAAATGTTGCATCCATTGTTTTAGATGTTTAATTGGCATTACCTCTCCACTAAACATTACTTTATTAACAGTATCTGGAGTTTTATAATCTAGTGCGTGAAATGTTGTTATTAAACATAATGCAGAAACTGCCCACACAAGAGTTGTTACTTTGTTGTCACATATAAAATCTAATAATTCAGCAGGAAGTGAAAATAGTCTTTTTGGAATAATAACAAGTGTTGCTCCTTGCGAAATACTAGAATATATATCTTTTACAGATACATCAAAATCAAACGGTGCTTGATTTCCGATAAGGTCGTGGTTTGTTATATTAAATATTTCTGTAAAATTATCTATAAAATCTATTACTGACCTGTTTCCTACTAATACTCCTTTTGGTATTCCTGTTGAGCCAGATGTAAAATTAGCATATAGTGGATCTAAATCTAATGCATTTTTACGAATTTCATCTAACTTTGTTTGATCAATTTGAGTTTGCTTTATATCTTCTATATATATTACATTTTCTTTATCGATTAATTCAAATGCAATATCTTCATGGTTCTTGTCTGTAACAATGTTTTTAGCACCTAAAACATTAATTATATGTTCTAGTCTTGTTTTTGGTAAATCAGGATTTAATAATACATAAAAACAACCTGCATAAACTGCACCAAAAAAAGTTGCTAATGTATCTTTACCTTTTTCCATTAAAACCGGAACTGGATTTCTTGGTTCTATTCTTTTTGAAATTGCAGAACCAATTTTTTTGCTTATTTCTGTTAATTCTTTATATGTATATTTTCCGTTTTCGTCTATTACAGCGATTTTGTCGCTATATTTATTTTCTGAATTTTCTAAATATTCTAATACTGTTTTCATTTTTTTCCTTTCTTATTTTTATAATAATTTATAAACAAGGTTTATAAAAAGCATTTTAAAGCAATTATAATTGAGTTTAATCCTATTTAATTAAATCTTTTATCACTTCTCCTGCAATTATAAGTCCAGCTACTGATGGAACAAAAGAAATACTTCCTGGTATTTGCTTTTTCGTTTCTTCACTAAAAATATTTGTTTTTATAGGTTCTTCTTTTGAATAAACTACTTTTAATTGATTAATCCCTCTATTTCTTAGTTCCTTTCTAATTACTTTAGCTAATGGACATACACTTGTTTTTGAAATATCAGTAACTTCGAATTTTGTAGAATCTAATTTATTTCCTGTACCCATACAAGAAATTATAGGTATGTTCATGTTTTTAGCTCTTAATATTAATTCTATTTTTGAGGTAATAGTATCTATACAATCTATCACATAATCTGTTTTTTTGTCAAATAAATTTGGACTAATAGGCATAAATAATTCAGAATATGTTTCTACTTTTGCACTTGGATTAATTTCTAAAATTCTTTGTTTTGCTACTTCTACTTTAAGTTTGCCTACTGTTTTGGTTGTTGCAATAATTTGTCTATTTATATTAGTTACATCAACTATATCTTTATCTACTAATATAAAATGACCTACTCCTGCTCTAGCTAGTCCCTCTACAACATAAGAGCCAACTCCACCTATACCAAACACAGCAACTTTTGAATTTTGAAGTTTTTCTATTCCTTCTTTTCCTATTAATAACTCTGTTCTTGAAAATTGCTCTGACATATTCTTTCTCTTTCTATATTTTTATATAAAGTATTATATTTCGACTATCTTAGACTATCGAAAAATGTAACTTTAGCAAATATATTATATATAATTAAGCGAATAAAGTCAATAATTTATTGAATAAAAAAATCCAAAAATGCAAACTGCACTTTTGGATTTTTTATTATTCTGCTGTATATGGTAATACAGCAATTTGTCTAGCTCTTTTTACTGCAAGAGTTATATCTCTTTGATGTTTTGCACAAGCCCCTGTTGTTCTTCTAGGTAATATTTTACCTTTATCGTTAACAAACTTTTTAACTTGATCATAATTTTTATAATCTAAAACAAAGTTATGGTCTCCACATAATGGACATACTTTTTTTCTTTGTTTTCTTAATCTTGGATTATAATCTTCATCATAATTTTTATTATTTCTGTTATTTTTTCTATTCTTTTTGTCTGCCATCTTTTTCACCCCTTAATTTAAAATATATTAGAATGGTAAATCATCACTTGCAGAAACTTCAAAATCTGAACCTGCTCCTGCTGCTGAATCAGCTTCCATTCCACCAGGCATTGTTGAACCGAAAGCATTATCAAAAGCTGCACTTGAAGCATCTCCATCTCTTCTGCTGTCTGCAAAATATGTTTCTTCTGCTACAACTTCTGTTATATAATGTCTTCCTTTATCATCATCCCATGTTCTTGTTTGTAGACGTCCAATAACGCCTACTTGTTGACCTTTTTTGAAGTATTTACTGCAAAACTCACCTGTTTTGCCCCAAGCAACAATATTAAAGAAATCTGCTTGTCTTTCTTCACCTTGTCTTACAAATCTTCTGTTAACTGCAAGACTAAATGATGCAACAAGTGTATTGCTTGTTTGTGTGTATCTAACTTCTGGATCTCTTGTTAATCTTCCCATTAAAATTACTTTGTTCATTGATTATCACTCACCTTTCAAAAGGCCCCTTCTTCTTAGTTTTCTTTTCTTACTACGATGAATTTTAAAATTTCATCAGTAATTCTGTAGTTTCTTTCTAATTCAGCTATTGAATCTGGTTTAGCTTCAAAGTTAATTAACATGTATGTAGCTTCTTTGTTCTTTTTGATTTCATAAGCTAATCTTTTTTTACCCATATTTTCTACAGATTCTACTTTACCGTTTTCATTTATTAACCCTGTGAATCTACTTTCTAAAGCTTTTACAGCTTCTTCAGTACAATTAGGATTAATAATGATTACACTTTCGTATTTATTCATTATTTACACCTCCTTTTGGATATAAAACCCACAATCTAAAGTTGTGAGTAAGGTAGTTAAATTCTTCCTTTATTTTTAACTTTTACTATTTTACCACAAAAAAACCCTCTTTGCAAGGGCTTTTTGAATTTTATTTTATATATTTTTGAAAAATAAGTATTTAATTATCATTTATTCTAATATCCTCTAGGCTTTAGTTCTAAATAAATAGGTTTTTCTTCTCCAATCATAGTTGATTTTCCGGTGACCTGGATAAACAATAGTTTCATCTGGCAAAACCATAAGTTTTTTTGTTATAGAATTAATTATATCCATAAAACTAGATGTTGGTAAATCTGTTCTTCCCCATGCTCCTCTAAATAATGTATCTCCAGATATTAGTAGTTTTTCTGATTCGCAGTATAATGATGAAGAACCTATTGTATGTCCTGGCGTGTGAATTACTTTAAATTCCAATTTACCTAAATGAAGCAAATCTCCATCTTCAACTCTAGAATCCGCTTCTAGTTCTATTTCAGGCATATCAATTATTTCTGTTAAATTAATGTTAATATCATTCAAACCTTCTGCATCAAATCTATGAATTAATATTTTTCCACCTTTTTTATTTTTTAGTTCTGTAACTCCTCCAATATGGTCTCCGTGGCAATGAGTTATATAGATATATTTAAGTTTAGCTTCTAAAATGTCTAGCATTTCTATTATTGTATCTACATCTCCAGCAGGATCTATTACCATTGTTTCTTTTGTTTCTTCGTCACAAATTATATAACAATTTGTTGGTTCTCCTATCCAAGTTGTAATTTTAATTCTCTTAAGTATCATTTTAAATTCATCTCCACTTTCAATATCTATTTAGAAGAATAATTTTTTTATAGCGAAAGAGTTTTAATGAAGCGAATTACAAATTCTTTTAACATAAAATGGGGGTTTCCTTACTAATTTGTAAGGAGGCACCATAAAATGTTAAAATAGAATTTGTATGAGCAAGAATTAAAACGGTGTTGAGCGAAAAAATAAAATTATTCTTCTAATTTATTTAAGATTGGAAAAGAGAACCGTCCCCTTTTCCATCCCCTTTTCCAACCGTCCCTTTTTCCACTATATTTTCTTTCTCTTTACTTCATATACACTATCAATTTTTCTTAGTGTTTTTAATATATTGTTTAAATCATCTAAACTTTGTGTTTCAATTGTTAAATCTATTATTGCTATTCTGTCTTTATTAGCTTTAGCATTTACTGCAATTATGTGTGCTTTTATTGTTCCAAGTGCTGAAATTATATCTGATAATAAATTTGCTCTATCATTTGCATCAATTTCAATGTCTACTTGATATGATATTTTTTCTTCTTCTACCCAAGAAACATCTATCATTCTGTTTTCTTCTTTTATAAGTTCTTTAACATTTATACAATCTTTTCTATGGACAGATACTCCTCTTCCTTTTGTTATATATCCAACAATTTCGTCACCTGGAAGCGGATTGCAACATTTAGAAAGTTTAACCAAACAGTTATCAATTCCTTTTACAATAATTCCATTGCTTGAAGCTTTAGTTCTGCTTGTTTGTTTTTCTGTTGCTAATTTTTTTATATCTTCTTCAATGTCATTTTCTTGATGAATTTTTCTATATTCAATTAACATTCTAGCTATTACTTTAGTTGCAGTATTTGCTCCAAATCCAACAGCTGCATACATTTGGTCTAAATTCTCATATTTATATCTATCAAGCATTGGTTTTATATATTCAGGTTTAAATAAATCTGCATATTCGATACTTATTCTTTTAACTTCTTTTTCTATTAATTCCTTGCCTTTTTCTA
>ODAI011949503.1_pt1 | contig 12183 bp, 11 predicted proteins | sample 1539321 | NCBI WGS metagenome assembly ODAI01 (sample SAMN02144231, study PRJEB22623) | gut metagenome | biome: sheep rumen | host: Ovis aries | place: New Zealand
TTACCGGCTCAATTCCTTTCTCCGAAAAAAGCTGAAAGGCGACCTCCATAATGTTCTGTTCCTTCGTCATCTTCCATGCTTTTCCCGCTGTATATCCACTCACAGTGTTGCTTCCTCTGCTTACAATGATTATTTTTGAGCTTTTGCGTCTCAAATTATACGATAATGGACCGCTGTTATCAAGTAAGATTTGATCAGCGAAGAGGTTTACTGATTATGTGACAAAAATCTTAGATAATTCGTAACAGCTATGGCATTCTATTCACATAAATGACCCTCTACTCACTTTCAACAGACGTGAGTCGAGGGTCTTCTCAATCAATTATTCTTAATACGAATAGCCGACTTATGGTATACTCCATTCTCAAGAAAAACCAATAACTTGGCAGTGAAAATGCACAGTATAATTGATGCAATGTTTATAGAGACACGTCCAATCGTCGGGAATAATAATGTTAGAATACTAAGCCATTTCTCATGGCAGAGATAAACTTCGAAGGTGATTGGGGAAAACCAAGAAGTAATCCGATTAATCGCTGGCACATTGCCAATGATACTAAAAAGCACCGTACAGCTAATACTCAAAATAATAAATACGTAATACATTGATATTGCAGAACTCCAGTACTTCTTCGTTGAAATATATATCGCGATTATAATGACTGAAGCAACGGCACTTTGTTTAACCGAAAATGGCAATGATCGTTTCTCATATACATATTTCCCACAAAAAGCACCAATAATGAAGATTGGCATACGGCGAAACAATATTTCTGAATTCTTCCAAAACAAGGGAAAACTATTGCGTAGAGTAAGATTCAATGCAAAACATATAAGCAGCATTATTACAAGTGTCCAGATAGAATTGCCTGTTCTTTTGTTAGCAAAATAAAATAACGGATATATCGTATAGCAGATAATGATCATTGTTACGAACCATACAGTTCTATTTCCAGTTACGAAAAGGCTGATTCCCGTGACATCAAGCAGAAAGGCAATGGTATTAGTCCCACGATATATTGCCAGCAAAGTAAACCATACCGTGGATGTCACCAATGCGAGAAACATTATTCATTTTAGGCGACGTATGTAAAAATCTTTTAATGAACTGCCTCTTTTAGAGAGAGAAAAATATAGAGAAATACCCGAAAGAAACAAAAATACATCAACGCCACATCTACCCATGTCCTTCGCTATAGAAAGCGGCAGCATCCAAGGAGTGCTAAATGTAAAACTCGAATGAAACAACATAATCCATATCATCGTAATGCCGTAAATGGAACTTCTGTTTTTGCTGATTAACTCAAGATTCACTTTTATATAAAACCCCCGCTAGAATAGTTAATCTTATCTGAGTCACTCAATTATCCCCATTTATTATTGAATATACTTGAGCACCCACTTTTCTGTAAAAACTGCATTAATTCTGTACATTGCCATTAATAGGTTTCTAATCAGAGCATAACACGACACAGTTATTATAACATGGTATTGAATGTATTAAGTATTACTCCTCAGTCATTGCTCCCGAGGCAAATCTTATCAACTTGACTTTCATTACAAGTAGATACATTTTTGTAATAACGCACTACAAGCAGACCAGTTATCAGAAAGTTGGTCTGCTTGTAGTATCAATAAAGTTAAGACAGCCTGAACTGTCTCCTTCTCTTTGCAATCCAGTTCTGGTTATAATACAATAATCCAAATCGACATTTTATTAGATTGAGGAATACCCGACAACTGAATCATAAACAGTCTTAAAGCAATCTTCTTTAAAATTATTAAAAGAAAAACGATAGAAAGAAACCTTCCCATCAAGTGACTGCAGCAATCTCAGAGTCTTTCTCATCTTCTCCGAATCTTTCGGACAATAGATTTGTTGATACAGAAACAGAAAGGCTTCCGAAAATGATATTTTCTGTATAGAATTATTCTCAGCTCTCTCCATCAGAACAATTGCTTTAAGCGGAACGATTTTATTAGCGCCAAACTCCTCTTTCCCCTTCCAGGGTGAGCCGCACACTTTCGGGCATCCATTTCCGTTTTCCGCCAAAATAAAAGGTTTATCCCCATTTAGAATGTATGCATTTGAGCAATTATCCAACCACTTAAGTATATGCGTAGTTTTCCCCGTTCCACTCTTTGCTGTGAAAATTATACCTTCATCAGCAACTGCAAGTACCGCCCCATGCATCAAAAATGCACCATACTCAATTAGTCCATCTGCTACTTTCTCCAGAACTGAAAACTCCTCTAAATAGACAGCTCTCGGTGCACAGCAATGATGCTCCGCTTCAAATTGATCAGCAGCGCGATCAAAATCCTCTATTGTACACTGAACAGTGAAATCAGACTCGCCTTCATTCACAATGAAGTCCTTGCAGATATTATACACTCTCATGGAAATTGCATTAATCCCGATAATCCTACCGGCTATGCTCACATTAAAAGATCTCAATGTCTCTCCTTAAGATTCTTCAATGATTCCGTCTTTTTTTAATTTCTCCACAACAGTGTGGACATATAAAGAAAGATCACTCCGTCCGTTCTCATATTTCTCTGTCAGGATATTAATCATTTCGTCCTCAGTAGTGTCTGTTTTTAATAGCTCTAATATTACGGCTCCGCTCTTATTAAGCTTTACAACACCACGCAGCTGTCCTGCATTTTCTCCCACCGGGACCGCAATAATCTCATCCCCCATGTCCATCAGTTCAAAGGAATATTTCAGTTTCATTTTTTCCCCTTTTACTACCAAAAAGGCACAGGGGCAAAACCCCTGTGCCCATCACAATATCCGACTTATACTATCAATCAATGATTAAATCCATCCCCTAGCTTGAAACTCAGATTTTACAAGAGCATCGAACGCCGCATCTCCGAGATTCTGGTTTGCCAGCCAAAGATCCTGAGCAAGATTCTGGGCATCACGGAATTCACAATTTACAAGATTATACTTCTCACCAGTTGAGGAAAAACCGATCTTCATCTTATCATAGCTGATATAAACTGTTCCGCCAGCCACAAAATCTAATGCTTCATCATTTAATTTTTCACGCATAATTTAATCCTCCTCAGACAATAGATATTTTGAATTAAAGGAAATCACTGTCCTCTGTACAAAGATTTGTAGGTGCGTCAGGCCCAGTGCAAGTTTCTACTGATCCTGCTTTAGTCGTATTCGGCTCACATGCTGATGATACTACTACATTAGTTAATAAAATAGGTGTAAAATCTACTATCGGTGCTTCTAAACTCATATCTCCTCCTTATTACCTGTTAACCCCGAGCAGAAATGCTCCACTCTTTATAATGTTGCGTTATTGAATCCTCCGCTACTTTCTTCAATTCCAAGAAATAATTACAGAGGTCCTTCACACTACAATTCTTTATCCTATTGCACCTTGGATACAAGACACAATTCACGCACTTTGAATACTCGATAAATTCCTTCCAGGAAAGTACCTGCTGTGGATTTGTGATTCCGTCTCTTACATTGCCTGTAATCTGATCATCTCCAAACTGCTCAGGACATCTTACCAACATACCTTCAGCTGTAATAACCACTGCCGCATCATTGCTCGCCTCACATCCGCCATACTTAAGGATTAGCAGCTTCCTCGATTTCCGCAAAAGTCCTGCTTTTCGGATTGCACTGTTAAACTCATATACTTTCGCACTAAACCAGTCGCTATCTCCATGAACTACACAACCCGATTCATCTGCGTATTCGCCATTAACAGGATGTGTTCGAAATCGAAGGTTGGCATTTCCCTTGAACCGACGTTCAACATCCTTAAGAAGTTCCGGAAAATCCTTGTGATTATTCAAATCAAAGTTCATACGCAAGTCTACTTGAATTCCCCTGGAAGTGAGAAGCTCAATATTACGCATAACACGTTGATAAGGACTTACGTCAGTATAAATATATGACTTGATTCGGTTATAGTTAGATTCAACCCCATCGATGCAAATCATGAGAGATTTCAGGTTCCAGAGCATCTCAGCCTTCTCGACCATCGCTTCATCGAATAGATATCCGTTCGTGGTCATTTCGGACCTGTAATCGATTCCCTTTTCTCTAAGTCCTTCACAGATTTGGTCAATCCTCTTTGTCGCGGTTGTCGGTTCTCCGCCGAACCAGGAGATTATGATTGGCTTTCCATTATGATGCGCAGCTATGAACTCAATCACATCCCTGGCTGTCTGCTCAGTCATCGTCACACGCTTGACACCCTGTTCGAAGCAATAGTAGCACCGTGCATTGCAACCAGTTGTCGGCAAGATAGTATATCTGACTATCCCGGACTCGCGCTGTGCGTCTTCAAGCTTCCACAAAATCTTTCGCATGTTGGCGACTTGACGGTGCTCATCAAATCCTTCCGGTACAAGGAACCTGTCTCTTACAAGTTCCTCCATTTCAGGCGAATATGGTTTCGGAAATGTTTCAAGCATTTCTGCTTCTGCATCATCCAAAACAATCAGATGTCCTGTCACGGCATTATGCAGGAGAACCACCTTTTCATAATCGACACGCATTACATACCGCATCAATCGAAAAGCCTCACTGTCACGATTCTTGAAATCACCCCAAAGAACCGAAATGTGTTGATCCGCCTCAACAATCGTCGTCATCGCTTACTTCCTTTACCAGTCATATACGTTATTGTAACCCAAGCTTGTCTCGAGGTCAACTATTTTGAATTTTGGTATAACAGGAATAAAAAGTCAGATATTATTCTTTCATTAACCACCTCCTTGACAGATATCCTCGTTCAACTCAGGAATCATGTAACTATTGATCCTGAACATTTCCTTTTCTACTTATATATACGAGTAATCCTGGGGAAGGGCTAATCAACATGATATTATTTTTTAAAAAAATATCATATTATCTTCAAACTATGAGATAATATGAATTACTATGAAATAAACAATTCCAGCATCAATAAAGTATCATCTATAAGGAGGATGCCAAGTGGAAGAAAAAAAATCGTTATTCCGCACAAAAAATATCGAAAGAATGGAGTCACCGGAATCCATGAATGATTACCTGCAGGTCACCTCACCAGGTGTCTGGCTTGTACTTATCGCCATTATCATTTTCCTTATCGGCGCTTGTATCTGGGGTATATTTGGACATATAGATTCCACAATAAAAGCCGCCGTAGTTTCTGTGGACGGTCAAACAGTGTGTCTGGTTCCTGAAATTGCCCTTCAGAGTGTCATTGAGGACCGTACTCTGAAAATCGACGATGCAGTATATCAGCTTGCGCCAGCTAAGCTCAATCCCGAAATAATCTCTGAAGACACCAATGTCTATTGGATCCTGGCGGGTAATTTGAGTATCGGAGATATTGTTTACAATATTCCACTAACAGAATCGTTGCCGGATGGTGTTTATAGCGCCACCATTGTCACTGAAACAATATCTCCTTTCTCGCTCCTTTTAAACTGATATGGGGGTGAATAATCATGTTCGGAAAAAAAACAATACCCCAGCCAGTCACAACAGGAGTCGTAAAGGTACCTGTCGTTATGCAGCTCGAAGTTCTGGAATGCGGTGCGGCATCCCTTACAATGATTATGCATTACTACCAGAAATGGATCCCTCTGGAACAGGCACGAGTCGATTGTGGTATTTCACGTGACGGTTCGACAATTAGGAATATCATGCAAGCAGCCCGCAGTTATGGAATGAAGGTCAATGCCTGGCGGCTGGAACCTGAGGATTTGCGTGAAGAAGGTCCGTTCCCGTGTATTATTCACTGGGGCTTTAATCATTTTGTGGTTCTGTGCGGTTTCAAAGGAAAAAAGGCGATTATTAATGATCCGGCAAGAGGGCGGGTCTCTGTTTCCTGGGAAGAATTTGATCGTGAATTTACCGGGATCTGTGCAACGCTCGAACCAGATGAAGGCTTTGAGCCATCAGGTAAGCCAAAGTCCGCATTCTCATATGCCAGAGAAAGATTACAGGGCACTTCAGCCGCAGTTACATTTGTTATTCTTACTACAACAATTTCATCTCTTATAGGAATCATAAAGCCTGTCTTCAGTCGTATTTTTCTCGATCGGCTTTTAACAGGACAGAATCCTAACTGGCTCATGCCATTCACAATCGCTATGATCATCTTTGCGATTGTAAACGTAACAGTATTGTGGATAGCAACAATATACAGTATGCGTATCCAGGGAAAACTGGCTGCAGTAGGAAGTTCCTCCTATTTGTGGAAAGTCCTGAGACTACCGATGCAGTTCTTTGATCAGCGGCTCGCTGCAGACATTTCTGACCGACAGGCGACAAATGCCTCCATTGCAGGAACACTGGTCAATACATTCGCGCCTTTGTTGCTCAATGCGCTGATGATGATTTTCTATCTATTTGTCATGCTGCGCTACAGTCTCGCCATGACAGCTGTCGGTATCGGCGCCATTCTCATCAATACCGGTGTTTCTGCCCTTATTTCGAATAAACGCGTAAATATATCTCGTGTGCAGATGCGCGATGCGGCAAAACTCTCGTCGAGTACTGCTTCCGGTATACAGATGATAGAGACCATAAAATCGAGTGGTGCGGAAAACGGCTTTTTCAGTCGATGGGCAGGCTTTCAGGCAAGCGTTAATAAACAGGATGTTAAATACGCCAAGCTCAATATGTTCCTGGGCACTGTTCCGACAGCCATCACACAGATTGCTAATCTGGCAGTTCTTGCAATTGGAGTCGCATATGTTCTAAACGGCAGTTTCACAATAGGTATGGTCATGGCTTTCCAGGGATTTCTTAGCTCTTTTATGGCTCCGGCAAGCTCACTAATCAGTGCAGGTCAATCAATACAGGAAATGACAACAGAGATGGAAAGAATCGAAGATGTCATGAGCTATCCTACAGATGCCGTTTTCGAGCCCAGAGAGAAAACAAGTGAGTATCAGAAGCTGACCGGTGATATCCAGCTCAATCACATAACATTCGGATACTCAAAGCTTGCGCCGCCTCTCATACAGGATTTTAACATGACAGTCCATCCCGGTCAGAAAATCGCTTTTGTCGGCCGTTCAGGCTGCGGCAAATCAACACTTGCGAAGATTCTTAGCGGTCTTTATCAACCGTGGAGCGGAGAGATTCTATTTGATGGCATTCCAATATCAGAGATCGACCGAAATGTTTTCACCGGTTCCGTCGCAGTAATAAACCAGGACATCACTCTTTTTGCAGATTCAATCGCAGCTAACATCAAGATGTGGGACGACTCAATCGAAGATTTTGAGATGATTCTTGCAGCCAGAGATGCCGGCATTCATGACGATATTGTTCAGCGAGATAACGGTTACCGTCATATGATGCTGGAAGGCGGTAGGGATTTTTCCGGCGGGCAGCGCCAAAGAATCGAAATCGCGCACGGTCTCACACAGGATCCAACCATCTGTATTCTGGATGAAGCCACATCCGCGTTGGATGCCAAAACAGAATATGAAGTCGTAAAGTCTATCAGCGACCGCGGTATTACATGCATTATCATTGCTCACAGGCTCTCAACAATACGCGATTGCGATGAAATCGTTGTTCTTGATAAAGGTCTTGTCGTAGAACGCGGAACGCACGATGAGCTCTATGCCAAAGGCGGAGCCTATACAAGACTGGTGATAAATGAATAACAGGGAGGCAGCGTAATGAGTTGGTTTGATGAGCAGATAGAATACAGAAAAAAACGCGAGCGTGAATTACTGTCAGATTCCTTCAATAACTTAGCTCATTCTATTGTTGGCGGAAGAATCGGCAGTGTATTTGACGAAAACGCAGATGTCAATGATGCAATTTCCCAATTGCTTAAGTACTATCGGATTCAGGAAAAAGATGTTCCACCAAAGATCAGGCATCTGGAAGACAGATTGAACTACCTGCTTTCCTCTTCCGGAATCATGTATCGGGAAGTCGTTTTAGACGCTGGCTGGCATAAAGACGCAATGGGCGTAATGATTACAACCCTAAAGAGCGACGGATCCGTTATAACTGTTTTGCCTGGAACGATGGGCGGCTATGTCTATATTGACGCTCAATCCGGAAAAAAGATAAAAATAACAGCTAAAAATGAAAAAGATCTCGGGAACGAAGCCTATTGTTTTTATAAACCCCTGCCGGAGAAGCCTCTTTTATTAAAAGATCTTTTAACCTATATGGCAGGTACGCTTAATGGCTGGGATTACGTATCTTTCGCTCTGGCATCTTTGGCGATCGCCCTGACCGGTATGCTCATGCCTATATTTAACCGCATACTGATGGGTCAGGTCGTTCAATACCAAAGTTACCAGCTTCTTTTCGCGGTCATAAGCTTTATGTTTTTTGTAACTGTCGGGAATCTTCTGCTTTCTATTATCAGGCAGCTGCTCCTGGCCCGGATAAACACGAAACTCAACATAAACACCCAGGCTGCGTCAATGATGCGGGTTTTATCACTTCCTGCTGATTTTTTCAAAAAATATACATCTGGAGAGTTGACGGAATATCTGAAATATATGAATTCACTATGCGGAACACTAGTCAACACAGTGCTTTCCGTCGGTGTGACCAGCATCTTCTCGCTGGTTTATCTGACACAGATTTTTGCATACGCACGCAGTCTTATCGTTCCGTCCCTGATAGTGACAATCTCAACAGTACTGATTGGACTGTTGGCAAATATTCTTCAGATTTCAATCAACAAAGAAGCTATGCAGCTTGCCGCTAAAGAGAAAGGACTATCACTCTCCATCATAAACGGGATTCAAAAAATCAGGCTTTCCGGAGCTGAAAACCGGGTGTTCGCTAAATGGTCCGAGCTTTATGCACAGGAAGCAGCTCTCACATATAATAAACCTACATTTATCAAAATAAACACTGTAATCACGACTGCCATCTCTCTTGTCGGAACTATCGTGATGTATTACATAGCAGTAAAAAACAAGGTTTCCGTAGCGGATTATTATGCTTTCAACTCTGCATATGCTTATATATCCAGCGCTTTTGCTGCGTTGTCGTCAATTGCGCTGACCATCGCAACCATTAAGCCGAGTCTGGATATTATCATGCCACTTATGCAGGCAGAACCCGAACAGCAGGAAGATAAGGAAACCGTGACAAGTATCACCGGAAATATTGAGTTGTCACATCTCTCTTTTAAATATTCTCCTGATGGCCCCACTATTATCGATGATCTAAATATCACTATTCCCGCAAGGCAATATGTCGCAATTGTTGGACGTACGGGGTGCGGAAAATCGACGCTGATGAGACTTCTTCTCGGGTTCGAAAAGCCGACCAAGGGTGCTATTTTCTATGACAGAAAAGACACACGTCATCTTGATATGCGTTCAGTAAGACGACTAATTGGAACTGTTATGCAAGATGGAATGCTTTTTGGCGGAAGTATCTTCGACAATATCAGCATCTCTGCTCCGACATTGACACTGGAAGGCGCCTGGGAAGCGGCCAGAATTGCGGACATCGCGGACGATATAAAAGCGATGCCCATGGGAATGCATACAGTTTTGCAGGATGGCGGCGGCGGTATGTCCGGAGGGCAGCGCCAGCGTCTGATGATTGCCAGAGCTGTCGCACCGAAGCCAAAACTTCTGCTGCTCGATGAAGCAACCTCTGCACTGGATAACATTACGCAAAAACAAGTATCGGAGGCGTTGGACAAAATGAGATGCACGCGTGTCGTAATAGCGCACCGGCTTTCAACAATACGGCACTGTGACAGGATTCTGGTATTAGATAGTGGAAAAATAGTTGAGGATGGAACTTATGAACAGTTGATTGAAAAAAATGGCTTCTTCGCAGAGCTTGTTGCAAGACAACAGGTTGGAAACTCATAAGCATCGAAACCTTCACATTAGAGGAGATCGTAATACTGAAATTATTAAGAGGCTGTCACATTTAGCAATAACGCTTATGTAACAGCCTCGTATAACATTAATCAATAAGCCCCCATTTACGCATATCTTCTACCCTCTTATTAATTACATTTGCCGGAATCAGTATCTGCCTCAATGCCTCCGCTCCGCCTGTTGTCCTACCTCTTAGCATCAGATAAAAACGATATATCCACGCGGCGGGCAGCAGAAATGGTCTTCCCTTCAAGAAAGAATAACTTGCGCCGGAGCATAGAAACGTGTAGCCAGGAAACAGACGTTCTCCCATCATTACAATCTGCCCCAGCCACCTGGGTCCTCTGAAACGTCTTAATCTATTAATGGTTTCGTTATACTCATTGGTTTTTACGTCAAATCCAAAAACACCATTGTCGAAAATCATTTCTGTAGCCTGAACACAAAAATCCTTATCCAAATCAGGATGAGCTATAGGAAGGCATATTCCGAACCAAGAATCAATCAGCGAAAAGCACTTTTCAGCAAACTTCTTCAGCTTTAGTTCTTTTAACTTTTCTTTGATCCACACCCAGTTTAACTCACTATCCATTTTTCCGGTCACCGCGATATCCATAAATTGGCGGAATCCCGCACCATCATTCAGCAGATGTTTTCTCAAATGAACAATAAGGAACAAAAAATGAAAACTATGATCCAGTTTTCCGTCTCGTACATACTTCCAACAGTCATTAAAAAAGTGCTCCTGCTCCGATATTGTTATGTTCTCATCATAAATAAGACGGTGATGTAGGTCAAAATGCATATCCTTATATGAATATATCTGTTCTTTGCCAACAAATTCTGAATCATATGCAAATCCCATACCAATAAGGGCTTGACCTACCTCCTCCTTATCTTCTTCGTGAACAATAATATCATTATCCCCCATAGATCTTAAGTCCGGAACCGGATAATACTGAGCGGTTTCAAAGCCTTTAACTGTAAAAAACGGTATGCATCGTCGAGATAAGTCCGCCTCTATTTCAGACATTATGATCCTGCGGTTTTTATTATAATAAAGCGTCGCATAAAAAGGCTCTTCAAACATACCGATGTCCAGCATAAAATCTCTGCACTGATAAAAGACTATTCCCTCCAGCTGATGGGCACGCGACAGCTTGAATAGTATATTCCAATCAAGATCGTTAACCGGTACAGTATGACGCTTGGAAAGATGATCAGATAGGACCTGGAGAAAGAATTTCTGCTCCGGTGTCATTCCATTTCCCTGCTTACAGACTTGCGATTCTGGAATAAATTTATTTGTTCGTTTATGATTTTTTATATTATTCCGCTTCATGTGTATCAGCAAAATATCTCCGCTTTATTTTTTTATATAGATGCCAGCATCCGTATCCTATTATCGTCCCCAAACTATTGTGAATTACATCATCTGTTTCACATAGGCCTTTGTGAGTAATTAGCTGGGTAACTTCTATGGCAATAGACAGTATTACCGAAGCCAATACAGTAATAGTACCTTTGAATGCATCTGATTTTCTTTTGAACCATGATCCACTCACTATTGCGCCGAGAAATCCAAACGGAATAAACATAACAACATTGAGAAATGCTTGTGAAATCACGTCTCGGCGTCCTCTGAGATAAGCCCTATATGACCAGAATGGAATCAGGTTATACGTTTCAGCGGAAATTGTTCTGTTTAATGTAGTACTTACAACTATAAGAATCACATAGGCAGGCAAAAGGCCTCTCGCCAAAGACACTTTTACCGATGCTTTTTTGACAGAGAGCAGAAAGACCAGTCCGAATACCGCTGCCGCTGTTGCCCAGTAATACGATTTTATTGCCAAGACCTCTGCCAAAAGCCATGTCCAGGTCATCCTTACCATAATCTGCCTCCTCCGTCATATCAGAAACAGATATTGCTCATTCTCGTTTTTCAATACTTCCCGAGCAGCAGAAAGCAACTATTATCTAAATTGAGAGATATTCCATAAAATTATTCTTATTCTCAATAGCCGTCGTCGTTGGTCTTCCAAGATCCGCTCTCGCGCCTATACTGCAGGCCACTTCAATAAAGCTTAATTCCTTCCGCTCTCTTGCTTCTTTAAGTGCGCTATCCAATTCTGCAAAATTCTCTACTCTAATAGCGCTTGGATATCCACATGCTTTTGCTATACCCACAAGATCAATTCTGCCGGCAACAGCGGGCATTCCTCCGACTGTTTCATGAGCCCCGTTATTAATCACTATATGAATCATATTCTCGGGTCTGTTCGAGCCAATCACTGCCATTGCCCCCATATGCATCAA
>ODAI011553045.1_pt1 | contig 12182 bp, 10 predicted proteins | sample 1539321 | NCBI WGS metagenome assembly ODAI01 (sample SAMN02144231, study PRJEB22623) | gut metagenome | biome: sheep rumen | host: Ovis aries | place: New Zealand
CTTTCATTATTTTGCGGTTGAAATTTTCGACCACAAATTGCGTATTATTCTCAATATTAACCATATCTAAACTTGAAGTCGCAATTTGTGATTTCACACGCATACCCCGCACCTCGTAGATGCGGTGCTTGATGACTTCGATGTCAGCAGTCCCCTTTATGGCAATATCTGCGGCCATTTTATTTGGCGTTCTTTCCGTAATAGTCTAATAGCGACAACAATACATCACGCATAATACTATACGTGAATTTACAAAAATACAAAAATTATTTAGATTGGCGAAGAAAAAAAAATCCAATGCTGAGCCAACTGGAGTGCATTAATATATTCTTCTATCGAAGAATATATCTATCAATCAGTTACACTATACTAACCCTATACCAACCCTATACTAACACCATACTAAAGCTATACCAACTCTATACTACCTAGGTAATACCCTTAGGGTGACATAGGTATAACGATATGGATCCTCTATACCACCTCTGTTCCGACACTAACGCCACCCTATCCTTTCCCCGGTCTCATTACTAGGCCAAGACGGGGTTTTCACGGAGAAAGAACGGGGGGATCAGCGCCCACTCCCGGAACCAGCACCGTCCTGTGCCTCTTGCAGGCGCATGACGTTCTCCAACATCTCTGCTCATATACTTCAAGGATACTGTCGGAGTAAAACCGGCTTTGGCGTTGTTGTTGGCGAATTTGGGTGAAGGCGGTCAGGTCGTCGTCGTCCACACCCATCAGTTCCTTGCATTGCTCAAAGATGGCTTTCATGTGCGACATCATGATACCACTCATGAAAACGGTGCCTGAGTAATCCAATTTCAGAGCTTTGTCTATCGTCCAAGAGTCGAAAGCCTCGTTGAGGTCATGGCGGAACGAACCAATCACATCGTCGCTGTACAACTGCCGCTGATAGTAGAAGTCCGACACTTTCTCGACAAAGAGCACGTTGTCGAGCGTGTTGAAGGTCTCGATGTTCGACGAGAATATTTTCTCGAAGGTTTCGTTGAACTCCAGGGTGCGCACCGTCGGGCTGAAATAGTATTTCTGGGCATTAACCGAGGAGGGGTCGCCGGCCAGCGCAATCTGCAGCTCCAGGCCTACACGCAGGGCCGAGTCGCACTCCTGCATCTGTTCCAGCGAGGTCTTCAGGTCGTAGAGGATGCTCATCGTCATCTGCCGCCTCGAGTTGGCTTCCTTCTTGCGATCCACCAGCGCCACCGTGCCGAAGGTAAGCACAATGGATAGCGTGGTAGCGATAATCGTCATCAGAAAGTCATTCCACTATTGGTGTGATTTGTTGTCTTTTTTGTCCATGTGATTATTGTTTTATGTTTAATCTCCCAACAGTTCCTGGCAGGGGTCAGAGTATCTTTATTTGCATCATCATTTTACGGTAGTACTCTGCTTTCCCGGCCAGCGGCATGGGGTAGGCGCGCGAGGAGGAGGGCATGCGCCAGAGGCGCATCGGGCGCCCTGCAATGGCGAACTCGTTGTAGGCGCCCATTGCGGGGACGGGCACGCCATAGTCTTCGGTCAGCACCGAGAAGCTCTTCTGCCCCGTGCAGACGACATCGTGGCACAGCGGTATCTGCGCCAGCAGCGCCGGAATGTCGGTCTTCCCGACCACCTCGAGGTCTTTGTCGGAGGCGTTGCCGCTCAAGCGACGCACGGCACAGGCGGTATCGTAGATCGCTATTCCACGCGCTTCCAGCAGGGCTTTGATGTCCTCCAGGCGGAAGGTCTTGTTGGCAGCATCCACCAGCCGCTGCGAGTCGCCGTAGAACACCAGCCCGAAAATCTCCCACATCATGTTGGTGCGGTTGGGATAGAAGAATTCCATGCACCAGCGCTTGCGCGGCGGCGGGAAGCTGCCGAGCATCAGCAATCTGGCTTCCGACGGGAGGAAAGGCTGCAAAGGATGGCGTTCGATGTCTGTCATAGGGTTTTACGGTAGTGGCAATTGATTACTTCGTTACATCCACCGTGCCAGTTGTGCATGCCGCCCCCAAGGCAGTCGCGGAACTTGCGGCAGTCTTTGCACATGCCTTTTCTCGCCCACGAACGGTCGCGGAAAGGCCCGAACCCCGTGTTCCACACCTCCCACAGATTGTCACGGTAGATGTTGCCTTGCCCGAAAGCTTGGCGGTCAATATTAGGACAGGCGCAGATGGTGCCGTCGATGAGCACGGAGGCGATGTTGATGCCCGCATGGCAGAAGAAAGGATTTTGCCGCACGCGCCATTCGTAGCGCCCCAGGTACCCCTCGCAGCTGAAGGTGACGTTCATCGTGCTCTCAGGCTTCTCACGCTTGGCTTGGATAAACTCCATCAGCTCCACGAACTGGGCGTTGGTGAGTTGCAGCTCGGGCTGGCCGGCAGCACGACCGATGGGGATGATGGTGAAGAGCCTCCATTGCGGCACCCCGAGCGACGCCAGCCGGTCGTGGATCTGCTGCAGTTGCGGCAAGGTGCGCTGGTTGACGCAGGTCACCACGTCGAAGTTGATCCGCGGCTCACGGGCGGCGATGGCGACGGCCTCGAGCGCACGCTGACAGCTGCCCGCGCGCCCGCGCATCCAGTCGTGCTCCTTCTCCAACCCGTCGAGGCTGATGGTGAGAGCCCCCATGCCGGCAGCCACCAGTCGGCGGTGCATCTGCGCATCGTAGAACCAGCCGTTGCTCACCATGCCCCACCCTACACCACGCTGGCACAGGGCACGTCCCACCTCCTCGATGTCGGGTCTCAACAGCGGTTCACCGCCTGTGAGGACAACAGTGAAGGGACGAGGCAGGGCCTCGCGGGGGATGGTGTCGAAAGCGCAAAGGAAATCGTCGAGCGGCATGTCGGGAGCCGAACCCGGAGCAGCGCAGTCGCTGCCACAATGGCGGCAATGCAGGTTGCACCGTGTGGTGCACTCCCAGAAGAGATAGTTCAACTCATGGATACGCGTCTCGTTCCACCGGAAAAGACGACCCAACTGGTCACGGAAGAGGCTGGGCATCAATTCACGCGGCTGAGAACAACATCGATGGTGTCGGACATGACGCCGTCGAGGACGGTGTCCTTGACCTCATAGAGCGAGTCGGCGTCGGAGAAACGGAACCTGATATCCATGCCTTTGCATCTGGTCACCCGGCAACGCAACCTACCCGTAGAATCGGTTTTCCCGCAAAAATCCCAATCATACTCGTAGTCGCCGTTCGACTGGGGGCAGCTGTTCACCTCGACATTGGGGACAGGGAGCCCATCCACGTCTTCCACCACCCGGAAATTACAATCCCACTCGAGACATTCAGGGCCGGTGCCATAACAGGCCTGGAAGACGAACATGGCGGCCGTCAGCGAGATTCCACCCAATACTTTTCTCAACCATTGCATCGTACATGCGTTTTAATCCGTTTCAAAATGCAAAAGTACATCATTTTCTCCGACTGGCCAAATTTTTCTTCCGTGTCAACTCCACCAAACAACGGAGTTGTGGCGAAAAGATGCGGAAGAAAGGACCCGGCAGGAGGAAACTGCAATAAAAATGTTAAATTTTCATTGCGACACAATTAAAACGGGAAAAGGGAGTTATTAAGGCATAAATGAATGTTCAACAAAAAAGGCGCGTATGATGCAGCAATATGATTTTTCAAGCACAGACACATTTTCTTCTGCTGCAAGCACAGACATACAGCCCTCGGAACAAACGCTCCAGAACATCCTGAGCTTCGCCCGGAGCTACCAGGCGGTCGAGGTGGAAGGGATGACGATTGAGGTCTATCTCAATTAGGCAGAAAAAAACGGAAGCGGGCCGGTTGCAACCGGCCCGCTTCTATTTTTCAGAGTTTTTCGACCCATTGTTTTATCTGTTGCTCGTCGTCGAGCCGGCAGACGAGCAGCGAATGGTCGCGCAAAGCCACGAGGCAGTGGTCGAGCCCCTGGACGATGGCTTCGTAGCCAGATTCGACATTGACCACGCTGTTGTGGGTATCGACGACGACGACCTTGCCGTTAATTGCGTTGTCGCACTCGTCGTGGGCGGCATGGGTGTAGAGCGAGCCCCAAGTGCCGATGTCGCTCCAGCCGAAGTCGGCAGCCACCGTGTAGCGGCTTTGGCTACGCTCCATGACGCCGTAGTCGATGCTGATGTTCTCGCAGCGTTCGAACTGGAGGTTGATGAACTCCTGCTCACGTGCGGTGCCGAAGTCGGCGCGTCCCTCGTCGAAGAGGGCGGCCATATCGGGCAGGTGCTGGCGGAAGGCAGCCATGATGGCGTCGGTGCTCCAGAGGAAGATGCCCGAATTCCAGAAATAGCGTCCGTCGGCCACAAAGCGCTTGGCGGTTTCAAGGTCGGGTTTCTCCTTGAAGTTCTTCACAGGCACGATGCCGTCCTGCACAGTCTCCACCTCGATGTAACCGTAGCCGGTCTCGGGCCGGGAAGGACGGATGCCGATGGTCATCAGCGCGTCGCGGTGCCCTTCGACAAAGTCAAGACCCTGGCCGATGACACGCTGGAATTCACGTTCGTTGGTGACGAGATGGTCGGCCGGCGTGACGGCGACAGAAGCCTCGGGACACTGGCTGAGGATGTGCCACGTGGCGTAGGCGATGCAGGGCGCGGTGTTGCGGCGCATGGGTTCGCAGAGTACCTGGTCGGCGTTGAGTTCAGGCAACTGTTCGAGGACCAATTGCTTGTAGGCGGCATTGGTGACCACGAGGAAATGCTCGGCCGGCACCAAGGGGAGGAAGCGCTCGAAGGTGGCGCGGATGAAGCTCTTGCCGGTGCCGAGCACATCGAGGAACTGCTTGGGATAGTTGTTCTTGCTGAGAGGCCAGAAGCGGCTTCCGATGCCGCCGGCCATGATGACACAGTATCTTTCCATAGAATAGCGTTTAGTGTTCTGTGCTTGGTTTTAAATCTCCATGGTGCGGGCACGGCGCAACTCGAAGTCGCGTCCGAGGTATTTCTCGCGCACGTCGGGGTCGGCGGCCATTTCCTCAGGGGTGCCGTGGTGGAGCACAGAGCCTTCGTAGAGGAGGTAGGCGCGGTCGGTGATGGCGAGGGTTTCACGCACATTGTGGTCGGTGATGAGAATGCCGATGTTGCGCTCCTTGAGATGGGCCACAATGTCCTGGATGTCCTGCACGGCGATGGGATCGACGCCGGCAAAGGGTTCGTCGAGAAGGAGGAACATGGGGTCGTTGGCCAGTGCACGGGCGATCTCGGTGCGACGACGTTCGCCACCGCTGAGCTGAATTCCCTTGCTCTTGCGGATGTGCTGCAGCCGGAACTCGTCGAGGAGCGATTCCAGCTTCGCACGCTGCTGCTCCTTGTCGAGGTCCTTGCGGAATTCGAGGATGGAGGCGATATTGTCCTCGACACTCATCTGACGGAAGACGGAGGCTTCCTGGGCCAGATACCCCACACCGAGCTGGGCGCGGCGATACATAGGCAGACGGGTGATTTCGGTGACGGTGTCGCCGTCCTGCATAAAGACGCGGCCCGAATTGGGCTTGATGATGCCGACGACCATGTAGAACGTCGTGGTCTTGCCGGCACCGTTGGGTCCCAACAACCCTACAATCTCGCCCTGGCTCACCTCGACGGAGACCGAGTTGACCACGGTGCGCGAACGGTATATCTTGACAACCTTGTCGGTATAGAGTTTCATATTATTCCTTCTCTTAAGATGTCGTGGATGTGGATGATGCCCAGATAACGCCCGTCGGCATCGACGACAATCAGCTGCGTGATGGAGTTGGCACGCATGAGCTGGAGTGCGGTGACGGCGTACTCGGTGTCGAGGATGCGCTTGGGGTTGGGGTTCATGATGTCGGACGCATGCTTGGGTTCATGGAAGGTTTGCATCATGCGGCGCAGGTCGCCGTCGGTGACGATGCCACGGATCTGCCCGTCTTCCTCGACCACGGTGCATCCAAGGCGCTTTGAGGTCATTTCGAGGATGGTGTCAGGAATGGAGGCGTCGGGGGGCACACAAGGACGCTCGTTCTGCACATAGAGGTCGGCCACATGGAGATAGAGCTGCTTGCCGAGGGCTCCGCCAGGGTGGAACCGGGCGAAGTCGCGGGCGGTGAAGTTGCGGCATTCGATGAGAGCCACCGCCAGGGCATCACCCATGACCAACTGGGCCGTGGTGCTGCTGGTGGGCGCCAAGTTGTTGGGGCAGGCCTCATGCTCCACGGTGGTGTTGAGCACGATGTCGGCCTCGTGGGCGAGGTAGGAGTCGGTGTTGCCGACAATGGCAATCAGCCTGTTTCCAAAGTTTTTTATCAGAGGAACCAGCACTTTGATTTCCGGGGTGTTGCCGCTTTTGGAAATGCAGATAACCACATCGTCGGGGCGAACCATGCCGAGATCGCCGTGAATGGCGTCGGCAGCATGAAGGAAGAGTGCCGGCGTGCCGGTGGAGTTGAAGGTGGAGACAATTTTGGTGGCGATGTTGGCGCTCTTGCCGATACCCGTCACCACCACACGGCCGGAGGTCGAAAAAAGGGTTTCAACCGCCTCGGCAAAGGCATCATCAATGTAGTTGCTCAGGTTTTCGACAGCTTTTTTTTCATCCTCAATCACCTGAATAGCAATCTGTTTTATCTCTTCTCTATTTTTCACGGAGAAAATATTTTGCCAGTTTGATATTATTTTGTATCTTTGTAAAACTGAAATAAGTAACGCTGAATTGCGTTTAATATTGCCTACCGAGATGAAAGATTTACACACCTATCTGAAAGAAATATTCGGCTTCAACCAATTCAAAGGCGACCAAGAAGCCATCATCCAAAGCCTGCTCGACGGCAACGACACTTTTGTCATCATGCCCACGGGCGGGGGCAAGAGCCTCTGCTACCAGCTGCCAGCCATGATACTGGATGGCACCGCCATCGTGGTGTCGCCCTTGATAGCGCTGATGAAGAACCAGGTGGATGCCGTGCGCTACACCTCGGGCACCACCGACGTGGCCCACTTCCTCAACTCATCGCTTTCACGCGTGCAACAGAACGAGGTGAAGGACGACCTGCTCAAGGGCGGCACTAAACTGCTCTATGTGGCCCCCGAGACCCTCTCGAAGGAGGACACCATCGAGCTGCTAAAGCAGATACCCATTTCTTTCTTTGCCATTGACGAGGCCCATTGCATCTCGGAGTGGGGCCATGACTTCCGTCCCGAATACCGTCGTCTGCGCGAAGCCATCAAGGCCATACGTCCAGACGCTCCCATCCTGACCCTTACCGCCTCGGCCACCCCCAAGGTGCAGCAGGACATCATCAAGAACCTGGGGATGGAGCAGGCCAAGACATTCATCTCGAGCTTCAACCGCCCCAATCTCTATTATGAGGTGCGACCCAAACCCGCCGATGCCATGCAGCTCCACAAGGAGATTATCCGCTTCATCAAGGAGAATCCCAACAAGAGCGGCATCATCTATTGTCTGACACGCAAGAAAGTGGAAGACCTGGCCGAGCTGCTGGTCATCAACGGCATCAAAGCCCTGCCCTACCACGCGGGACTGGACAGCAAAGTGCGATCCGAAAACCAGGACAAATTCCTCACCGAGGAGGTGGATGTCATCGTGGCCACCATCGCTTTCGGCATGGGCATCGACAAACCCGACGTGCGCTTTGTCATCCACTATGACATCCCCAAAAGCATCGAGGGCTACTATCAGGAAACCGGACGTGCCGGCCGCGACGGAGGCGAAGGACGATGCATTGCCTTCTACAGCGAGCAAGACGTTGAGAAGCTCTACAAGTTCTTCTCCGACAAGAACGCCTCCGAACAGGAGATGGCCCGCCAGTTGGTGCAGGAGATGGTCTCCTACGCCGAAAGTTCGGCCTGCCGCCGACTGAACATCCTGCGCTACTTCGGCGAGGATTACAACGAGACTTATTGCGGCAATTGCGACAACTGCCTGCATCCCCGTCCGCAGGTCGAAGCCAAAGAGGAAATGCAGCTGGCTCTTGAGACCATTGTCGCCATGAAACAGGCCTTCAAACCCAAAGACATCGTCGATGTGCTTCTGGGACACAAGAACACCAACACCAAGAGCTACCACCTCGACCGCCTCGAACAATTCGGCAGCGGCGCCGATGTTCCCTCTGCAGGCGGTCCCGCCGAACTATTCTGGAAAGCGGTGCTTAGACAGGCCATCTTCGAGAACCTTGTCCAGAAAGAAGTGGAGCAATATGGCGTGCTGAAACTCACCCCCGCAGGACATAAATACATCAAGAACCCTTATACCATCTACGTCACTCCCGACCACGACTACACCGCCTCGAGCGAAGACGAAGACGAAGAGCTGATGAATGCAGCCGGCGGTGCCTCGGCGGCCGGCGACGAAGCCCTCTATGTGCAGCTCAAGAGCCTGCGCCGCAGTATCGCCACCCGCGAGAAGATACCCGCCTACGCCATTTTCGAAGACACCTCGCTCAAAGACATGACCTTGCAATACCCCTGCTCGGTCGAAGAACTGAGCCACTGCTCCGGTGTCGGCATCGCCAAAGCACAGAAGCACGGCGGCCCCTTCATAGAACTCATCAAGAAATACGTCGAAGACAACGACATCGAACGTCCGCAGGACATCGTCATCCGCACCACCGCCAACCGCTCGGCCAACAAAGTCTATATCATCCAGAGCATCGACCGCCGCAAGAGCCTCGAGGACATCGCTGCCGGGAAGGGGCTCAGCATGGACGAGCTGCTCACCGAAATGGAACACATCATCCGCAGCGGCGCCAAACTCAACATCGACTACTACATCAACGACGTCATCGAGGAAGACCACCAGGAGGTACTGATGGACTATTGGCGCGAGAGCGAGACCGCCGACCCCGACCAAGCCTTGGCCGAAGCCCTCGAAGAATTCGAGGATGACCCTGACTACACCGAGGAAGAGATACGCCTGATGCGTATCAAATTTCTGGCCGACGTGGGCCACTAATGGAAAAAAAATGTTAAAATGTGAGCCAAAAGCAGCCCCTTTGGCGTCTATACAGATATGAATGTCGCCCGAAGAATACTCCTTCTTGTCGCACTGCTTTTGACAACAATACAGGGGGCGGTGTCGCAAACCACCAGGATGGTCAACCACGACACTGTTTATGATCACTGTTGCCGATTTACTGAAGGTGTCATTATGTCAGATCGCTATGTTGCTGACTATTATGATCAATGGGCCATCATCTATCCCCACGGAAGGATTCTGGATCTCTTCATTAGCCATTTAAATTGCGAACTATCCATCTGGAGAGATGGCGCTTTACTATATAACAGTTCCAATACTGTTACAAACTGGACTCTGCGTGTTCTTGGCAACGCTATCACCATACGGATGTATAAAAACCCGGCCACTGATTATAATGTAGGAGCCACTATTTCCTGGCACGATATTAGCGGACTTCCTTCCTCGTGCAGTGCCGCCCCTTCCATTTTCTTTCCCCCCGACGCCATCTCCGATACCGGAGCCGATGTCTATTGGACGGACTACGACGAACTGACGATTATGGATTGTGGATCATCCTTCCATCAGGTGATAACGGGCGACCATGCCCACCTGTCAGGGTTAGAGCCCAACTCCCTGTATCTTGTATCTGTTCGTTCTTTGGCCGACAGCAACCGGCCTTGCTGTGCCGACTCAGCGTATTTCTATACCGATGGCCCCTACTATACCGGCAATCCCGACTTCACCAATCTGTCGTCGCCGTATGTAAGGTGCTACTATGGAAGCTTCAACCATCCCACTTCCCACATGGGAAAGATTGACTATGGACCCAAAATAACTGAAAGCCGCCACACCATCCACACCGATTCCAACGAGACCGACCCCATAACAGGAGGCTTTTTGCATACCGTCTGCCCCGGCACCGCTGCATCCGTTCGTCTTGGCAACTGGGTGGGCGGTGCCCAGGCAGAAGCCATCGCCTATCGGCTGCATATCGACACCAACATCTACTCGCTGCTAATACTTCGTTATGCCGCCGTACTGGAGAATCCCGAGCATTCCCCCGCCGAGCAGCCCCGCTTCCGCTTCGAAATACTCGATTCTTCCGGAACGGTCATCGACCCACAATGTGGCATGGCCGATTTCATCGCCAGCTACCAGTTGGGATGGAATCGTTACGGCGCTACCCTTTGGAAAGACTGGACCACTGTAGGTTTCGACCTCTCGCCTTACCATGGACAGGATGTATCCATCCGCTTCACCACATATGACTGTTCCGCAGGTGGCCACTATGGCTATGCCTATTTCAACGCCGAATGCCTCCGCAAAAGCGTGGCTTCGGAACAATGTGGCGATGTCGATTCCAATATCGTCATTGCCCCCGATGGGTTTCTCTACCAATGGTATAGCGACAACCCTGCCAACGTCCTTTCCACCTCTCGTTCATTCCCTTATGGAACATCCAACAATATCTACCATTGCATCCTCACATCCAAGGAAAACGCAGCTTGCCATGTCACCATGAGTGCCTATGCCGGTTCACGTTTCCCCCACGCTTCCGCTGACACAATCTTCTGTATCCCCTCGTGCCAAGGCTATACCGTGGCGTTCAACGACCGCAGCACAGTCGTCGATGACACGGGGCGGGTCATAGGCAACGCCTGCGAGACAGCACGCTGGTATTTCGGTGACGGCGACAGCTCGACCGTCATGTCACCGCAACATACCTACCACATTCCCGGTAATTATACTGTCACTTTGGTGGCCGGCATCGCGGGTGACCGCTGTCTTGACACCACCACCTTCGCCATCTCAGTACCTGATTACATGCTCATCGAACAGACCAGAACCTTTACTGGATGTGACTCACTGCTATTTGAGGATTCCTTAATGTACACCCGCGACACCCTCATCAGCCGACTACATCCTCACGCCAACAGCTGTGACACCCTCTTCCACTACAATCTTAATATACACTCCTCCGTCAGTGTCGAGCTACCCATCGACACCTTCTGCTACAGCAGTACCTATACGTGGCGCAATCAAACCGTGGGGGACGGAAATATCACCGAGCCGACACTTTATCATTTAACCGACACTCTCGTCACTACTTATCGATGTGATTCGATAATTAGCATCGCATTGGTGCAGTTACCTGCCGACCAAGCACCCATCATCGCCATGCCCGACTGCGAGACAAAACATTACCTGCTCAGTTCCACTTCCGACCGACCCTACCTGCGGTGGAGTTCCGACCCATACGACACCTGCCTTGCTGATGGCCGCAATACTGGTTCCGCGGTGCTGGTCTATCCCAACGAGGCCACCCTCTACTCCCTCGTCACCGATTGGGAAGATACCTCCTACTGTCCCACTACCCATTATATCCTTCTCCAACCGGTCTCCTTCCCACACGCCCAACTTCATGTCATCCCCGACCATCTCACCTACGACAACCTCGAATTGACGGCCTACGACCTCGGCACTGACTATGACCACCGCCACTGGGTCATGGTCAGCCATCTGCCCGACCTGCAGTACGACACTGTCCGCCTTTCCGACGAAAGCAGCGTGGTCACCTTCGACGCCATGGCCACCATTGACAGCCTCACCGTCCTCCTCATCGCAGACAACAACCTCTGCCCCGACACCGCCGCCACTACCATACCCATGGTGCGTCAGCTGGTCTTTGCACCCAATGTCTTCACCCCCGACGGCGAGGAAAACCGTCGCTTCATCCTCCCCGGCCAAGGCCTGCAGAATCCCGAACTGGTCATCTATAACCGCATGGGGCACATAGTCTATTCCACCCACGACCTCGAGCAGGGATGGGACGGCACCCACAACGGAGTACCTTGTCCCCAGGCAGCCTATGTGTGGCACCTGCATTTCCAAACCACCGACGGGCCACACACCCTCGTCGGCACCGTCACCCTCCTGCGCTGACCCTCGCTGCCGGATCACCCCCTCACATAACAGACATTATGGTTCCATCATTTTAATGGAAACCAAAGGAATCCCCATACTGAGTTTCAAAACACTACATAGAATTAAAAAATCCGGGAACCCAAGAGACAAAAAGTATTTTGGATATTTTTTTTCTCTTAGTTTGAAAATAAGTCGTATTTTTGCAGCGGTCAAACGGACCATAGGGGTGCTACAAAGCGCTGTGGCTGAGAACATACCCTAAGAACTTGAACGGGATAATGCCCGCGTAAGGAATGAAATATGGTAA
>ODAI011835975.1_pt1 | contig 12182 bp, 10 predicted proteins | sample 1539321 | NCBI WGS metagenome assembly ODAI01 (sample SAMN02144231, study PRJEB22623) | gut metagenome | biome: sheep rumen | host: Ovis aries | place: New Zealand
CGAGAAAGACGACATCAATGGTTTCCTCTATTCGCCTGACTGCCAGCAGGTCATCTTCACCAAGGAAGTGAAGTTGAAAGAGACCGTGGCCGACATCTATCCCGACCTCGACAAATCGTCGGGCCGCATCATGAACGACCTGATGTACCGCCACTGGGACCACTGGGTCGACACCTACGGCCACATCTTCGTGGGCAACTTCAGCAGCGGCAAGATCGAGGCCTCGTTTGACGCCATGCAAGGCGAGCAATGGGAAGCCCCGCTGCGACCTTTCGGCGGCATGGAGCAGGTGCAATGGCTGCCCGACGGCAAGAGCTTCGTCTATTGCTGCCGCAAGAAAGTGGGCAAGGACTACGCCCTTTCGACCAATTCCGACATCTACCAATACATCATCCAAAGCGGCGAGTGCAAGAACCTCACCGAAGGCATGATGGGCTACGACCTCAACCCCGTCATCTCGCCCGACGGCAAATGGATGGCCTGGGAGAGCATGGAGCGTGACGGCTACGAGAGCGACAAGCAACGCCTCTTCGTGATGAACCTTGAAACGGGCGAAAAGACCGACTACTCCGCCCGCTTCGACCAATGCTGCACGGGCTTCAGCTGGGCTGACGACAGCAAGACGCTCTACTTCATCAGCGACAAATATGCCACCGACCAACTCTACGCCCTCAGCCTCGAAAACGGCGAAATCAAAAAGCTGACGGATGGCAAGCACAACTACGTCTCCGTACACTTCAACGGCGACAAGCTGATTGCCGGTCGCCAGTCGATGAGCCACCCGACGGAGCTTTTCAGCGTCGACCCCACCACGGGCGAGGCCGCGCAAATCACGCACATCAACGACAACATCTTTGCCCAACTCACGATGGGCAACGTCGAGGAACGCTGGGTGAAGACCACCGATGGCAAGGACATGCTCGTGTGGGTCATCTACCCGCCCCACTTCGACGCCAACAAGCAATACCCTGCCCTGCTCTACTGCGAAGGCGGACCGCAAAGCACGGTGAGCCAGTTCTGGAGCTACCGTTGGAACTTCCAGATGATGGCCGCCAACGACTACATCATCGTCGCCCCCAACCGTCGCGGCTTGCCCGGCTTCGGTCAGGAATGGCTTGAGGAAATCAGCGGCGACTACGGCGGACAGTGCATGAAGGACTACCTCAGCGCCATCGACGAGTTGGCCAAGGAGCCTTACATCGACGAGAACCGCCTCGGTGCCGTGGGTGCCAGCTTCGGCGGCTTCAGCGTGTATTGGTTAGCCGGTCACCACGATGGTCGTTTCAAGGCCCTCATCGCCCACGACGGCATGTTCAACCTTGAGGCACAATACCTTGAGACCGAGGAGATGTGGTTCGTCAACTGGGACCTCGGCGGCCCCTTCTGGGATTGGAACAACCCCACCGTGCGCAAGACCTACGCCCAGTCGCCCCACCTCTTTGTCGACAAATGGACCGCGCCCATCCTCGTCATCCACGGCGGCTTGGACTACCGCATCTGCTTCACGCAAGGCATGCAGGCCTACAACGCCGCCATCCTACGCGGCCTCGACGCCGAATTCCTCTATTTCCCTGACGAGAACCACTGGGTGCTGAAACCGCAGAACGGCGTGTTGTGGCAACGTAGGTTCTATAATTGGTTGGATAAATATTTGAAATAATGTAGAATTTGTAGAGACGTTGCGTGCAACGTCTTATGAAAGAAATGCGATCATCAATCATTGCGTGCAACGTCTAATGGTTATTATTAAGACGTAGCACGCTACGTCTCTACAAACGAAACCCTAAATCAAACAGGTATGTCAGACGACAGATGGCAAAACAAATATCGCATTGAATCCGCCCGTGCAATATGGCATGATTATGACGGAGGAATCTATTTCATCACCATCTGCACGAAATATCGGGAACATTTTTTCGGTGAAATTCGAGATGGAGAAATGGTTCTATCGGAAATTGGTGGGTATGCCGCCGAACAATTTCAAAATGTTTCAACGCATTATCTTTATGCCGAGATTCCATTGTTTACCATTATGCCCAATCATGTTCATGCCATTGTTGTTGTGTCAGCTTGTAGAGACGTTGCGTGCAACGTCTCATCCATGGAACCAAATCATTCTGAAGGAGACGTAGCACGCTACGTCTCTACAAACGAGACGGAGAAAGACGAACACATGGCTGAAAGGTCACCAAAACGAGGTTCATTAGCCGTTATTATCCGAGGCATTAAATCTGCCGTAACCCATTTCGCCAACGAAAACGCCCTCGATTTCTCCTGGCAGCCCCGTTTCCACGACCACATCATCCGCGACAATTCAGAAATGAACCGCATCGCCTCCTATATTGAAAACAACGTGGCGAATTGGAAAGATGATGAATTTTACACACCCCGTTGAAACTGGTAGAGACGTGCCATGGCGCGTCTCTACACATTTATCCCATCCTCTGCCGCACCACCTCAAAACAAACCACGCCCGTGGCCACCGAGACATTCAACGAATCAATGTCGCCGGGCATGGGAATCATCAGGTGGTCGTCTAAGCGTTTGAGATAGGCGGGACTGATGCCGTCCTCTTCCGAACCCATCATCATGCAGAGCGGGCCGGTGAGGTCGGATTTCCAAAGGCTCTCTTGGGCCTTCTCGGTGAAGCCCACCAGGCGCAAGCCACTGGCTTTCAGGAAGTCGATGGCATCCTTCATATTCTCAACACGGCACACGTTGATGAGCGACAAAGCCCCTGCCGAGGTCTTCATCGCGTCGCCGTTGATGAGGGCAGAGCCGTGGTTGGGGATGACGATGGCATCCACGCCGGCGGCATAGGCCGTGCGGGCGATGGCGCCGAAGTTGCGCACGTCGGTCACGCGGTCGAGCATCAGGATGAACGGGTCGCGACCATCTTCGAAGATGGCTGAAACCACGTTTTCCAAAGGCTGGTATTCGATCGGGCAGATGAAGGCCACCACGCCCTGGTGGTTCTTGCGCGTCAGGCGGTTCATCTTCTCGATGGGCACATATTGCACCGGGATGCCTTTGGCGCGACAGAAATTGGCGATTTCGGTCAGTTCAGGCGAGCGCGTTCCTGCTTGTACAAACACCTTTTCGATTTCCTTTTGCGAGCGTGTCAGCTCTAGCACGGGATGGATGCCGAACACCATATTGTTCTTGTAATTGTCTTCCATAACGTAAAATTTTGCGCAAAAATAAGAAGAATGTTGAATTGTTGATTGTTGGATTGTTGAATTGTTGTAATTTTGCGACACGAAACACTTGAAGCCATGAAAACGCGCCTCGTTATAGCACTGACATTTCTTTTCGCATGGGTAGGATCCACAGCGCAAAGCAACGCTCCCGAACCCGTTGCAGGCAAAGCCTTGACCAAGGATTACATCACGCAAAACCTCGTTTATCCCGAAGCCGACCTTCAGCAAGGCAACAGCGGCAAAGTGGTTGTCAGCCTGCACGTTGACAAAGACGGCCTTGGCAGCCAATACACGGTAAAATCCACATTCAGCGAGGCTGCTTCGCCCATTGCGATTGCCTTGGTGAAGACCATCCTCTGGAAACCTGCCACCCGCAACGGCATCCCCTGCGACAGCCAGACCGAATACGAAATCGATTTCAACGCCAAGAGCTACAAGCGCTATTGGAAACGCCACGAACTCATAACTCCGCCGCTCGCCTTGGAAGCTGATACGTCGAATGCCATTTTCGAGTACAAGCAGTTGAACGAGGTGGCCAAGCCCTATTTCGCTTTCGGCGGCAACATGGCCGACTACATTTACAAGAACCTGAAATTCCCCGCCGAGGCCAAGGAACGCGAAATCCAAGGCACGGTGCGACTGAGTTTCGTGGTGGAGACGGACGGCAGCGTGTCTAACATTGTCGTCGTTAACTCAGTAGGAGGCGGCTGCGACAACGAGGCCATCCGTTTGATGCAGGAAACTGTGTGGATTCCAGCCGAACGTCATGGCAAATACGTCCGTAGCCGCAACATGCAGGACATCACTTTCAGCATCGGGAACCGCAACTTTCAGGACGGAAACAGCTATTAATCAGTTAAGAGTTGGGAGTTAGGATAGTCCTATAAGGAGGATGGATATTAGGCAGGCGATGAAGCAACGCGCAATCCCTGCCAAACAAACATCGAAAAACAATCAAAAACGAACATTCAATAATTCAACAATTAAACATCCAACAATTCAACAATGAAAAAAGTTTTACTAACCGCAATGGCATTGGCATTTGCCACCATTTCATTCGCTCAAGACGAGCAACCCCAAGGCTGGTCGCACAAAGGCAATTTCGGCCTGAATTTCGGCCAAAGCTCCTACACCAACTGGGCCGCAGGCGGACAGAACGCCATCAGCGGACAAGGCATCTTCAACTACGGTATTTTTTACCTGAAAGACAACTTCAAGTGGGACAACACACTGAACGCCGCCCTCGGCTACAGCATCTACGACTTCAAGAAAAAGCCCGTCAAAATTGACGACCGCATCGAGTTCACCTCGTTGGCCGGCCTGAAAGCCACCGAACACCTCAACTACAGCGCGGAGCTCGCCTTCCGCTCGCAGTTTGCCAAGGGCTACAAGTACGACGAAGACTCGACGCAATACATCTCCAAGTTCCTCGCGCCTGCCTACATCAGCTTGGGTCTTGGTGTGGAATGGGTGCCCAACAAGTATTTCTCGCTCTACTTCTCGCCCGTCACGGGCCGCGTGACTATCGTCAACGACGACTATCTGGCTTCCATAGGCGCCTTCGGCGTGAACGCTCTCGACCCGAGCGACACCACACAACACGCCAAGGGCAACAAGATCCGCTATGAGTTTGGTGCCCGCGCCGTGGCCAAGTTCCAGTATCCCATCGCACAAAACATCGACTTCAACTCGAAGCTCGAGCTCTTCTCCAACTATCTCAACCATCCCGAGCGCATCGACGTGGACTGGCAGAACATGTTTGTGCTGAAAGTGAACGACTGGCTCAATTGCAACCTTGCCACGCACCTGATCTACGACTACGACATCCCGTTCTACGACGAAGCCGGTGCTCGAATCGAAGGCTCTAAGATCCAGTTCAAGGAAGTCTTGGCCATTGGTTTCATGATTAACTTGAAATAACGATGAAGCGCATCGGCATTTTGTCTGACACGCACTGCACCCTCATCCCGCAGGTTTTCGACTTCTTCAAGGACGTTGACGAGTTGTGGCATGCGGGCGACATCGGCAACATCGAGACGGCCGAGGCTTTGGCACGTTTCAAGCCACTCCGCGCCGTTCATGGCAATGTCGACGACCACATCGTGCGCCTGCAATACCCCGAAGACCTGTTTTTCCATGTGGAAGACGTGAACGTCTATATGACCCACATCGGCGGCTATCCCGGCCACTACATGCCCGAAGTGAAGCACATTCTGGAAGAGAAAAAGCCCGACCTGTACATCTGCGGCCACTCGCATATATTAAAGGTGATGTACGACAAGCGGCTCAACCTGCTGCACGTCAATCCGGGTGCGGCGGGCAACAGCGGCTTCCAAAAGCAAATCACCTTCATACGGATGACCATCGACGGGAAGCAGTTCAAAGACATGGAGATCTTCGAGCTTGACCGCAACCGCGTCATCTGAAAAACAACAAAGCCGACCCCGAAATGGAGCCGGCTTTTTTCTTTCCTTTCGCTTTTTTAACGAATACGGTCGGTGGAACGCACCTTTTTGATGTCTTTCTTCAAGCCCATGGCCGCGGCAATCGTCAATAGCAAAGCCGCCAAAGGCAGGAACGCACCCAACTTGAAAGTAGGCTCAGCACCTATGGGATTGCCGACAATGCGGATGTAATAGCCAAACACCACCGCAATCCAAGCCACGATGACAATAATGTTGATACGCGACACTTTATGCAGTTTCACAAACTGCACAAGTTTGACCGCACGGAACAATCCCATGGCCAAATAACCGCTCAAAAGCATTGAGGTGACGGCCAGAACCAGAACAGGAAGGCTGAAAGTCCTTGGCCAAGGATTCTCGAGAGCGTCCGTCAGCGTATCGATACCATAAACGTTGAAAACCAAAGTGTTCTCGTTACCATAATAGATGGCAAGCGGAACGAAAAACAAAGCGGCAAACAAAAGTGCCGAAACAAAAAAGAAAATGGATTGTACTCTTTGTGACATAACGCTATAATTTGAGGTCGCAAAAATACGATTTTAGGCAAAAAAACAGGCAAAATCGAAAAAAAAATCTGCAAAACCTTGGAGATAAAAGATTTTTACCTACCTTTGCCGCACATTTTACAGGACGTAAAACAACCGTTTTGCTGTAAATACTAATCCAAAGAAATCATAGTTATACGATTCTATTCCTTCGGGAATGTTCTAATCCACGTTTTATGTACAACATTTTTGAACTTAACGAGAAGTCATTGGAAGACCTGAAACTCATTGCTACCGAAATGGGCATCGATGACGAAAATCGAGACAGAATGCAACTGATTTACGACATCATTGACCATCAGGTCGATCATCCCGACATCAAGAAAACCGCCCCTCAGCAAAAAAAGCAAAAAAAACAAAAGAACGAGATAGCAGAGCAATCCGTTTCGGACAAGCAGCCTGTCAAACAAGAGGCCAAAAGGAAAAAAGAACCTAAGCCACAGCCCATCGCCGACACGGAAACCGATACAGAGCCTGCCAACATCGACGATCTTCAAGGCAAGCGCAACAAGCGTCCGCGCATCACAAAAAAAATAGAGAACCCAGCTGCGCCCATCCCGCCTGAGATTGAGGTTCAGCCAGAGGCAATCGTTCCCGCTCCCGAACCGGATCCAATAGCTGAAATGCCTATTGAAACCAAACCAGAGACACCTTCCTCGGAAATCGGCGAGCCTGTTGAGAAACCCAGAGCAGAAGAAAAACGACACCGCCTCAACAAAAACGACAAGAAAGAGCCTGCCGAAGGACAAGAACACGCTGAAAAGCAGGAACAGCTTGAAAGACAAGACTTATCAGACAGGCAGGAACGCCATGAAAGGCAAGACAGGCCTGAAAAGCAGGAACGTTACGAAAGACAAGACAGGATCGAGAGGCAGGAACGTCCTGAAAAAACGGAAAAACAAATCCAGGAAGACTTACTGAACCAATTTGACAGCAGCGTGAAAGCTGAAGGCGTGCTTGAAATCATGCCAGAAGGCTTCGGTTACCTGCGCTCGTCGGACTACAACTATCTGCCGTCGCCCGACGACATCTATGTCTCGCAATCGCAAATCAAGCTGATGGGACTCAAGACCGGCGACACCATTTCGGGCCTCATCCGTCCGCCTAAAGTTGGCGAGAAGTATTTCCCATTGGTGAAAGTCGATTTCATCAACGGACGCCGCCCCGACGAGGTGCGCGACCGCATCCCCTTCGACTATCTCACCCCCTTGTTCCCCAACGAGAAATTCATCATCACCGGGCACAAAGGCTGCACCATATCAACCCGTATCATGGACCTTTTCGCCCCCATCGGCAAAGGCCAACGCGGCTTGATTGTGGCACAACCCAAGACCGGTAAAACCGTGCTGCTCAAGGAAGTGGCCAACGCCATCGCCGCCAACCACCCCGAAGCTTACCTCATCGTGCTGCTCATCGACGAGCGCCCCGAAGAAGTCACCGACATGCAACGCAGCGTGAAGGCCGAGGTCATCGCCTCCACTTTCGATGAGCCTGCCTCGAAACACGTTCAGATTGCCAACATCGTCCTCGAAAAAGCAAAACGCCTCACCGAATGCGGCCACGACGTGGTGATTCTGCTCGACTCCATCACTCGTTTGGCCCGTGCCTACAACACCGTTTCACCCGCATCGGGCAAGGTGCTCACCGGTGGTGTGGAAGCCAACGCTTTGCAAAAGCCGAAACGCTTCTTCGGTGCGGCCCGCAAAATAGAAAACGGCGGCTCGCTGACCATCTTGGCCACAGCCCTCATCGACACGGGGTCCAAGATGGACGAGGTCATCTTCGAAGAGTTCAAGGGCACTGGCAACATGGAGCTGCAACTCGACCGCCGCTTGTCGAACAAGCGCATCTTCCCCAGCATCGACATCGTGGCCTCCGGCACGCGCCGCGACGACCTCTTGGTGGACGAGCGCACGCTCGCCCGCGTGTGGGCCTTGCGCAACCATTTCTCCGACATGACCCCAGTCGAAGCCATGGAATTCCTGAAGAGCCGCGTGGCCAAGACCGTCAACAACGAGGAGTTCTTGATGAGCCTCGACAAGTGAAGTCAAGCATACAACGAGCGCAAGTCATTGGTCGTCAAGCCATTGAAGTCGCCCGAACTCATGAAAGCGCCAACGACATTGCGTCGTTGGCCTTTTTGTAACATTTCCACAAGCTCGGCCTTGCTGTGGACGACCTTCAAGTCGCTCCTGCCAAAACCCACAACTATGCGCTCGTCGGGCATCAGCTCCAGCTTCTTGATGGCCACGGCGTGCGGGTCGTAGAATACGATGGCAGTATCGGCAAGTTTCAAGGCGTCACGGTAATGGTCTATGAAAACCTCGCTGAGGCTGCTGTAGGTATGCAACTCAAAGACCGCAACCAAGTGTTTTTCAGAAAATTGAACACGCAAGGCTTTCACACTGGCATTCACTTTGGAAGGCGCGTGGGCGAAGTCTCGGAAGATGAAGTTGTCGCCGTTTTCAAACAAGAGTTCCAAACGCCGCGCCGCACCCTTAAAGCTCGCAATGGCCTCATAGAAGGCTTCGTCGGTCACGCCCATCTGCTTGCAAACCAACCGCGCCGCATTGAGGTTCTTCATGTTGTGGCTGCCAAACACGCCCACTTCCCTCCTACTGCCGTCGGGCAACACCAAGGAAGTCGCAATGCCTTTGCTCTCAAATGGGTGCACACCGTAGCCAAAAGTCTGGCATTGGGCACCTTGGGCAATCTTCCCGGCTTCAACGTCGGTTTGGTCGTAAATCAGGCAACCGCCCGGCTCGATGGTGCGGACATAGATACGGAACTGCTCCAAATAGTTGTCGAAGGTCGGGAACACGTTCACATGGTCCCATCCTATGCCGCTAATCACCGCAATATGAGGATGATAGTGATGGAACTTCGGCACACGGTCGATGGGCGAAGTGAGGTATTCGTCGCCCTCCATCACCATGTATTTGGCCGTCTCGCTGAGGCGCACCATCACGTCGAAGCCTTCCAATTGCGCCCCGACCATGAAATCCGTCTCAATGCCGGAATGTTTCAGCACATGCAAAATCATGGATGTGATGGTCGTCTTGCCGTGACTGCCGCCGATGACGATGCGTGTCTTGTCGCGACTTTGCTCGTAAAGGTATTCGGGGTAGGAATACACCTTCAAGCCAAGTTGCTGGGCGCGAATGAGTTCCGGGTTGTCGATGCGGGCGTGCATCCCAAGGATGACAGCATCGTAGGTGTTGTCAAGTTTTTCGGGAAACCAGCCCCATTGCGGAGGCAGTATGCCTTCTTTGGCCAACCGCGACTTCGAGGGCTCAAAGATCTCGTCGTCCGAGCCTGTAACTTCATACCCTTTGCGGTGCAAGGCGATGGCGAGGTTGTGCATGGCACTGCCACCGATGGCGATAAAATGGACTTTTTTCATGAATTTGCGTTTTGATAGCGGCAAAGATAGGCAATTTCCGCCCGATTTTCGCAACTTAGCGCAAAATTTCAGCGTAACAGTCGAAATAATCCGCCTGCGTGATTTTGACTTGATAGAACTGCCCGATTTCCAGTTCTTTTTCGGCTGATACAAGAATCTCGTCATCGACCTCGGGCGAGTCGTATTGGCTGCGACCGACATAATAGTCGCCTTCCAAACGGTCAATGAGTACCTTTTCGGTTTTCCCGACACGCTGTGCATTGATTTCCAACGAAATGTCTTGTTGGATAGCCATCAGTTTTTCCACGCGCTTTTGCTTCAATTCATCGGGAACATCGTCTTTCATTTCGTAGGCGGGCGTGCCTTGCTCGGGCGAAAAAGCAAACACCCCTGCCCTTTCGAAACGCATATCACGCACAAATTGGCAAAGTTCCTCGAAATCCTCCTCCGTTTCGCCGGGAAAACCGACAATAAAAGTGGTGCGGAAAGCGATGTCGGGCACGTGCATTCGGACCTTTTCGACAAAGCCAATGGTCTGCTCCTTGTCAACACCACGGCGCATGTCCTTTAATATATGTGTGCTGATGTGCTGCAAAGGCAAGTCGATGTAATGGCAGATCTTCGGGTTCTCACGCATCAAGTCCAAAAGCTCGTCGGGGAAACCCAAAGGATATCCGTAATGCAACCTAATCCACTCAAAACCGTCGATTTCCGTCAAGGCTTTCACCAATTCCACGATATGCGACCGTCCGTCGATGTCGTGGCCATAATAAGTCAGGTCCTGGGCGATGAGGATGAGTTCCTTCACGCCTTGCTTGGCCAGACCTCTCGCCTCCTCAATCAGATGCTCCATCGGCACCGAGACATGACCGCCACGGATGAGCGGAATGGCGCAGAAAGCGCAGCGGCGGTTGCAGCCTTCGGAAATCTTGAGATAAGCGTAATGATTGGGCGTGGAAAGCACACGGCGACTGCAATAGTCGGGCTGCACGGCTTCTTTCAGCAGGTCGGCGGCAACGAGATTCACGCTTTCCACACCATAAAAGCCATCCACCTCGTGGATTTCCTTTTGCAAATCTTTCTTAAAACGCTGCGAGAGGCAACCCATTACATACAATTTGCTGATTTTGCCTTGCTTGCGCAATTCGGCATATTCCAGAATGGTGTCGACAGACTCCTCTTGTGCGTCGCCAATAAAACCACAAGTGTTGATAATGACCACATCGGATTTCCTTTCGGAATCGTGACGAATCAAATAACGATGCTCCAACAAAGCGGCCAAATGCTCCGAATCGACCTTGTTTTTGGAGCAACCGAGGGTGATGATGTTCAGGGAGGCTCTTTTCATCATTCGAACAGCGAATCCACAAACGCCTTCCTGTCGAATACCTGCAAATGGTCGATGCCTTCGCCGACGCCGATGTATTTGACAGGAATCTTGAATTGGTCGGAGATGCCGATGACCACACCGCCCTTGGCCGTGCCGTCAAGTTTGGTCAAAGCCAAGGCATTGACTTCGGTGGCAGCAGTGAATTGCTTGGCCTGTTCGATGGCGTTTTGACCTGTAGAGGCATCGAGGACGAGTAAAATCTCATGTGGTGCATCGGGGACGACCTTTTGCATCACTGTTTTGATCTTGGTCAGCTCGCGCATGAGGTTGACCTTGTTGTGCAGGCGGCCAGCCGTGTCGATGATAACCACATCGGCATCCTGCGCCACGGCCGACTTCACCGTGTCGAAAGCCACGGAAGCGGGGTCGGCGCCTTGGCCTTGCTGCACGATGGGCACGCCTACACGCTCAGCCCATATCTGGAGCTGGCTGACGGCGGCAGCGCGGAACGTGTCGGAAGCACCAAGTACGACCTTTTTACCCGCCTTCTTGAAATTGTGGGCCAACTTGCCGATGGTGGTGGTCTTGCCCACACCATTCACGCCCACGACCATGATGACATACGGCCTCTTGTCGGCAGGAATCTCGAAAGTGGTACCATCGCCCGACTCGTTCTCCTGAAGCAATGCCACGATTTCCTCTTTCAGAATGGTATTCAACTCACTGGTTCCCAAATATTTATCGCGTGCGACGCGCTTCTGGATGCGGTCGATGATCTTCAAAGTGGTCTCCACGCCCACGTCGGAGGTAATGAGGATTTCCTCCAAGTTGTCGAGCACCTCGTCATCGACGGTCGACTTGCCGACAATGGCTTTCGTAATTTTCGAGAAGACGCTGGTCTTGGTCTTTTCAAGCCCTTTGTCGAGGTCTTCCTTTTGTTCTTTCTTTCTGGTCAGGAATGAGAATAGGCCCATGATTGATTGATTTTATGACGGAGGACGAAGGACAAAAGACATAGGGACGATGTACTTGATGAGAAGCGGCTCTTTGGTCTTCCGTCCTTAGTCCTTATGTCCTCAGTTCGATGAAACACAAAAAGGCTCTCCCATAATGGTTATGGAAAAGCCTGACTTTCAAATGATAACTTCAATTATCTCTTAGCAAGGAACTCCTGAACCTTGTCGGCTGGGACTACAGTCTCCTCTAAATAGTAAGCTTCCGTCTTCTCAGAACGCTTCA
>ODAI010941582.1_pt1 | contig 12181 bp, 9 predicted proteins | sample 1539321 | NCBI WGS metagenome assembly ODAI01 (sample SAMN02144231, study PRJEB22623) | gut metagenome | biome: sheep rumen | host: Ovis aries | place: New Zealand
ATACATGGTATGCCTCCTGATGGATATAGTATAGAACGCTAGTTCTATCTGATACACACAGCATACCACAAGAACGTATGTTCTGTATCAAATTGGAAAAATTTCATATTTATTTTAGAAAAGGACCGCAATTCCTCTCACGTCGAGACGACGTGAGCTTCCTTGCGGTGTCTTTCGTGAACTGCCCATAACTGAAGGCACGGACATTCTGCACCATGCAATTAACCCGCCACACGTTGTATAACAGCAACATATGGCGGGCTTTTTGCGTTTACACCTATCTCGAATTATATCTGACATATCAAGAGCAACACTGATAAATAGAGTCAACTTAAAAAGAGCAAAAACAAAAAGGAGAACAAAAATGGAAACAGTAAAAAAACAGTACGACAAAATGTTAGAGCAAACAAGAGCGCGCGTTAAAAAAGCTCAGGGCTACGTTGATACATGCAACGAAATGCTGAGCAAGGCAAGAACCGAAGCAGACAAGACGATCAAAAATCTGACGATTATGCATTACATAATCATCTGTGTCGCAGCCGCAGGACTGATTGCAACAGGTCATTCGATAAAACTGATTGACGTTGTAATCTGTACGGCGTCGATTTTGGCAATCCGTCCATTCAAGGACGAAACAATTGGAGGAATCGCAAGGCTTTTGTCAGTCATCCTTATAATAATACGTACAATCGGCGTCCCTTTTGGTGACGCCCTTGAGGACTATTATATGCCGGAATGCGTATTCAGCATCGTGTTTATGGTCATAGATGTGGTGTTTGCACTCAGAACGACACTATTCATCCCACTAGACCTGGACGACGACCTGGACGACAACACATTCACAACAATAGATATATGCACCGTTATCATCTTCACGGTCACAACCCTGACCGAGCTGGTATTTGTCCATTTCGGGCTCAGCAAAGGCTTATGCTGCGCTGTCTTAATCCTCGCTCTTGTCATGTTCTTATATGCAGCAAGAAACATAGGTGAACTCAAAAAAATTAAAAAGGAGAACAAAAATGGATACATTAAACATTAAAAAGGAATACGACGACATGCTACAAAGCATCCGCAAAGAAGTGGATGATGCACAGGCATTCATTAATGTTTGCAAAGGGAAGATCCGCAATTTGGCGATTGCGCATTGCGTAATTGTCCTGGCTGTGGCAGCAGGACTGATCGTAACGGGTCAGATCAAATCGGTCGATATTATCATCTGCCTGGCATCTGTTTTGTCAGTCATGACATATCGCAGCAAAGACTTGCAGGGAGAGATCCCGTTTTGTTCATTAGTAATCCCGTTTTGTTTATTAAACGCACGGTGGATTTTCATTTTGCTTCATCCCTCTCTTACAAACTCAGCTATTGTGCTCGTCCTTGTTCCAATGACCGTCGATGCGATTGTTGCATACATGACACTCACTGATTCATGGGTTGCCCCCATTCGAGTCCTTTCGGTCTTATGCACCTTCACGACGCTGACTGAACTGGCATGCGTTCGCCTTGATCCGGCTGACACAAAAGGGCTCTGCTGTGCTTCCTTGGTCTGCACTCTCCTGATGCTCCTGTATGCGACAAAGACAACGGGGCTTAACAAGTGCATCGAGAAAGTGAAACATTATCAGGATATAGATGCATATCCGTCCGCCGATCAGCTCGAAGAACAGGTGATGCGCAAACAAGATGAAAAACTGGCAAGAGTCGAATTGTATACGCTCAACGGAGTAATGACGAGCGATACACTGATTGATATAGACTCGAAGGGGGTTCGTGCGGAATTTACAGTAAAGCCTGACAAGAATATCAAATTCCTGACTTCTGTCAAAGGGCTCGCCACAAAAGACGCACTTGTGTGGTCTGTGCCTATTAGCGACCCGGATTCCCTGGAGAAATACCGGCATCTGCCGACCCGCATCCGGACTAAATGCCTGAAAATAAGGCTGTTTGAATGCAATGACATGTTGATCCTGGGTGGAGTCGAGGATATCGAAGATGTGCGCTGCGCTTTTGTAACGTTGTGCCGTTACGTGGATCTGCTGACGCTCTGGGACGGCCCTGCACGGGCTGTCGCCGACAAAAAGCTTGTCAGATCAATATACGACTATCATCCTGATGTTTACGCTCACAGAAAGCAGTACTTTAAAAAAGGTTCCGGAGCCGAATCGTCGCCTTTGGCGACGTACCTTGAGACCGCCGATAAAATAATCAAACGCGCTCCACTGCCAAATCTGCCAATTCCAACAAATGAACAGGTGTACATCGCGGAGTAAATCCACAAAAAGGCATCCGGGGAATTCCTCCGGATGCTGTGTTTTCATCATCAAGCAGTATGTCGAAAGAAAGGGAAACATGATTACAAATATTAAGATCAATAAATACAAAAATCTCGACAAAGTAACTCTCCGATTCGCACCTTTGAATCTGCTGGTCGGAGATAACGGCATCGGGAAGACAGCCGTCCTGGAGACCGTTGCCATCGCCCTCGATGCAACAAACCGGGATTACTCCCACCTGTCAAAAGGTTCGAAAGAAAATTCGGATATCATCGCCACACTCGTCAACCGGGACGGCGAAGATATCGAGATTACGGTCAATGCGAAAAGACCGGTTCGAATCGCCCAGTCCGGGAACGTGACGCAGGGTACGGAGAAAGCCGAATGGCACTTTGTACCGCTCTTTGCTGATACTCCGCCTGTCGCTTTTTGCGGTGAACCTGCCCCGGATCTCCTGATAAAAGATACCGGCACAGATATGCTTGCCCAGTGCAACCACTGGCTGAACAGGATAGCCGGCATTGAGATATACCTGGAAAATTACTGGGACTGGGGATACAGTATGCGGCGTATCGACGAATTTCACAGAGAGGCCGCAGAGACAAGCTCCTCACTCTGCGAGGCAGGATTCGGGCTGCGGCATGTCGCCGAGATTATCCGGACGGGACTGAATTCCCGCCCCGGGGACATCATCATCCTCGAAAACCCCGAAATCGGGCTGTCGGAATCCGCACAGTCGAAGCTTTTCGGCTTCCTGCTGCATCTGGCAACCCATGACAGGCAGGTCTTTGTGGAGACGCACAGCTGTCACATCTTCAATGCTTTGCGTATCTGCGCAGATACGAAAAAGCGTATGGAGAAAAGCGGATACTCGGTCAATTTCCTGACAAGAGATCGAGAAACAGGCAGTGTGATCTGCAATCCGGTAACGATTACCGAACACGGGGATTTACGCGGAGAGACATCTCTGTGCGGGTTCTTTGACCAATACAGCGAAGACCTGAATGTGATGCTGGGGCTGTATGATCCTGATTGGCCTGCAAATTAAACAATAACCTTTCCTGAGCGACGGCTGTTCGCTCTAAAAAGGACAAACAAAGAAAGGAGTCCGCAAATGAAAAAAGGGCTGAACGAAGCGATTGCCCGCCATATCATCCTTGCACAGGTTGCTTCGGATGGCGGAAAAGGCATCGATACGTTGTGGAATGCCATCCGGGCTTACATGCCCGGAACCCGCAAGGCGAGATTCCGCGGGTACGACGATAAAGATCAGCACATTACAAAGGCGCTGGATCTGATCTCGGCGGCGCACGGAAGGTCCGGATTTTCATACTTCATTTCGAAGGATCCCGGACTCTATGACATGACACTGGTTTATTTTAACTTCAAGCTGTATGGGATGAGATACCAGATCTCATTCCATACATACCTGAACTTGGATCGCTACAGCAAAAAGAACTCTGCACATCAGACGAAGTGGGACGAGAAGGACAGCCGTGAAGCGGCCAGGTTCCTCGCCCATGAATTGTTTGAGGCGGACTGACAGCACGGGAGGTGACGATGATGTTCGCTTGATACAGGGTTTCAGGAGCTTCCCTTTAAAAAAAGCCCGTTGCGGGATCTTGCGGCGGGCTTTGCCCGGCTGCGAGCGGCCGATGCCGCGGATCCCCTTTTGTCGGAGTGGCGCCCAGAAGACAGGTTCGCTATGCCAACGCTGCAACGAGAATTCCGCAGAAAACGGAATTCACGAAAAATGTGCAGCCAAGACGCATAGAAAAATCACGCGGGTCTTACGAGCCCGCAGCAGACCATTCGGAATGGCTGTGCGCCAGTACCCCGGTCCCATGCGTGCGGACCCATAGGGATAACCCGGGGATTCCCTTGAAAGCGGGAGATAATAGCAGCGGGCTGCGTCATGCAGTCCGCTGAAAAATAAGGAGAAAAAGTAAAAAAGATGATGCTTAAGCCTGAAAACGTAATGGAGGTAACACTCCTAAGTGCAAACGAATATAAGCCGGTCGAACACGATGTCCCCTGGGTCGGGGACGAATGGTGGCTACGCACACCGGGCAGCCACAACTACCTTGCGGCCATCGTTGATTCCGAGGTTATTAATGCCGACGGATTCTACGTCGGTCAGTGCAAGGGCGTGCGCCCCGCCTTACGGGTGAACCCCGAGTCCATAGACCACATTGAGTCAAGTGCTTCATTTGGCGGTCACGAATGGACACGTATTTCAAAAGACATGTTTCTGTGCAATGAGACCATTCGGCAAATGCCATTCAATAAAACAGAGGATTCTAACGACTACGAGACGTCTGATGTTAAGAAATGGCTCGAAAAATGGTTTCAGGAAGCAAAACATTTCCAGGACAAACCGTTTGATGTCGTAGTGGCGACAGGCCCTCAGGAGGGATGTGCCACGACAAAATTAATAAATCTGCTGACAATGTTCCCCGAGAACACAAAGGTCGTACCGATCACTGTCCCGCAAGATAAAAAAAGGAGTTATCCAAATTATTGTATACCGGGGGCACCAAGAGCAATTGGTTTTATGAACGCAGCAATAATCGAGCTGTATGAAAGTGAGATGTACGAGTACGGCTTATGTACGACCGATAATGATTTCGTTCTGACATTAAAAGACTATATTAATAAAGTGGCAAATTGCCAAATATCACCACACGAGATCGACAACACGTATGAGTTCGGGGGATATAAAATTTATATCGAATTCTAAACCCCGTCCAAAGTCACACCCCACATGAGGTGTTGAAGGTGAAACAAATATCAAAATAAAAAAACTTCCGGAATTTTCCGGAAGTTTTCTTTTTGTACGCCCGGCAGCACACGCATCTTAATATTTGAGAGAACGCCATGCCGGATGCTGACAGACCGTATACGCGTGACCGATATAACCTTCTCCGTATGAAAACACGACACATTCATCGCCCCGCTGAACACGGAACTGTGACAGCGGGATTTTTCGGGGACGGTTCTGCGACGAAGGCAGAATTCGAACAGGGACATCATGTTTGCAAAGTTTTATAATAACATCTTTGACATAATCGGATAAATGGAAAAAGACAACGGTGTCGCAATGTGCTATCTCTTCCCAATTAGCCCCAAGCCGCTGTGCAAGTGCGTCAAGAGACGGCACGCCAACGATAAATGAGGTTCCGCTTTCTCCGGTCTCCCCCTGACCCCATTCGATAAACCTGGGCGGCGGTACGATGGCATCAAACCCATCAAACAGAAACTGCACATGTACCGGCAGACAATAACCGCTGCTCCAATAATAGTGCTCCGCGTTCTTTACGACCTGCCCGCGACGCAAGGATCCAAAAGCTTCCTGTGCGTCTTTCCTTGTCCTGCGAGAGAGGATCGGTCCCGATATACCGGAAGCCGCATCGTTCTCTTTCATGCACACGGTACACGTTCCCCCGTACTCCTTGAAAATGATATCACCGTTTTTCACATAGCAAAGGAATGCTGCGGCTTTCTTCTGTGCGGCATCGGCTTCCTCCTGACTATCGGCGCGGAATGTCCTGACGACCTGTCCGTCGCCGTCAAGAACAAGAGATGCGTATTTTGCTGTTTCCCACGCATAATCCGTAAGATATCGTTGCATCTGGGCGTACAATACCGTCGCAAGAAAACTAAAATAACAATTATTCGGTGGGAAAATGACGAAAAGCGCCGTTTTTTCATCGCCCACAGTGTCAAGAGCGATATCGTCGGAATAGGTCAGGTCTATAACCTCCTTAAGCTCAAAAGCCTGAAGACGCACGAAGCAGGAGAACAAAATCGATTTCTGAACGCGCTCCGGGCAACCCATCTTGAAGGTCTTGTACTCCCGGACCGCAAACCCATCCGGGTCTTTTTCCGCCACCTCGTTGATCATATCATCAAGCAGGGTCGGACTGTCGTCACTGAGATTGCCGGCATTTAGAAGCCGCACAATGTTGAAGAAATTCCGAGACTGTTTGTCCGTGTAATGATACAGGTATGCGATCAGGGCTGTTAACAGCGCCATCTCGGTTTTGTCCCAGAAGAGATCTCCGCTTCGCTTATCTTTTGGCCTGGTGGCTGCAAGTAAAGCCTCGGCGAGAATGACAATATCCTCATCCGAACGAATGTATGCAAAGGGGTTATAATGGTTGCTCTGTGCCGTATCAGCAAGATTAAGACACCTGATACGATACCCGTTCCCCGCTAAAATGTCCGCATACTGCCTGTAATAGTCTCCGCCCGGGTCGTTGATGACATACGAGGTGTTCATCTGCAGAAGGTTTGCCGCGATACAGGAAGATACGCCGTTGTGCGCCCCGACCAGAAGAGCATTCAAGGACCTGCCGTATTTCTCCACGTCGAGCGGTTTGCGGAACTCGCGGGAAAGAATCATCCCGTTATCATGTTCGGGCGTGACAGGCTTCCAGTTACAAATATCAAAGATCTTCTCTTCCGAAGGCGCCTTGTTTTCTTCAGAACAACGTTTCGCCGCACGATATAAAGACCTGCCGACAGCCAAAGCTCCGGCTGTCAGAAGCCCCGTCTGAAATGCTCTTCTGAAATTCCTGCGTGAATTCTTAAACATCTTTTTCTCCTTTTCTTAATTCTGCACGAGCGACCATCTCGGATGGCGTTCGGGAGCACACCGCTGATCAGACACAGCCTCAAACCCTTTCATCGAAACGACACACTGACCGGGCTCCAGCTGGCGAAGTTCGTCCACAAACATGAAATCCGTACCGAAATCCCGGGAAGGTGCGACTCCGTTAAAGCGTTCCGCTTCGCGCTGTGCGGCAATTCCATCCTTAACCAGAGCGCAAAACCACTTCGCAGTAGCCTCATCAACGGTACCGTCAAGACAGACCTGGGCATCGCAGTTCACGAAGATCTCCTCCCAATGCTCAGGATACATCTTTTTAATAGAAGCGATTGTCTCCGTCAGGATTGAAAAGGAGATATCCCAGATGCGGCATACAGACAGAAAATCCGGGAAATCCGGCACATGACCGACAAGTTCGCAGAACGAGTCAAGCATAAAATGCACACGGACAGGAAGAGCGTATCCCTTACGGTCTTTGCATTCCTGATTGATGACGACAGACCCGCGTTTTAAAGCATCGAACGCTGCCTGCGCATCTTCCCTGGTTCCCCGCCACAAAATAACCTCGCCGTCAGGGGCACAGAGTTCCCATCGCCCGCGATCGTCACAAAACCGAAGCTCGCCCATCGTTGCTTTTTTGAAATACTCTTCCGCCTTGTTCTTAACCAGTCCCGCTTCCTGTTTACCGGCCGCTGGGAAAGCACGCACGACATGCCCGTCGCTGTCCAGGATCAGTGAAGACAAGGACGCCATATCACCGCTGTAGTCAATCATATACCGGATGAGCTGGGTACACAACACCGCACCAAGCGGGTTTACAGATCCCCCTTCAGGCGCAGCAACGATAAAAAGCGCCGTTTTTTCATCACAGACAGATTCAAGATCCAGGTCATCGGTCTCGGTCAACTCACTGATTTGTTCATCAAGAAAACACTGCGTGTGTTCTGCCAGAGAACGAATAACACCATATTTATGCCGATCGGCACGCATTAAAAACACTTGATAGTTTCCGACGGCAAAGTCTTCCGGGTTCGTTCCCTCAAGCTCGCGGAACAATTCGTCCAACAAACAGGTATCGCTGAACGGATCGGCAAAATCGTTACGGTTTACCGTTGCCCACAGCAGTTTAACAGCAGAAGATAAGTGACGGTATTCAGGTTTCGCATGAAAATGAAGATACGCAATCAGGGCAGTCAGAAGGGATATTTCGGCCTTTCTCCAAAACGGATCTGCGTAATCTGCGCTGTCATGCGGTATCATGTTCTCAAGAACAACCTCTGCAAGCGACACAATGTCGGCATCCTTTCTGATATAACAAAGCGGATTGTAATGATTGCTCGAAGCCGCATCTTGAAGATTCAGGCATTTGATGCGATAGCCGCAATGTTCCAGCGCCTTGCCATATCGCCGCAAATATTCTCCACCGGGATCTGTAACGATGTACGACGCGTTCATCTGCAGAAGATTGGTACCAACATACGAACCACGCTCGCCGCCAAAGAGAAGTACATTCTGGTTGCACCCCGTTCTTTCGTCGTCCATAGAAAGCCGCAGATTGCGGCTTAAAACGATATTGTTGAATTCATCGGGATCCGAAAAGCGTTCAGCAAATTTTTCAAACACAGATGCTTCTTCCTGACCGCTTTCCCCGGTCGAATTCCTGTTCATGGTATCGCACTGCTGCATGAACTTGTACAGGGCACTTCCGGCAGCAACAGCTCCGGCTGCCAGAATCCCCGCCTTGATGATTCTTTTTGACATATTGTCTCCTTCCATAAAAGAATGCATTTACTTCACCTTTGATATGTCAGATTTATTCCATTCATATATCTATATATAAAAGAAAATTAACAGGACCCGGTCCAAGGGAACATATCAGGCAGCGTGGAGCCTTACAAGCGCTGATATGCTTAACGCATAGTACTGTGTCTCGAAGGATCGAAAGTGTATGCACCGAGACGTGTGCAGGACACCCACTGCGGGTGCTCAGTAACAGTATATTTGTCGCTGATATATGCACCGTTATGCGGACTTACAAGGATAAGACATTTCTTTTCCGGAAGTGCCTTCAATTCAGCTTCGGACAAAGGCTTTCTGATCTGCTTGCAAAACGAGGCGCTTGACTTCTGATGCGATGACGCATTTTTCGCTTTCCGTATGATTTTTTCGGATAACAAAGAAACATATCTTGCGCTTGAGGTATCGATTCCTCCGCCAAGACAGACCGTGATATTGCAGCTTCCCGTGATACGATCCCATTCAAGCGGATACATGTTCCGCATCTGAGAGAGGGTATGCAGGAAGAGGAAGAACGACGCCCCATACTTGCCAAATGTCACAATCGTGGTCGGAAAATCCGGAAGAATACCGGTTTCAGTAAACGCATCGAGGAAGAAGCGAGTCGCAACCGGAAGATGAGACGCTCTGTCGTTCTTCTCCTGATTGGTAATGACAGAGCCTGCCTTTAGCAAAGTATGTGCTTTTTCGATTTCTTCCCGAGACCCGCGCCAAAGAACAAGCTCTCCTTCGGTTGTTCTCAATGTCCAGAGTTCGAGGTCATCATCATAGCTGATCTGTCCCTTTTTCGCTCTATCCAGAAAATCTTCAGCTCGCTCTCTCACGGCTGCGTCGTCTGCAGCATTGTCCGGACGGAAGGCCTTAATGATCTCCTTGTTTCCATCAACGACTAATTTCGTTTTTGGCGCATCATGCTCGGCATAGTCCTTGAGGCAGCAAAATACCTGGGAATACAAAATAGAGGCGAGAACATTGCTGGCTTTATCACCGGTCGAGATGACAACGAATAACGCTGTTTTTCTGTCGCTGACCGTATCCAGTTCGATGTCATCTGTTGCCGTGAGTTCTTCAATTTTATCAAGGCCGAACACCGCCAAACGTCTGCATAAGGACGCCAAAAGGTCTCTTCTCATCTGAGGACTGCAATATCCCAAAAAGGCCGAATACAGGTTGACTGCGTATCCATCAGGGTCCGTCTCTTTCGCTTTTTCGAACAGGATATCAAGCGGCGTCTCCGGGTCTTTGTTTTCTTCATATGTTTCAGGAACTCCCGCCTGAAGCAATTTGATGATATTCGCAAGAGCCCGTGCCTCCGGCTTTTCGTAATTATACAGATACCCGATCAAAGCTTTCAGAATCGTCAATCCTGCATGATATCTGAACGGATCTTCGGCAGGCTCCGCAGAAAGCGTATTGCACATGAGCACTTCGGCGAGCTTCCTGATATCTTCCTCTGCTTCCTCTGAACGGATATAGGCGAACGGATTGTAATGATTGCTCTGCTCTGTATTGATAAGATTCAGGCACTTGATGCGGTATCCCATATTTTCCAGGCATCTACCATAACTACGGAGCAATCCCCCATCCGGATCGGTGATCACGTAGGAAGCATCCATCTGGAGCAGGTTCGGAGCAATGATGTTGAAAATCTTTCCCGAACCGTTTCCTCCAAAAACCAATATATTTGAATTGATTCGTTCACCATCCTCGATCGGGATCACCCCTTTGCACAAGATGGTGTTCTGCGAGATGTCGGCACTCTTACCGGAAGGGCTTCCCGCGCTGCATCTGGGCTTTTTTGTGAAGATCCCCGGCGCCGCTGACGGGACAGGGTGTGCAGCGTGGGGAGAACTTGTCTCTGGCTTTTTTCTCTTTTTCTGATATATGGTATAGCTGGCTGCGCCTATTGCCGTTCCGACGATCACACCGAACATTTTTATGATTTTCTTTGACATTATCATTTTTCCTTTCGATAGTACTTAATTGAATGTGTGAAAACCGAGGTTAACGCTGTCTCTGACACGTTATGCGACTTCCCTGAGATCCGTTAGACGAATCCTTGTCTTCATGCAAAGCCTCCTTTCTATGGCGTATTCTGATACGGGACCGCAAAGGTCCAACACCACTGATATGTCAGATTTTTTCCACCCAACATATCCATAGAAAAGAAAAACCGCATTTTCTCGTATATATGAAGATTGTCCCCCGCAAAGTCTGACATATCAGAAGAAGATCGAGACCATTGCTGCATCCGGCCGGCCGCTGATCGGCGCAGATGCATCGCTGAAACTTGAAACCGCAACAGCCTGATACCAAAAGGAGAAAATTACATGGAAGCAAAGCTAAAAATGATCCTGAACAAAAACGAACGCTACAAAGATTTCATCCACCTCGACACGCCAACGCCCTTTTCGACGTGGGCAAAAGGAAAAGAATACGAGACGGTACAGGTCCACGACAGCTCCGTATTCGAATTTGACGGACAGGAAGGTATCCTGGGCTTTGTGGGCGTATTTACCTGGAAAAACGATACACTTTCCCCGTTAGACGGGGACGTATATGATCCGGATATGCCTGTCATCGCCTACGAGGAGTTCGAAGGCGGGGTAGATGTGCTGGTGGAGGCGGGGAAATGGTGAGGAGACACGATGAGAACATGTTCTGAAATGCCTTACCATACAGGGATCGTCCTCAGAATATATCCGTCCCGCAGGCAAAAGCATATTATTGCCGCCAATGACGGCTGCAGACGTATAGTCTACAACCGCCTTGTTGCACTGAACAACGAACGGTACGAACTGTCAAAAACAGCAGACTTTGTCCCGGCTTACAGGGATCGGATCGCCTATATTGACAGTATTCTCCGCAACGCGACGACAGCATTGCCCGCGGCGCTAAAAAACAGTATGCCCTTCCTCTACGGGAAAGAGGTTGACTCATTAACGATAGACAACGCCATCAGGCACTACAGGGCTGCTTGGAAGAAGTTCAGGGAAGACCCGCGCGCAGGTGTACCCGTATTTCACAGAAAGGGGTACGAACAGTCCTACCAGACAAACGCTCATTATCGAAGAGACGCTGTCGGGATCAACGATGGCAATGTCCGTTTTGAGGATATGCATCATATCGTGCTTCCGATCATCGGCAGGATCCGTATCAGTGGCTCTGCGAAACGCCTCAAGGATCTCATCAACCGGAACGACACACGGATCGGTACCATCACTGTAAGATGTGACTCTATCGGCAGATACTTTGTGTCGCTACAGCTTGCCGGTGAGCAGCCCTTTGTTAAACCCATCGTGTCTACCGGGGCTGTTGTCGGTATCGACCTTAACATTAACAACTTCCTTTACGACAGCGACGGCAGCGTCGTTGATAACCCCAAATACCGCAGGAATGAACAACGGCATGTGTCCGATCTTCAGAGGAGCCTTGCCAGGAAGGCCGAGCAGGCAAAACGGGATAAGCGCCCCCTGTCGGAGTGCAGGAACTACCA
>ODAI012357051.1_pt1 | contig 12180 bp, 8 predicted proteins | sample 1539321 | NCBI WGS metagenome assembly ODAI01 (sample SAMN02144231, study PRJEB22623) | gut metagenome | biome: sheep rumen | host: Ovis aries | place: New Zealand
AGGACATGCAACTTCAGCCCGACCTCGCGAAGAAGTGGGACGTTTCCGACGACGGCTTGCCCGTCCTCGCGTCACCCCTCGCGTCAGCTCGCGTCACCACCAAGCCCCGGGCGCGTCAGCCTCGTCTCACTACTTCCAGATGTCCCGAGGCGCGCAAACTCCAGAAAGCATCCTTTTGCCCTCTGTGGTAATACGATTTGCAAAGATGTATTACTATGTGCAAAGTGTGAAAAACGTAGATTCGGTAACAAGTTTGACCTGCGCATGTGACTGCATGGTATAGACCAAGCACGAGGCAAGCGCATTCCTAAGAAGGGGGCCTTCCATCTCGACGCTGAGACCACATAAGAACCCCTTGAAGCGCAGCCGCGGCGGACGTATCGCGTGGCGGCTGTGCGGTGCGCTCGTCGTCATCCTCGGCGTCACCTTCCTCACCTTCCTGCTTGCCTATCTCTCGCCGGCGGATGCGGCCATCTCGTGGTTTGCGGATCGCGGAATCTACCCCTCGGAGGAGGAACTCATCGCCAAGCGCGCGGAGCTCGGCGTCGACCGCCCCTTCTTCGAGCAGTATCTTTCGTGGATGTGGGGCTTGTGCCACGGCGATCTCGGCGAGTCCCTGAGGAACGGCGCTCCGGTCGCGGACACGCTCATGGAAGCCCTCCCGTTCACGCTCGCGCTCACCGCGGTGTCGCTCGTGATGACGCTCGTGGTCTCGATTCCCTTAGGCTTGTTGTGCGCGCGCTACCGCGATAGCGCCTACGACCAGTTCATGCGCTTCATTACCTACCTGTTCAATGCGCTCCCGAACTTCTTCATCGCCTTGCTGATGCTCTATCTCCTCTGCGTCCGATTAGGCTGGTTTTCCGTCATTCCCACCTATGATTTCAAGGGCATCTTCATGCCCTCTGTTGCCCTTGCCCTGCCGCTTTCGGCCTGGTACATACGCCAGGTCCGCGCGCTCGCCTTAGGCCAGATCAACGCCGGCTATGTGAGCGGACTCCGCGCGAGAGGTGTGAGCGAAACGCGGATTCTCGTAAAGCATGTGCTGCGCAATCTCGCCGTTCCGCTCCTTACGCTCGTGGGCATCTCGCTCGGCTCGCTGCTCGGCGGTGCGGTCATCGTGGAGAACATCTTCGGCTGGCCGGGTGTGGGCGGCGTGTCCGTCCTTGCCATCGGCCATCGCGACTACATCGTCATCCAGGCCTATGCGCTGCTCATGGCCATCGTCTTTCTAATCGTCAACGCCTTGGTCGACTTCTCCTACCGCTTCATCGACCCGCGGGTTAGGAAGCGCGGCTAAATGGCTTCCCGACGCACGCGCACGAAAGAAGAGCGGCACTTCATCGTCATCGCGGCGGTGACTTTGCTGTTTATCCTCGCGGCGGCCATCGTTCCCGTCGTGATGCCCTTCGATCCGAACTTCACGGACCTGACCAAGTCGCAGCTTCCCCCCGGTACGGAAGGCTATCCGCTCGGCACGGACAAGCTCGGCCGCGATGTGCTCATCCGCACCTTGGCCGGCGCGCAGGAATCGGTGCTTATCGCGCTTGCCGTCGTGGCTATCGTGCTGGTTCTGGGGACAGCGGTCGGTATGATCGGAGGCTACTACGGCGGTCCGGTCGATGCCGTCGTCTCGAAGGTCGTCACGGTCTTCCAGGCCTTCCCGAGCTTCGTTCTGGCCGTGGCCATCGCGGGTATCCTCGGGCAAGGCGTCATCAACATGATCCTCGCCATCGCTTTCGTCTACTGGACGACTTTCGCCCGCCTCGCGCGAAGCCTCACGATAACGCTCAAGGAGTCCGGAAGCGTGCGTGCGGCTTGGGTCTGCGGTGCGAGTCCCTTCGCGATTCTGACGAAGTACATCCTGCCCAATGTGTCGGCGGAGCTCATCATCACCGCCGCGCTCTCGATCGGCGAAGTGATCCTCACCATGGCTGGCCTCTCGTTCCTCGGCCTCGGCCCTGCCCGGCCCACGAACGAATGGGGCGCCATGATGAGCGACGCGCGGAGCGACATGCTCACGGCCCCCTGGTGCATGGCCGCGCCGGGCGTCGCGCTCTTCATCTCGGTTGTCATCTTCAACCTTTTCGGCGACATCCTGCGGGACATGCTCGATCGTCGCGGAAGCATGATGGTTGAGGGTGGGACGAATAAAGCAAAAAGCTCCCGAACGCGAAAAGGAAGGAGAAGGAGCATGAAAGAAGGAAAGAGGAAAGGGCTGGTCGGAGTTGTCGCGACCCTGGCGCTGACCTGCGCATTGGCATTCTGCCTGGCAGGCTGCTCGGGCGGGGACAAGCCGAGCAGCGCCGAGGGCGGCTCGAGCCTGACCATCGGCAGCACGGCCTACTTCGAGGAGGAAAGCCTCGACCCTGCGTTGACCTGGTGGTCCGCGACGAGCTACGGCTTCTGCGAGACGCCGATGAAGCTCAGCGACGACTCTGAGCCCGAGCCGTGGCTGGCAGAGTCCGTTGCGAATGTCGACGACTACACCTGGACCATCACGATGAAGGAGGGTATCACCTTCAGCAACGGCGAGCCGGTGACCGGCGAAGCGGTGAAGGCCTGCCTCGAGCGCACCTTCGAGCTGAATCAGCGTGCGCGCGAGAACCTCGATGTCGAATCCATCGAGGCGGATGGCCAAGTCGTGACGATCAAGACGCGCGAGGCAGCGCCGGACTTCGAGAGCCTTGTCACGAACCCGATGCTGTTCAACATCTACTACGTGGGTGAGGGCGTCGACTACGTCAAGGCCCCCATCGGCACCGGCCCCTTCGTTGTCAAAGAGCTCATCCCGGGCGGTACCCTGACGCTCGTGAAGAACGAGAACTACTGGGATGGCGATGTCGCGCTCGACCAGGTGACTTTCAAGAAGTTCGACGACGATGACGCTATGAACCTTGCGCTGATGAACGGCGAAATCGATGCCATCGAGGGTCCCTCGGCGGCCGGTTACGCGCAGTTCAACGGCAAGGATGGTTTCCAGACCATCTACAGCGAGACCTCGCGCGTTGACTTCCTGCGTTTGAACATGGAGACGAGCGAAGTCATGAAGAACCCTGCCGTCCGCACCGCTGTGGCCTTCTGCGTTGACCGCGAGGGCTACTCGAATGTCATCACCGGCGGCATGCAGGAAGCGAATTGGGGCGTTTACAGCGAGGCTGTCGCCTATGGCGGAACCGAGGGCTTTAACCTGACCGTTGACGAATTCAGCGTCGAGAAGGCCGCCCAGGTCCTCGAGGACGCCGGCATCGTCGATACCGACGGCGACGGCATCCGCGAGCTCGACGGCAAGCCGCTGACGGTTACCATTACGACCTGCAGCGACTACCCGCAGTTCGTCTATTTGTGCGATGACCTGCAGTCGAAGATGGCCCAGGCCGGCATGAAACTTAACGTCCAGCTTCTGGACTACTGGCTGCTCGACAAGGAGACCTGGATGAACTCCGGCACCGACATCTCCATCGACAGCTACCTCATGGCTCCGACGGGCGACCCGCAGTACTTCGTCGGTCTGTGCTTCGTTTCCAATTCGTCCGACAACTTCGGCGGCTACAGCAACCCGCAGGTAGATGCGCTGTTCAATGACCTGAAGAACGAGTTCGACCTCGATGCCCGCGGTGACATCGCCCGCCAGATTTCGCAGATCGAGCTTGATGACTGCGCGTTCATCTTCTTCTCTGCGGCCAAGACGACGATCATCGCCCGCGACGGTGTGAACGGTCTCGTGACCTCTCCGTCCGAGTTCTACGTTGTCACGCCCACGACGAGCGTTGCGTAGCACGAACGAACAGAGCCTGTTGGTCCTAGACGGCATTGACGTCTCCTATGGGGGCGTCAGTGCCGTCGAGGCCGTGAGCCTGAGCCTTGAGCTCGGGCAGGTCGTCGGCATTGTCGGCGAGAGCGGATCGGGAAAGTCCACCATCCTCAAAGCGATCATGGGTCTTCTGGGGAAATCCGGGCATGTCGATTCCGGAGACATCTACTTCGATGGGGAGCTGCTTGCCAATCGCTCCGATAGCGAGCGGATCAGCTTCCTCAACGGACGAGCTGCCTATATCTTCCAGGACCCGGTGAGCTCTCTCGATCCGCTGTTCACCGTGGGAAACCAGTTCGACGAGATCATGCGCATCCACTTCCACACCAAGGACAAAGCCGCGATGCACAAGCGCGAGATGGAACTCTTGGCCGACACGGGTTTCGACGACCCTGCCTCGGTGCTCAAGCGCTATCCCTTCGAGCTGTCCGGCGGTATGTGCCAGCGCGTCGTCATCGCGATGGCTCTGGCCTGCGAGGCGAAGCTCATCTTGGCCGACGAGCCGACGAGCGCGCTCGATGTGACCGTGCAATCCCAAGTGATCGACCTGTTATGCCGTACGGTGCGCGATCGCAACGTCGCGATGCTCATCGTAAGCCATAACATGGGCGTCATATCCAACTGCTCGCAGATGATAGGCGTGATGTACGCCGGCGAGCTCGTGGAGTTCGGCACCCGTGACGAGGTGCTCGATTCGCCTTGCCACCCGTATACACGCGACCTCATCCGCGCCATCCCCACGATAGACGGGCAGATTCCGCGCGCACCTGAAGCGGTCGACCGCAAGGTCGATTCCCCCTGCCGCTACTCCGATCGATGCTCGTGCTACCGTCCAGCCTGCGATGCCTGCGTTGAAAAGCGCTCGCTCTCGGAGAGCCATTGGGTGCTGTGCACCCGAGGGGGTGAAGCCTGATGCTGCTCGAACTGACCGATATCAACAAGACCTTCGACTCCGGCGAGGTGCAGGTGAAAGCGGTGCAGCATCTGAACCTTTCGATCGGCGAGTTCGAATCCGTGGGGCTCATCGGCGAAAGCGGGAGCGGCAAGACCACGGTTGCGAACATGGTCATAGGCCTGGAGCGGCCTACGAGCGGCTCGATTTGTTACAAGGGCGCAGAGATCGCGCTGCCGCAGGATGTCGAGCTGTCAAAAGCGCAGCTCAAAGAGCGTCAGGCGCGTGCTGCGGAGTTCCGCCGCGATGTGCAGATGGTCTTCCAGCACCCGGCCGAGACCTTCTCCGAGCGCATGACCCTCGGCGCAGGTATCGAAGAGGGCGTCATCTACCGCAAGCAGATGACTGCCGACGAGCGTCGCAAGCTCATGTACGAGGCGCTCGAAATGGTGCGTCTGCCCGCGTCCTATGCGAAGAAGTACGCCTGGGAGGTTTCCGGTGGCGAGTGCCAGCGCGCGGCTTTCGCCCGCGCGATCATCTCGCGGCCGAAGCTTCTGCTCTGCGATGAACCGACGAGCGCGCTCGATGTGACCGTGCAGGCGCAGATCATCGAATTGCTTATCCAGCTGAGCCACGAGCTCCGCATGTCGTGTTTGTTCATCAGCCACGATCTGGCGCTCGTGCGCGGTTTGTGCAGCCGCGTGTACGTCATGAAAGACGGCGTCGTCGTCGAACAGGGGGAAACGAAACAGCTCTTCGAGCATCCCCAGGATCCCTATACGGTCGAGCTGCTCTCGAGCGTGCTGGACTTTCGGAAGAAAACGGAAAGGTGAGAGTGCCATGGGCGCCTATGGAAGGTTGATGCGCTACGTCTGGGCTCTACGGCGCGAGGTCGCCTGCAAAACACTCATCGGTTTGGGTGTAGCGGCGACCTATATCGTGCAAGCCCTGCTGATGGCCTATGCCGTCACGCTCGTGTTCGAGCATGAGGCTTTGATCGAAGTGGTGAAGCTCGCGGCGGGCGCGGGTGTCGCCGTGATTATCCGCGCGCTGCTCACCTGGGCCTCCGAGACCTATACGCGCGTCATGGCTACCCGGGTGAAAAGCCGGATCCGCGACCTTATCTTCGACAAGTTCCTGAAGCTGGGTCCCGGCTATCTGAACAACAAGCGTTCCGGCAAGGTGCAATCCATCGTCCTCGACGGCGTCGAGCAGCTTGAGCCCTTCCTGGTGGCCTACGTTCCGCAGATGACGACCGTCGTCCTCGTCGGCTTGATCGTGGGCATCTATCTGTGCACACTCGACCTCGTCTCCGGTCTCGTGCTCATCCTCGCGATGATCGCCTGCGCGGTCGTGCCCTACCTGACCTTGCCGCTCGTCAACCCGATTCACGTGCGCTATTGGGCCGCGTATGCCGAGCTCAACGCGGAGTACGTCGACAGCATCCAGGGCATATCGACCTTGAAAGCACTCAACGCCGACAAGACGCGCGCGAAGCAGCTCGCCGGCAGCGCTCAGGCTTTCTACAAGGAGCAGATCCACAATACGACCTTCTCCATCTTCGACTCCACGGCCATGATCTTTTTGACCTCGGTCGTCTCCTGCCTTTGCGTCGCGCTTGCCGTGTACCGCACGGGAACCGGTGCCGTCGAGATCACCGCCGTATCCATGTTCCTCTTCCTCGCGGCCGAATGCTCGCGGCCCATGATCACCTTGAACGACGCCTGGCATGCGAGCTTCATGGGCCTTTCCGCGGCAAACGACATCTTCGCCGTGCTCGATACGCCGCTGGCTGTCGATGACCCGAAGGACGCGGATACGGTATCGCTCGACTCCGGTCTTCCGTCGATTCGCTTCGACGACGTGTCCTTCGCGTACCCGAACGCCGAATCGGAAGCCTTATCTCACGTATCGTTTACGGTGGAGGCCGGCGAGACTGTCGCCTTCGTGGGCAGGTCGGGTGCCGGCAAATCGACGGTGGCGAACCTCATGCTTCGTTTCTACGACCCCAGTTCTGGCTCCGTGAGCTTCAACGGCGTGGATGCGCGCGACTTCGCCGTCCGCTATCTGCTCTCGAAAATCGGCGTGGTGTTCCAGGATACCTACCTGTTCGACGACACCGTGCGCAACAACATCGCGATGGCGAATCCGAATGCTTCGGAGGAGCAGATTCGCAAGGCTGCCGAGGCCGCCGGCGCCTTGTCCTTCATAGAGAAGCTGCCCGAAGGCTTCGACACGATGCTCGGCGAGCGCGGAATCCGCCTGTCCGGCGGCGAATGCCAAAGGCTTTCCATCGCGCGCGCCATCGTGAAGGACGCGCCCATCCTGGTCCTCGACGAGGCGACCTCGAGCGTGGACGCGAAGAGCGAAGCCATCATCCAGGAGACAGTCGACCGCCTTGCCGTCGACCATACGACGATCATCATCGCGCATCGCCTTTCCACGGTGATAAACGCGGACAAGATCGTCGTGCTCGACGAGGGGCGCGTGGCCGAGGTCGGCACGCACGAGGAGCTCTTGGCGCGCAAGGGCGTGTACGCGGCGCTCATAGAGGCTCAGAGGGAAGGAGTCGACCGTGGCTAGCGAATGGTTCTCCTCACCTGTTGAGGTTGGCGTCAAGGGTCTCGAGTCGAGCGAGCAGGCCCGCACCCGCTGGCGCAATTTCATCCAGCTCTTCAAATCGATGAAGGCCTACCGTGCCGAGATGATCGTGACCATCGTCGTGACCTTCATCAAGCACGGTTCCATGTTCCTTTCGGCCTTCCTCATCTCCTACATGGCCGGTTTGGTTATCGAAGGCAATCTCGACCAAAGCCGCTTCTGGAGCCTGTTCTGGCCGCTTTTGGGGGCGATTCTGCTGCGCGCCGCCGCATTCTACGGCGAGAAGTGGTGGGGCCATGACGTGGCCTACAAGGCGCTCCGCGATTTCCGCATCCGCATCTTCGACAAGCTCGATGTGCTCGCGCCCGCGTTCATGGTGCGCCACCATTCGGGCAAAATCGGCACGACGCTCATGTCCGATGTCGAGCAGCTCGAATGGTTCATGGCCCACACCGTCGGCAGCTACATCGCGGCCATCGCCATCGTCGTCGTCGCGCTCGTCTTCCTGGCGACCATCAACGGCGTGCTGGCGCTCGTCATGACCCTGTTCGCCGCACTTGCCACCGCCACCCCCTTCTTCCTGCAGAAAGTCGCTGACGTGCAGGGGCGGGAAGTACGCGAGAAGATGGCGCAGGCGAACAAGAGCACGATGGAGGGCATCCAAGGCCTGCGCGAGCTCATGACGCTCAACGGGCTTGCGCGCTACCGCGAAAACGACCGCAAGATCCTACGCGAGCTCTACGATGCGCAGTACCGCTACGGGCGGCGCCAAGGCGTGGAAAACGGCCTTCTGCAGCTCTTCGTCGGCATGTTCACCGTCTTCGTCATGGCTTTCTGCGCCATGCTCGTGACGAGCGGCCAGATGGATTTCGCGTGGTATCCGGCTGCCGTGATGATGTCCACCTTGCTCTTCTCGCCCATCATGGAAGTGAGCAATGTCGCGCGCAATCTCGGCAATGTCACGGGAGCCGCCGACAGGATTCAGCGCGTCCTCGACGAGACCGAGGAAGTGGTCGATGACGGACCCGACGTCGATATGGTCTCGCTCGGAACGCCTCGGATCGTCTTCGACGACGTGAGCTTCTCCTATGACGAATCGACGGCGCCGGCGCTGAAGGGCGTGAGCTTTACCGTGGAGCCGGGAGAGACGGTCGCGCTCGTGGGACCGTCGGGCGCGGGCAAGACGACCTGCTCGAGTCTGCTTCTTAGGACCTGGGATGTGGATTCCGGAAGCATCTCCGTTGCGGGGCGCGATATCCGCGAGATGTCGCTCGACAGCCTGCATACGCTGCTTTCCGCCGTGTTGCAGGATTCGTATCTCTTCAACATGCCCGTGCGCGAAAACATCCGCCTGGGCAGGCTCGATGCCAGCGACGATGAGGTGGAGGCGGCGGCCAAGACAGCGCACATCCACGATTTCATCGAGAGCCTTCCCGCCGGCTACGACACGATGACCGGCGAGCGCGGCTCCCAGCTCTCGGGCGGCCAGCGCCAGCGCATCTCGATTGCGCGCGCCGTGTTGAAGAACGCGCCGATCCTCATACTGGACGAGGCGGTTTCGAACCTCGATACCGAAAACGAGCGGGCGATTCAAAAGGCGCTCGACGAACAGCTTGCAGGTCGGACCTCCCTGGTTATCGCCCATCGGCTTTCGACCATCCTTTCGGCAGACCGCATCGTCGTGCTCAACGCGGGCAGGGTCGAAGCCGACGGAACGCACGCGGAGCTGCTCGCGACGAGCGAGTTCTATCGCAAGCTCATCGAGCTGCAACTGGCAAAGGAGCAAGAAGATGCCGAAGAATGAAAGCGCTGCGCCGCATCCGAGCCGAGCGCGCCTGATGCTTCAGGAAGACTGGGCGTCGGGTGAAACCTACGATGCCTATATCGAGCACGAGCTCACCGGCTTTCAGGTGCAGGTGTGGCGGGATTTGTTCACTTCGCATCTGCCGGAGGGCAAGGTGGCGAAGGTGCTGGATGTGGGCTGCGGGCCGGGCTATTTCGAGTGTGTGCTCGGCTCCTTGGGCCACAAGATGACCGCCGTCGACGCATCGGAGGACATGCTTGCCAGGGCGAAGCGCAATGCGCAGTCCTGGGGGGTTGAAGCGGACTACGTGCAAAGCGATGCCCATGCGCTTCCTTTCGATGACGACTGCTTCGATGTCGTCATGTGCCGCAACCTCGTGTGGGCGCTCGACGACCCCGCACGCGCCTATGCGGAATGGCTGCGGGTGCTGAAGCCGGGCGGCGCGCTTCTGGTCTACGACGGCGCGTGGACGCGGCATTTCTACGACGAGGAGCTCGCCGCCGAGGTGGAGGAGAACGAGCGCGCGTATGCGGAGCGCTACGGGAAGACCCGCAAGGTCTGCGGTGCCTACGACGAGCGCTACGACGAGCTGCCGCTGCATGCGGCCGACCGCCCCGCCTGGGATGTCGCGGTACTCAAGGAGCTCGGCATGCGCGGCATCGAGGTCGATGAACGGGTTTGCGACAAAATCCTTCTGGAGTCCGAGCTCGTCTTGTACGCCGCAAGCCCCATGTTCGAGATCAGCGCCGCAAAGACGCTCGACGGCGACGCCTTCCTCCATGAGTACTGGCAGCAGCGCGCCGACACCTACGGCATCGGTTCGGGCGACTCGCCTGCTTTCGGCGAACTCGTCGATGAGGTCGCGCCGGCAGGGGAGGGTGCTAAGCTGCTCGACGTGGGATGCGGCCCTGGAGGCTTGTCTCTCGAGCTCGCCCGGGTTGGTTACCGGGTCACCGGCGCCGACTTCTGTGCGAATATGCTCGAGGCCGCAGCCGAAAACGCGGCGCGCGAGAAGCTGCCCCTCGAACTCGTCGAAGCCGACGCGACGGCGCTGCCCTTCGATGACGGGAGCTTCGATGTCGTGACCTCGCGCAACGTCATGTGGAACCTCCCGGACCCGAAGGGGGCGCTCGCGGAGTGGTTCCGCGTGCTGAAGCCGGGCGGAAGCCTTGTGTACTTCGATTCGGAGTGGTACCGCTTCCTGCTCGACCCCGAGGTTGCAGAACAGTATCACAGCCTCTACGAGGTTGACATGATTCCCTCGTACCGGATGCTCAACGAAGAAGCGCTGAAGCTTCCTTTGACCTCGCTTTCACGCCCCGACTGGGATGTGGCTGCCGCGAAGGAGGTCGGCTTCTCCTCGGCGTATGCCCGCGATGTCTCGACGGTCGTGTGGACGGAGGAGTATCGTAAGCGTTGGGCCTACGCGCCGCAGTTCATGGTGGTGGCTCAAAAGCTATGAGTCCGCTGTGGCGACGGAGCGAAGCCGGAGGCGAGCCGAAAGCGAAGAGCGCACGGCGTCCCGGCGGGGGCCTGGACCTCACCCAGGGCCCCATCGTGAGGGGAGCGGTGCTCTTTACGCTCCCCCTTCTGGCTTCGAGCCTCATCCAACAGCTCTACAACACCGTGGACATGCTCTACGCAGGCAACGTCCTGGGGACTGCCGGCTCCGCGACGCTCGGCGTCAGCATGCTGCTCATCACCTGCCTCATCTGTTTCTTCAACGGTCTGTCGATCGGCGCGACCGTCGTCGTCGCGCGGCTTCTGGGCTCGGGCGATTACCAGGCAACGCGTGATGCGGTGCAGACCGCCTTCATCCTCGGGCTATTCGGCGGCATCGCGGTGGCGATTCTGGGCTGGGCCTTTGCCGGTTTCTACCTTGAAGCGCTGCACACGCCTCCTGAAATCATGAAGGACGCCCTCTTTTACCTGCGCGTATACTTCATCAGCGCCATCGTGGTCATGCTGTACAACATGTGCGCTGGCGTCGTGCGCGCCTTGGGCAACTCCGCGAAAACCCTGCAGGCACAACTCGTGGGCGGCCTTTTGAACGTGGCGGCCGACTGGCTTTTCCTCGTCGGCTTCGGGTGGGGGATTGCGGGGCTTGCGGTGGCAACGTTGTTTTCGCAGGGTTTGGCGGCGCTCGTGCTGCTCGTGTACCTGTGCCGGATGGATTCGCCGTATCGCCTGGTCATCCGCGAATCGAGGATTAATGCGGAACATGCGCGGGAGATGATCCGCCTCGGCGTTCCCGCGGGCACCCAAACGCTTTTGATGGCGCTCTCGAACGTGTACGCGCAGTTCCACATCAATACGCTCGGCACGACGGCGATGGCCTCTTTTGCGACTTACTTCAAGGTCGAGCTCATCTTCTACCTTCCCGTTGTCGCCTTCGCCCAGGCGTCGACGACCTTCGTCGCGCAAAACCTCGGAGCGGAGAGGAAGGACCGGGCTCGCAAGGGTGCTCGGACCTGCATTCTCATCGGCATCGTGTGGTGTATCGCCATCGCCGCGTTCATGCCGATCTGGGCCCACTGGGGCTTTTGGATCTTCAACCAGGATCCGGAGGTCATCGAAATCGGCCTGCGCATCGCCTGGATCGCCTTCCCCTTGTACTCGATTTATGCACTGCAGGATATCCTCGGCGCGACGATACGCGGCTGGGGCAAGAGCACCGAGCCCATGGTCATCGTGCTCGTCAACATCTGCATCGTGCGCTGCATCATCATCGGATGCCTTATGGCGGCATTCCATTCAGTCGAGGCGATTGCCGTGTCCTACCCCATAACCTGGGTGACCTCTGCAATCTGCATGCTGATCGTGTACCGTCGCATCTCGCGCTGAGCGCGATGGCGGGGTGACGGGGTGACGCGGGTGACGCGAGGAGATGGTGACACGGGATGGTGACACGAGGACGGGGCTTGCGTCATGTTTTTCATGACACAAGCCCACCTATACCTATCAGCTACGCGATGACGTAGTGTTTTCCGATGGCAATCCGCTCAAGGCGTCCGACGTCGTGTTCTCGTACCTCACCGCGCGCGACGGCGGCTCCTCGAGCTTGAACCT
>ODAI012312382.1_pt1 | contig 12178 bp, 9 predicted proteins | sample 1539321 | NCBI WGS metagenome assembly ODAI01 (sample SAMN02144231, study PRJEB22623) | gut metagenome | biome: sheep rumen | host: Ovis aries | place: New Zealand
AGCCACCTAGATGCTGCAGTATACTCTCTTCTTTGCCATCGTTTCACGCTGTCCATACTTGAGGCGTCCGTTCTGGCTCATCACGCAGCAGGTCTTCTCTATCTCAGGGCACATCTCCTTCACTTCACCAGCCACCTGTGGCCACATAAAGAAATCTTCATTGCTACCCATCAGGTAGATGCGGTCGGCATGCTCATGCCACGAGTCAATACTATATTGGCGCCAAGTGTAGTCGCCCATCAGGATGATGAACATCAGCGACACTACCAGGCCAGCAATGTTAATAAAGGTGTAAGCCTTATTTCTCGACAGAAATTTAAAATAACTCTTCATGCCTTTAAACTTTATTTGCAAAGCTCATCAGCTTCGCAGTCCACTTTACTCTTTACTCTTTATTCTTTACTCTTTATCCCTTATTCGTTTTTAATACTATTTACTAGATTCTCGGTTGCAGCTTGCCAGCCTTGGAATGCTGCGGTCAGCAGGTTGACGGCGAGTACTATGATAAGTGAGAGTAACAATGGCAAGAACTCCATCTTGATAGTAAGGCCTGAGATACTGCCTACCATTGGAGCCAGCCACCACGAAAGGGGAATGGCGATAACCATTGCGACAATTGACTGTACGACTACCGCAAGGAGCAAGCGCATGGTGATACCGCTGATTTCTGCTCCGAAGACACGACGGACTGCAATCTCACGACGACGCTGGCTGACGAAGTAGCTGTTCATAGCCATCAGACCGAGTATTGCAATCAGCAGGGCAACCGCAGTAAAGACTGTCAGTACGCTGAGGAACCGCTCGTATTCCTCGTACCACTTCTGATGCTCCTGAGTGAGCGAGCTAACTTCCTGTGCTTCATGGCCTGTAGCTGTGCTAATTAGTCGCTTGATCGCATCTTCGACCTTCTTACGATCACCGTGGTATTTCACAAGAGCCTGACGAGGTCTTCCGTAATTCCTGTTCTCAAAGGTGTCCGCATCGTCATGGAACTCTTTCGCATTGACGATTACAAATGGTGTGGGATGCTCTTCCTCATGCATTACGTTCTGATAAACCATATCGGGATAGACAGCTGCGATTTTAAATTTGTTGCCTCCGTCTTTCGTCACAATCTCCCGCGCATCATCACGTACGCCGAATTGTCGTAGCAACTGGTGGTTTACCCCCACGCCCTCATCGCTGTAAACTTTCTCCGGGTGGATGTTCAGGATATTATAGAAACAACTATCGCCCATCATTATCTCTTGACTCACCACCGTTCCGTCATCGGCAGAAGTAGTATTGTTCTCCAGTCCCTCAACGGGGGTGCCATAACCGAAGCCAACCGCATCTACCTCTGGCAGTTCAAGCAACTTGCTGCGGAACGTCTGACGCTGAGCTTCATTGAGGTTGGAAACACCCCAAGTCGTGAGGATGTTTTCGATGTCGTAGCCCAGCGGATGGCTCATGCGCTCACGTATGCTGCTGCTAAGTAAGAGCGTGATAGTTAGCATGACTATGACGAACACGGTCTGCGTTACCATCAGCATGTGACTCCAACGCTGGCGAACACGACGGCGGAATGTGCCGCGCACGATGTCGATGGGTTTGTAGTTACTGAGAATCACGGCTGGCACGAAACCTGCCATTGAACCAACGAGGATGATAGCGAGTATTATAGCAACAATGGTCACTACTCCTGTATCCTTCAGCAAGTTCATCTGGCAATTGGCCATTTCCATAGCCTTGTCCTGCAGGGCGAGTGCTATCAAGTAGGCAATTGTGAAGGCGATGGCTGTAAAGAGAATGCTTTCGCATATCAGTTTGCCAAAGACTTGTAGTCGAGACAAGCCAAGCAGTCGTCGTGTAGCCATCTCCTTCGACCGTTCTGTGGTAAGCGACACGCTCAGGTTCACGTAGTTGAAGATGGCGAACACCAATACGAGTAAGGCAATAACCACGTAGAGATGAGCCATGTCGCGACTGCCATGATTAAGGGAGCTGCCGGAATGAAACTGACACCTCGTGGCATCGTAGTAGAGCGTGGACAGTGGGGTGAGAGTTAACTCCTTCACTGCCCCCATCTCATAGATCCAGAAGAAGGTTTTCAGATAGTCGCGCATATCGTTTGTCTTACTACGAAGGTTGCAACCCTCGCGCTCCATCAGGAAGAGCACGCAACTGCCAGCATTATTCATGCCCTCAGCGTATGCCGATGGATGAAGCTGACGCAGGTTCTCCAGGTTAACCACACATTCATAGGTGTCAGGGATAACTGAACGGTCGAAATCTTCCATTATGCCACTGACGGTATAGGTAATTGGTTTATCGTCGTCAAGAACAATTTCTTTGCCTACAGCATCACCGTTGGGCCAATAACGCTGGGCGAACTTTTTGCTGACCACTATCTGATTGGGAGCGCTAAGTACCTTCTTCTTATTGCCTGTCAATAGCTTGTAGTCGAAGAATTCAAAGAAGTTAGGGGCAGTGAGAAGCATACTCGTATTGACCTCCTGTCCTTTAATGCTGAATGTTGCACCCATGCCCGAGATGGAACACCAGTCTTCAATCTCCGAGAAACGGTCTTGCAACTTCTGCCCTACACGGAAGTGTGACATCATAAAATTCTCGTTACCAATGGCGAAGGTACGTTCGCCTCGTGTCTGGTAATTCTCCACTGTCGTCTGACGGTAGATAAGGTCGCCAAGCAACAACAGGAACGCCATCGACAGGCAGAGGCCTACGATATTGATAAAGGTAAACAGCCTGTGACGGCTCAGGAATTTCAAATAACTCTTCATGTTGATATTTCAATTGGAGGTCAAAGGTCTAAGGACTAAGGTCAAAAGCCATGCGCGCTCCATGTTAATTATTAATTGTTAATTGTTAATTACTAACACTTCATTGTCTTTGAATGCCTCATAGCCGCTGGTGACTACGCGCTCGCCAGGCTCCAAGCCTTCCAGAACTTCATAGAATTGCGGATTTTGGCGACCGATGCGGATGTTACGGCGATAGGCTTTGCTGCCGCTCTTGTCGAGGACGAAGATCCATTGTCCGCCAGTAGTCTGGAAGAACGTGCCGCGAGGAATGATGACGGCCTGCTCGGGCTGCCCCAGTTCGAGGTCGATATAGTAGGTCTGGCCTGTGCGGATGTTCTCCGGACGCTCGCCTTTGAAGACGAAGTCACAACGGAACTTACCATCACGCACTTCGGGATATACCTTGCGCACTTGCAACTTGTATTGCTTATCGCCACGGGTAAAGGTGGCGGTAAGGCCCTGACGCACACGGTCGATATAATGCTCATCAAGCTGTGCCTGTACCTTATAGTCGGAGAGGTCGTTCAACTGCCCAATCTTTTGACCGGGCTGGATGCTCTGTCCCAACTCCACATCGAGAAGTCCCAGTTCACCGTCGATAGCTGAGCGTACTTCGAGCTTGTCTTTGCGCTGACGCACCAGTACCACGTTCTTGCGCATATTTTGTAGGTTGTCTTCCATCTGGTCCATCTGCGTGGTGCGATAGAGCGAATCCTGTTTCAGACGCTTTGAAATCAAGGAGCGTTTCTTGGCAGAGAGCTGATAGTCTTCCTGTGACTTCAGGTAATCCTCACGACTGATAAGTTTCTCCTTATAGAGCCGTTTGTTCTGTTCGAAGGTACGCTGCTTGCGCTGGGTGTCCATATCAAGCTGTGCCTGCTCTGTCTGGTTGTTGAGGCGGTCTTGCTGCATGGCTACCTGAGTGTTACGCAGCAGGTTCTGCTTCTCTGCCAGTTCGGCTTCGGCATTCAGAATCTGCAGGTCGAGGTTGGAGTTGCTAAGACGAACAATGACATCGCCTTTCTTGACGTGTGTACCTTCTTCTACAACCTTCTCCATCACGATGCCGCCTTCTTCTGGCGAAATCTGCACCACCTGTATGGGCAGTACCTGTCCGTTAGTACGTACATAGTCCTTGAATTCTGCTTTCGTTACCTCGCTCATAGTCAGGTCATTGGCATTTACTTTCAGCGTTGAGGCGTGATTGCCGAATATAAGCCAGAGGCTAACACCAAGCACCAAACACCCAACACCTATCCACGGCCAATATTTCTTCAACTTTTGTGTCTTTGTCTTTTCAATTATTTTGTCCATATCGGTGCTCCGTTATAATATCTTATCAAATGTTCTTTTACTATCACCATCAGTTGGCATTGCAACAGGGTGGCTTTCGATTTCAGCAGTTGTGAGGAAGTGGTGTGCATGTCAATGGCAGTTGAGAGTCCTTCCTCGAATTGGCGACGTGTCAGCTGATATGCCAGACTGTCGGCTTCAACTTTCTTTACCATCTGCTCTGTTTGTTTGAGATAGCCTTGCCAGTCCTGCCAGGCTTCGCGGCTCAGTTTCTCCAACTCCAGCTGCTTCTGTTCGTAGTTCTCGCGGGCTATCTGATAATTGTTCTTGGCCCGTCGGATGCTGGTGATGGTCTGTAGGCGATTAAACAAGGGGAAACTCAACGTGGCAACAACATATTCACCCATATTGTTCTTGAACTGATTGCGGAAAGACTGTCCGGCATCAGAATGAAGGGTGTGGTAGTAGGTGGTGTTCATACCCGCATTTAACGAGAGAGATGGATATAAGGATGCACGCGCCTGATGCAACTCGTGTTTTGATGTCTGCATCTGGTAATGCGATACTTGTAGTTCCGGATGTTCCTTCGTTAAGGTTTGTCCGTAGGCGATGGGTGATGGGTGTTGGGGGTTGGGTGTTGGCTGATCCTGTAGGACTGACAGCGAAAGCGTGTCAGCAATGGGGAAAGCCATTTCCTTTTTCAGGTCCAACAGCGCTGAAGCCAAGAGACTTTGCTGACGGGTGAGTTCATAATGGGCTTCTGCCTGCTGCGATTCCACCTGAGCTACATCGGCTGCACTCTTGCGGCCCACCTCTTCAAGTACTCGCGTTTGTCTGAGCAGTAGTTCGGCCTCTTCAACCTTTTCTTCTGCCATCTTTACAAGACCTTGATAGTAGGCAACATTGGTATATGCCTGCAACACGTTTAGAGCCGTTTGGTCTTGCTGCTGACGAAGCGCCATTCGTCCCATCAGCACGCTTGCCTTGGCTGCACGAAGCGCATGCAGACGGCTGAATCCGTCGAACAAGGGCAGGGAGGCACTCAGGGAATAACCATTATAGAAGGTATTCACATCGGTATAACCATTGGTTTCAGGGTCTATGGCACGTCCGTAATTATACTGAGCTTCGATGCCTCCATGCACATCAGGCAGGAAACGGCCGATGGCACCTGTCTTACTGGCCTTGTAATTGTCAAGCTCAAGCTCCGTACGCTTCACCTCATGGTTGTGCTCCACTGCGTATTGCATGCATTGTTGCATCGTCCATGAGTTTTGCGCATGGGCTGAAACTGCTGTAAGCGTCAAGATAGCGATCAATGATATTTTCATTACTTATTGTTCTTTTGTGATGCAAGGACAGTTTCAACCGAGTGTAGAGAGCTTGCTCTTTACCGAGGTGCAGCCTGTTCTCGTAATTTTTCTTCTGCAAAATTAGATATTTTCCCATTATGTTCCAAGAGTTTTAGCGTCGCCAAAGTTAGATTGTCAAAAAATTAGACAGTCATCCGTATGATTTTTTGACAGAATATTCGTATCTTTGCAACCATGAAACAATATGGTACTATATTAGTTGTAGATGACAATGCTTCCATCCTGACAGCCATGCGCTATCTTTTGGATAGTGTCTTTGAACGCATATTGACATTGGAAAGTCCTGATGATATTCTGAAAACGATGGCACAGGAAGAGATAGACATCGTATTGCTCGACATGAATTTCACGCTTGGCGTGAACAGCGGACAGGAAGGCTTGTTCTGGCTTCGCTCTATCCGCAAACAGCATCCGCAGACTCCGGTGGTATTGCTGACGGCTTACGCTGACGTTTCGCTGGCAGTACGAGGACTGAAGAGCGGTGCAGCTGATTTCATCACCAAACCGTGGGATAATGACGAACTGATTCGCAAGTTAAAGGATGTTCTCGAAATGCGGAACGAGATTGTCACACTTGACGAAATGGAGAAAGACCATATCCGTCGAACCATTGACCATTGTCACGGCAATCTCACACAGGCTGCAGAACTTCTTGGTATCACGCGACAGACACTCTATAATAAAATGAAGCGGTTATGATGTGGCTCTTTATTATCATATGTATTTTGTTAGCTGCGCTCATCGTATGGACTGTTCGTAGGCAGCATTCGCTGAAGATACGTGCCCATATGATGCAGGAGGCTATCCGCAATCATGATTTCACTTTCCGTCTTCCTACCAATGGCTTACTACCTGGAGAACGGGCTATGCAGCAGACGCTGAACCAACTGGGAGAAACCATCCGTCAGCAAGTAAATCAGAATGAGGTGGAATCATGGGAACGGCTAACCCGTGTGCTGACTCATGAGATGATGAACGCCACAGCTCCTATTACCAGTATCAGCCAGTCAATGCTTAGTCGCAATGATGTGAAAGGCACTCTTCTTGAACCCGGCATTCAGGCCATCTTCGACACCAGCCGCCATTTGAGTGACTTCGTGGCTAATTACCGTAAGATGTCGGAATTGGAGAAACCCGTGTTGCAAGACGTGTCCCTTCGTGCTGTGCTTGATGAGGTATGTAATGCCTATCCAGAACTGACGTGGGAGATAGACGTTCCTACAGATTTGATAGTTCGAGCAGATGTCGGAATGTTACGCCAAGTGCTTATGAACCTGGCAAAGAACGCAGCGGAAGCAGAAGCGAAGAAAATGATGATAGAGCAGATGGAGGAGCCCGCGAACAGTCATGAGTTGACGCTTTACATTGGCAATGATGGGCTGCCTATCCCTGCAGAGAACCGGCAGTCGCTCTTTGTCCCCTTCTTCACCACAAAGCGAAGCGGCAGCGGTATTGGCCTTTCCCTGAGTCGTAGGATGATGATTCAGCAAGGAGGAATGCTCGACCTTGCAGAAAAGCCGCAAGGAGGATGTCGTGTAGGATTCATCCTTACTATTTTGATTTCGTAACAGCAATAATTGAGTAAATATAAAGTCCCGCAGGTCATTGACCTACAGGACTCTTTTTTTGTTTAATGCGCTTCATGATGGGCTTGCCCAAATGCCCTCCCGTTATGCCTTCGTTCTGCGTCTGTTTCTAAGGAACGGACTTACAACGGACCTGAAACGGACCTGAAACGGACTTGGAACGGAGGTATGGTGAAGAGCAACGGAGGTCTTTGAGAATCTCCAGAAAAAGTTTTTTCTGCGACATTATTTTACGCTTTTCACCTTATATACTCCGCGAGGGAGCTTCTTCAAGTCAGTACCCATATACTGACCGCTGATGCTGTATATCTTCGTCTTTGTTTCTGTAGAGACTGCATTGATGCCTGTTGTGGCTTTATGATTAGTGAACGTGAAGTTGATAAGGCCGTCGGCACTTTCGGTGATGTCGGTTATGGGCTTACCCATAAACAGCTTGCCGTTTTTGTTGGCGTTGAAGAGATTTGCCGACGGAATGCTTGTGTCTGTAAGTGAGTTATTGCCTGATGTGCCGGGGTAGGGGTCTCCGGCAAGAGTGCGCAGCTGTTCATCGTTGTCTGCATGGAAGATTGTAAGGCGCTGATGTGAGGGGTTGTTGTTTACCGTATTGTCAGCCCATGCCTCTTTGTCGTAGTCCACATGCAGTATGAGCAGGCCATGTCCGCTGTTCGCCTCGTCCCATGAGCTGAGCTGGCGGTTTTCCAGAAGGTAGTATTCATCATGGTTGGCATCATTGTATATTATGTATGCCTCGGGGGTGTCGGTGACCGGCTTCATATCGGTTACGGTTGTTGTGGCTGTGAGTTCTACCGGCTCAAGCCATCCGGCTGACCATCGCTCGTATGAGGTGTATCCGCAAGGACAATGCCCGTCGCCATTGTATGAGCCGTAATCCATCACCGACCATGAATTCATGCCAAAGACATTGTTGTTGTCGGTATCGTAGAGGTCGGGGAGTCCGAGGCAGTGGCTGAACTCGTGGCACATGGTTCCTATGCCGTTCATTTTCTTGCCATTGAAATCTTTCAGCTCGCTGCTGCAGGCATAGGTGTTGATCCATACGTTATCGAGGAGAATGGCCCCGTCTCCGCCATTGTCAAAGCTCAGGGCTGATTCAAGGTCCCATTCATGCGAGTATATGCAATAGGAGGCGGCTCCCTGTTCTTCAGAGTAGCCGGCATATATGATATAGACCTGATCCACCTCTCCATCGCGATTCCAGTCGTAGTCGGCGAAGTTCACATCCTTGTCTGCGAGTTTCACGGCTTCTGATACCATTGCTCCGGGCAGGACATCTTCACCGTTATCGTCATTCTTGCCGTAATATGCTATGTCGTGTGAAAGGTCGTATGGGCCGACGACATCGAATTCCAGTTCAAACTTGCCGTATGACTGGTCTCTGAAATAGTCGCTTACGCTGCCCTTTGCACCGTTCTTGCTATATCCCTTCTCATTGGTAAGGGCTTTGAAGTCGTCGCGAGTGAAGGTGAACTTCTTATTGGTGAAATTCACGAGTATGACCAATCCCTTCTTCTTGCCTGTATAGCCCTCGTAGATCGTTTCTTCTGAACCGCGCGTTATGAATGATGACATCTGTTTTGCCTTGGCAAGTCGTGCTTTCCTGCTTTTGTTTCGCATTGCCGTGCGCTCTGTCTTTGATTTCTGTCGGGAGTTGAGTTCGTATAGGGATATGTAATGCGCAATTCCTGCACTATCCTCGGTGAGCGCCTTTCTGTTGTCGTCAACATACCAGTGCCCGTTCTCGTCGCCTATGAGCGTGGCCGTTATCGTTGTGCCGTCGGCAAGGGTAAGTGCGCGTTTTATGCGCTTTGCCGGGATGGCAAGGCATACAACCGCTATGAATGATAAGAGGAAAGAGAAATATATGCGATTCTTTGTATTCATTCAGGTTCTTTGTTATTAGATGATTAGATAATAAAAAGAACGGCATTGTCGGTTGACAAATGCCGTCCCGTTGAATCACTCTTGCGAGTGTTATGGTTTTACCGACAACGATTGTTCAGTATTGTTAGGAGCTAATAGTGAGAATATTTTGTGAGAGTATAGTATTCAGAGGTTAAACCAGATTGGGTATGCCGGAAAACATTTGCAAAGATAATAAAAAGGTTGATATAAATCAAACTTTTCGTGTTTTTTTTTCAAAAAAATGGGATTTTTCTCTTAATCTGGTTTATTTTCTCCCGAAATCAGCAGGAATTTCGCCCCATTTATCGGTTTGCCACTTGATAATAGGGTTTTTATATGTGTTGCTTCTCAACCACGATTCTGCCCTTTCTATCATCTGGTAGAGCTTCTCTGTCTGGTCGTTGCGGACAAGGGTTGTCTTACAATGATGTTTTCTTACCCATAGCTGTGCGTTGACCGAGTCGCTGTATATGGGCATGGTGTCGAGTCCTTTCTGCTTGAGCAGGGCAAGACCGTGAACAAGGGCAAGGAACTCGCCTATGTTGTTTGTTCCATGTACTGGGCCATAGTGGAATATCTCCTTGCCGTCAGCGAGATACACGCCTCGGTATTCCATTGCGCCGGGGTTGCCTGAGCAGGCTGCATCAACGGCTATTGCCTTGCGTATTACATCGGCAGGAAGATTCTGCGGGTTGAAGGCTGGGCGGATGGGCTTGGATGGGGCGCAGGAAGAGTCGGCCTTGCTTGAGTTTACGGAGTTTTCAGAATTGCCAGAGCTTTCGGAATGGCGTGCTTCGCTTTCATACGCCTCTTCTCCCATTTCAAAGGCATCCTCTGCCTCTTCCTGTGTCTTGAATGATTTATACTTGGCTGCAGAAACACCATTAACCGCCTCCTGACATGCTTCCCAAGAGGAATACACGCCAGGAGACGGTCCGTTCCATACTACATAATATTTCTGCTTAGCCAAATCTTTAAAAAGTCCCCCTATGCAGGGGAATTTAGAGGGTCTTTACATCTTAGCCATTGCCTGCTCGAGGTCTGCAATGATATCCTCCGCATTCTCGATGCCGACTGACAAGCGTACAAGGTCTGGTGCGATGCCAGCCTCACGCAACTGCTCCTCAGAGAGCTGACGGTGTGTGTGGCTTGCAGGATGCAGTACGCAGGTGCGGGCATCAGCCACGTGGGTAACGATTGAGATGAACTCAAGGTTATCCATGAACTTGATAGCCTCCTCACGAGTACCGTTCAGACCGAATGCGATAACGCCGCAAGTGCCGTTTGGCATATACTTCTGGGCAAGGGCATAGTTCTTGTTTGATGGCAGTCCTGCATAGTTTATCCAGCCCACCTTCTCGTTCTTCTCAAGCCATTCAGCCACCTTCTGGGCATTAGCACAATGCTGACGCATACGCAGGGCAAGAGTCTCAAGACCGAGGTTCAGGAGGAATGAGTTCTGTGGTGCAGGGATGCTGCCGAGGTCACGCATAAGCTGTGTTACGAGCTTGGTGCAGTAAGCTGCCTTGCCGAATGCCTTGGTATATACCAGTCCGTGGTATGACTCGTCAGGAGTGGTAAGGCCAGGGAACTTGTCGCTGTGTGCATCCCAGTCGAAGTTGCCTGAATCAACCACGCAACCGCCTACCTGAGTAGCATGACCGTCCATGTACTTTGTGGTAGAGTGGGTAACGATATCGCAGCCCCACTCGAATGGGCGGCAGTTGATTGGAGTAGCAAAGGTGTTATCAACAACGAGAGGCACACCATGTTTGTGAGCCATCTTTGCGAATCGCTCTATGTCGAATACGTTACCGCCAGGGTTTGAGATTGTCTCGCCGAAGAAACACTTTGTATTAGGACGGAACTCCTTCTCAATGCGCTCATCATCCCAGTCTGGGTCAATGAAGGTGCACTCTATGCCGAGCTTCTTCAGAGTAACGCCGAAGAGGTTGTAGGTACCGCCATAGATGTTGTTTGAGGTGATGAAATGGTCACCTGCCTCACAGATGTTGAAGATAGCGTAGAAGTTAGCTGCCTGACCAGAGCTTGTAAGTACTGCACCTACACCGCCTTCGAGTGCTGCAATCTTCTTTGCAACGGCATCGTTGGTAGGATTTGCCAGACGTGTGTAGAAATAGCCGCTGTCCTTCAAATCGAACAGGCGAGCCATCTGGTCGCTGGTATCATACTTGAATGTGGTGCTCTGATAGATAGGTAACTGCTGAGGTTCTCCTTTAGTGGCTTTCCATCCGCCATGAATACAAATTGTCTCGAGATTTTTCTTCATTTCTAAATTTTAGCCCCCCTTATTCCCCCGAGGGGGAAACTTTTTATATAGCACCAAGGCATCATGCCCTTACTACTATAACCGCAGGAGCAAATGCGGGATAAATGTTACAAAAGATCTTTCTTAGTTTGTTTGGGTTGCAAAGGTACACAATTTTGGGGAAAATACCAAAAAATAAAGTAAAAAAATAGCCCCTCACCCGTCCTGCGGACACCCTCTCCCCAAGGGGCGAGGGGGAAATTACCTTTATCTCGCTATGGGGATTCCTTTGAGGGTTTATTACATCCTTTTCCCTCGCCCCTTGGGGAGAGGGTGTCCGTAGGACGGGTGAGGGGCTGTGGTTAGGCTTTTAGAAAATATGCTGCACAAACTCAGCGAAGCATCTTCTCCATGTGAGCCACTCATGATGTGTGCCCTGTGAAGGGAAGTATGTCACGTTGATGCCCATTTCCTTCAGGCTGTTTGCCATCTTGTCTGCACCGAAGTTCTCCTCTGTGCCCATGCCCATGAGGAAATACTTCACCTTGCTGTTGAAGGCATTTGCATCAGCGAACACGCCATTAGCGAATGTCTTGAGGTCGATACCGAAGATAGCACCGCTGAATGTGCCGATATAGGCGAACTTGTCGAGGTTGGCTGTTGTGATGTCGAGAGTCTGCTTACCGCCCCATGAGAGGCCTGCCATACCGCGGTTCAAGCGGTCGCTCTTTGTGCGGAAGTTACCGTCGATGAATGGGATGATGTCCTTGATGAGCACGTTCTGGAAAGAAGCACCGAAGTCATCTCTTGACTCGCCCTTCTTTGAGCCGAAACCGTAGTCGCAGTTACCGTTATCCATAACCACGATCATCTCCTTTGCCTTGCCCTGAGTGATGAGGTTATCCATGATATACTGCATCTTACCCTGTG
>ODAI010103312.1_pt1 | contig 12177 bp, 10 predicted proteins | sample 1539321 | NCBI WGS metagenome assembly ODAI01 (sample SAMN02144231, study PRJEB22623) | gut metagenome | biome: sheep rumen | host: Ovis aries | place: New Zealand
ATGCCGTACTGCTTGCGCCCATACTCGAGGAGTTGTGCTTCAGGCAGATGGCCATATCCCCTTTCCGTCGCCGACGGGTACAGATTGTTGTCTGTGTGGTTATGGCCCTTTTGTTCGGAGTACTCCACGTGCGTAACTTCCCAGGCGCCTTCTTCAGCGCTATGGTTTACGGCATGGTATTTATCTGGTCAGGAAGTATCTGGTGCAGTGTCGCGCTCCATGCCGGAAGAAACCTCACCGCAACTCTTCTTGCCGTTTACAGCTGGCTGCAACTTGGCGACATGCGGATGACGGAAATACCTGTCATCATCCTGCCGGACATTAAGGTAGTCATCGTGAGTTTATTATTAGCCATTGTTGGCGGATACTTACTGATAAAGAAAAGATAGATTCCAGGTTTATAGCTTGCAATTCTGACTTCGTACAATACATCATCGACTAGTGCTCAGGCGCCGGTGATATTGCCGTGAAGAAAATGATGGGAGACTACTGCATCTACCGCGACGGGATCCTGTTCGGTTTGATTTGTGATAACAGTCTGTATATCAAGCCCACGTCTCAGGGCGCGGCTCAGTTGAAAGAGTTGGTGATGCGCTCTCCTTACCAGGGAGCCAAGGAGCATTTCCTGATTACCGACGTGGATGACAGGGACTATCTGGTAGCCATCATAAAAGCGACCGTACCCGCCCTTCCGAGGCCGAGGCCGAAAAGGAAGCCGATGACAGAAAGAAAAAAACCGATGTAGATTCTTACTGCACTGGTGACCGTGCAGCGCAATAGTCTGGTATTCAACATCTTATACATATATCCCCTTGCTTTTTCCGCATGGGATAATCGTCTAATTTATTAGTAATCAACCGGTTCCGTATCACGCAAAACCGAAGGCGAAAAAGATGTTTGCTGACCGGTTTGGAATCACATTTCCGGGCATTTCAAAATGTGTCCAAATTTAGTGAATGCAAAAACAGACCTTATAAAGTGTTTGTAAATCAACATTTTACAAGGGCTGATTAGTGCCCCGGGCGGGACTCGAACCCGCACAGCCGTTTCGGGCCAAGGGATTTTCTTACTACTATGGCTTTTGCCACCGGTCAAGGTTAAACCAACCCAAAAATGTCCGTTCGTAGTCTGGACTATTCCTTCACCATGGATCAACGATCTTTAGGTGTGTCGTGTCTAGTCTCTGCACCTTCCTCTTCAACGAGGCTTGGCTCAAGATTACCATCGGCTTTGCCCGTTAAGGTTTCCTTGAATTTACGACATTCTACATCTCTCCTTTCGGAAAGCGCACTCAAATTGCTTTTAAGTCCCTCGTGTCTACCATTCCACCACCAGGGCGTGTGAGTTGACAATTCTGCCGTCACACACACCGCAAAGTTAGTAAAAAGAGCGAATCCTACCAAAAACTACTCCAGCTTCGTGTCGGTCTTGGCCTGGAAGCGGGCGACATTGACGATGAAGCGCTCATGAGTGCCTTCGCCGATGATACCTTTCGAGTCCTGTGCGACAACCCGAAAAGTCAGCCTACGCCCATCAATACCAATCAGTTCCGAATCGCACCAAACCTTCATTCCCTCCGGCGTGGCGCTCACGTGCGAAACATTGACATGAGTCCCGACGGTCTCGAAGCCTTCATCAAGATACGGCTGGACGCTCAGTCGGCAAGTCCGCTCCATCAGGGTGATCATTAGCGGGGTGGCAAATACCCGCACGGTACCGCTGCCGATGTGGCAAGCGAGAAGTTCAGGAGTAACAATTTCCTCCTGGTAGCCCTTTATTCCTAGTTCAACCATAATAGATTCTTCACTTCGTTCAGAATGACAAAAAAGCCACGTTCAGAATGACAAAAAAGCCACGTTCAGAATGACAACGGCCCTTCGACAAGCTCAGGGACCGGAACCAACCACCATCAGGCCACCGGAACCAACCACCATCAGGCCACCGGAACCAACCACCATCAGGCCAGTACGGCCTCCAGCTCGGCAGCCACATGGCCGGGGAGAATAATGTGATGATTCCCAATTGGTTCTGTTAAAAAATATTCAGTAGCCTCAGATGGCAAACGCAAAACCACCTGGGTCCGGCAAAGGTCCGGTTTCGACTCATTGCGAACCAGTTCTCCCTCGCAGACGAAATGCCGGGAAAGATCACCGGAAACCTTGAAGACCGTGACCGGCCCTTCAGGAATATGCCCACGTATACCGACTCCTATTCCCGATTCAAAATGCGTGTCCAATCCAAATGAAGAGACCATGTCAAGCGGCACTGTGCAATGTGCGAAAACAATCTCTCCACTTTCCGGATCGATGCTGGAAGGATTGGCCTGGAAGCCGCTAAAGCCCGTCACGGCACGGCCGATCATCATCGAGAGCATTGCCGGAATATCCCCCTCGCAACCAGCGACGATGCCTTCGGAATTGAGACGCGCGAGCGCCAGGCAACCCGTGTTATGAACGGAAGTCAGCAGGTCGAAACACCTGATTGTCAGCCCGGCAAGTCCATAATCAGTAGCAATTGTACTAAGGGCTTTATATATCCTATAAGCCCCCGGAACCGCCTCTTTGACGTTTGTTGGCTGGCCTGAATAAGCCTCGCCGACCGCCTCTCGGGACTCCTGAATCTCATCCTTCAAAGAGGAATATTCATCCATCAGTTCTTCCATAGGAATATATTGGAAGGATATTCCCAGGCGGTCAAAGACCACGTCCTTATCCACCCCGCTCGCTATCAGCCAATCAGATGGCTTCCCGATCACTCCGAGAGTGGTATAAGCCAAGAAACGCCTGGCATCCTCAACCACCGCCAGAGACTCCAGCCTTGAGCGGATGTAGGCCGGACTTCCATGCAGGATTTCCCCACGAAGACCCTCCTGACGCAGGTATGACAGGATCTCCATCGAAGCGGCGAGCGAATTGCTTTTCCCCGAGGTCAGCAACAGGATAGTCTGACGGCTCATTCCTTCCAGCTGAGGCAGAAGCTCTTTGAATAATCCTTCTGTGCCTCCGGTCCTCACGAAGATCAGCGACAGGTCATATCCGTAATCGGTAAAATCGTCGCCTTTAAATGAGTAATCAATTCCCAGAGACTCCAGGAATACGCTTGTGGCAGCATCCACGGCATTCTTGTCATGGAGCGGGGATGTCAAAGTGTAAATTGAAACCATAGGATCAGATTTGTCAGTAAAGATAGTATTTATTAACTTTCGTAACAATTAATAACGCAATTGCTATTTATGAATATGAAACTCTACAGACTCATCCTGACTGCGGTCGCGGCGGTGGTCCTGATCAACAGCTGCGGCACTGTCCGCCGGGCCACCACTTTGCAAGTAGGCTCCTACAACATCCGTTACGAGAACCGCGGCGACTCTCTCAGAGGCAACGGCTGGGGGCAACGCTTGCCAATCATCGCCCAGCAGATACTCTTCCACGATCTTGAGATATTCGGCACCCAAGAAGGCAAGTACAACCAGCTCGAGCAACTGAAAGCCAGCCTTCCCGGTTATGAATATATCGGAGCGGGCCGAGATGACGGAATCCATGCCGGAGAGCATTCAGCCATATTCTACAACACCAACAGATTCGAGCTTCTCGATCATGGTGATTTCTGGCTCTCACCCACTCCGGACGTGCCTAGCAAAGGTTGGGACGCCGCTTTGAACAGAGTCTGCACCTGGGGCCATTTCAAGGTAAAGGACACTAAGAAAGAGCTCTACTACCTCAGCCTCCACATGGATCATATCGGTGTTCAAGCCAGGCAGGAGAGCGCCAAGCTTGTGGTCCAGAAGATCCGTGAACTCTGTGGCGGCAAACCTGTTGTCCTGACCGGAGACTTTAATGTGGACCAGAACAATCCGATCTACTCGACGTTCGTTACCAGCGGGATCCTCAACGATAGTTATGAGGTTTGCGAGATTCGCTACGCTCTCGATGGAACAGCCAACGGCTTTGATCCCAACAGCTTCACAACCAGCAGGATAGACCACGTTTTCGTCACTCCTGGCACAAGGGTGATCCGTTACGGTGTTTTGACCGACACCTACCGTACGATGACCGCCGAGGCCCAGAAATATGAGAACGGAAACTTCCCGAAAGAGATCTCCTTCCAGGCCTTCCAAGCCCGCACCCCCTCAGACCACTTCCCGGTGAAAGTCATCCTCGAGTTGCCTTAACAATCAGTCTCCGATACGTTTCAGATCCTCCGTCATTGATTCCAGGCGGAGCAGGGTGGTTATGGATGTGTAACTGCAGTTCATCCAATAGCCCTCGTTGTAGTCCGGACTCCTCCAATTGAACATAGTCGGGATCTTACCGTTCTGCGCGTTCTGCTGGATGGTGATATTGTCTATCAGCGCCTTAGCTTTGGCCAGGGCAAGAAGGTCGCCTGTAACCTCATAAAGGTCCAGCCAGGCGTTCGCCACATTGCAACTGCTATTATCGACCGGCATCTCGTACTTGTATTGCTCGTGAACACAAGGGGCGTTGAACTTGTGGAACCCGTCAGCGGTCGTGTCGGCATAATCCCAGTGGACGAACTGGTCTTCGCTGAAACGTATCAGGTCAATGGCATTGGAAATATCTGATTCACTTATAGTTTTCTTATCAAGAAGATACGACGCATATGGAGCCGCGGTGCAATTGGTTAGATTCTGATAAGGTTCAAGTCCAAGCACGTTCACATCCTCAAACTGGCCTGACATCTCAAAACGTTCCATCGCCTCCTCATCCATCCAGCGCTCGGCCTTCGTCATCGCCTGGGAGAACTCGCCTGACGAATATTCCTCAAGACGTTGGAAATACCTGAGCAGAGGATGTAGCAGCGCCTTGGCCTCGTTCACCGGTTCTCCTGAGGCAAAGTCCACTTTCACCGGAAGTGAACCATCCTCCCTTTGCAACCTGACATATGTCCTGCCAATCTCGACCGCCCTTTCAAGCCAATCCTTTTCCCCTGTCACATCGTACAAGTCGAGGAAGGCGTTCCCGGCATAGGTAGCCTCCATAGTCATTGTCTTTCCCTGATTCTGCTCTTCGCCAGAAGCCTGAGTGTCAAGATAATATGTTGGCGGGAAGAAAGCCAGAGGATCTCCTTCAGGGCGGCTCTGTGAGATCAGGAAAGCCGCTGCGGACCGGGCCACCTCAAGGGCATTTTCCTTACGCTCGGGAAGTAACCGAGCCACCAAGCACTCGTTCCGTATCGTGGCACCGATAATTTTGCAAGGATATGTGTTTGTCCATAAAGACATATCCGGAACCGTATTGCCCCTCCAGTTTTGTATCTGTGGCATCAGATGATTGTATAGAGCCGCGCGGATCGCGGCCTCCTTGTAACTCCTGACCGGTCCGTTATAAGGGCCGTCGAACGGGAAATCTCTCAGGAAACTCCTAGTGTAAACCGTGTCAGAGGCATCCCCGGCGAAGGCCTCAACAATTAAATCCACATTTGACGGAGGAATCTGGTTCCAGATCGGAGACAAGTCAGCATCTGACCTGTCAGAAAAGAAAGACCAACTCCCGTCCGCGCCCTTGACGGTAAAGCGGTATTTATCCGCTCCAGTAACAGAAGGCACATCAAACGCAGGTGCGTACATGAACTTCTTCGCGAACTTGTTCCAACAAGGGTTTCTGCCTTCGGAAGCCGGACGGACCGGCTGAAGATATTCGGCTTCAGCTTGCTTGTTCAGGCGATTGTAAACCGAACCCCGGCAGCCAGCAAGAATAATCAGCGGCAAGGATGCCAAAAACGCTATCTTTCTCATACCGCAATTTAAGGAAAGTTATTAATTAATGCTATCTTTATGGACAAATATCGACCAGATATGTACTTCTCAGATCATAACGAAAAAATCACTTTCAGCAACGAATGGGACGGCACCCTTAAAGTGGAAGGAAAAGGATTGGTGTGCGCGGAAGACTTGAATGCCAGTCCCGGCATATTCAAGCCAGAGAAATACACGGCATTGGAATTCACCAAGGGAATAACAAGGGTTACGAAAGGCTTCATCGAGGCCTTCACCTCGATGGAATGCTTGGAAATAGCCTTTTCGGTAAAGAGTATAGAACGCACCCCAGAACTGGATAACTTCCTAATAACTAACAATGTTCTTATCAGGGGAGAGTACAACTCGCTAGCGGAGAGGCTGGCTAAAGAGCTGGGACTCAGATTCCTCCACTGCGACATATTCTTAGGCTGGACAAAATACGAGAGCCAAGATGGCTATCGTGAAAGCACCAAACGTACACTTTGTTTCAGGCTGGACGGTCCTCCATATATCTACAGGGAGATATTTACCCCGGGAATATCAGCCGGAAGCAATGGAGGAGCCGATCTCAGAGATGACCTTCCCGAGGATTTCTATGTGGGATGCGATCTCGATGGGTTCACCTACAACCTGCCCCTGATATGCGAAGAAGCCATCATGCAAAACAAGCAACTCGGCCGCTTCCTGAAGATCTCCAACCAACGACTCGGGAAAAAATGAGCAACGTCGCGGATCTTTTCAGAAAACCATGGCAAGGGTTCGTCAGTAGCATCCGGGAGTTCCCGTTGGAGGCGCTTCTCGGGGTGACATATTTTGTGATATTCCTCTTCGAGAGCAGCGTCAGAGATGTTTTGGGCAAGAGTGATGTTTTCTACCTGTTCTTCTGGTTCTTCCCTCAATATGTCCTTCTGTTCACTCTACACAAGTGGAGCGGGAAACACCTCGCTTTCAGAGTCTTGTACTGCTTGTCCTGGTTCCTCTGGATCCCGCTTCTGGTTTGGGGTCCCGTAAACCAGGGATGGAGTCTCGGAATAGCTTATATCATAGCGATAGTATTGCTGATAATAGGAAAGGAACCTCTTGGGAATGAGCCTTATGGGCAAAACATACTGGACACTGTCATCAATGTGGCGGCAGGATTCATAATAGGATTCCTGATGATCGCGATAGTGGACATCATCATAGCCTCGGTCAATTTCCTCTTTGACCTTGACCTGAAAGACAAGTGGTTCACAAATCCCATGGCTTTCATAGCTTTTGTGATCATCCCTCTGCTATGCTGCTCATTTGTTGAGAATAATAGCTATAAAGAAGCCAATGGGAAAATCCTCAAGATCCTTATAGACTACATCTTCTCCCCCGCTCTGATCATATACACGGCCATTCTCTACATCTACATCGGGAGGATTATGCTTCGTTGGGAACTACCAAACGGAGGAGTCGCATACATCGTGGCCATTTTCATGGCTGTCGGACTTATTTGCCACCTGTTCCGGCTTCTTGTGGAGAAACGTCATTTCGAGTGGTTCTACAAGGCCTTCCCTTTTATCGCCATAGCCCCTCTTATCCTGCTGTGGATCGGGGCATTCCGCCGTATAGGTGAATATGGACTCACCGAAGTCAGAGTCTATCTTATCTGTCTCGCCCTACTGCTGACTGTGTTCACGGCCATGCTCGTGAAAGACAAGACGAGGAACTTCCAGCTTATGACCATGATCATGGCGATCGCGGCAATTCTTTTCACATATATTCCGGGAATCAGGGCCAAAGACTTCGGAATCAGGAGCCAGAAAGCAAGGTTAGAGAGAATCCTGCCGAACGTGCTGGTAGATGGAAGGTTTCCGGAAATTATTGATTATAAGACGATAAGCGCCGACCCTCGACTGAAAGAATCCTGGCTGGCGGTTGATGGGGCGTATACTTACCTCAAGAAGAATATGCCACCCAAGAAGTTCAAGGCGATTCAAAGTGAGCTCGGTGATTATCAATTCAGGACGTGGGAACTCGAGGAAAAGCCTGAAACCGCAGTCGCGGAATGGTCTATCAGCGACATCTCGGGTCCTATCGATTTAGGAGAATACAACCAATTGATACCGCCTTCCGATTATCATTATTATGAGGACTCCGCGGTCGCGATATTCTTTAAAGACAAATCCCGGACTGAAGAACTCCTGAGGTGTGAAATCCGAAAGGCGCTAGACCACAAAGATGTGTCCTCGCTCGGAAAACTCGTCTACAAGAACAATGACTACATGGTGGTATTCGACAAGATCGATGATTTCAACTCATCACACTTATCGTTCTCAACCGGAAACCACACTCTATATAAAAAGCACTAATGTCCATCGCCCAACATAAAGGTAACCCATTCGGGATCAAGGTGACAGACAGTCTCTCGATGCTGGAAGCCATCAAGACCTGCGGCATAATCCCGTTTTTCGAGAACCCTGTCACGGGCTTCTCGATCGAGGAGATGACTCCCCCAGGCTCATGGTTCACTGATGAGGATCTCGGCCCGTGGGACTGGAAGGTGGATGTGGTGCAGAGCGGGGAAATCGTCTACGGAAAGTTTCTCTGCGGAGGAAAGGCCGCTTTCGCCACTCCTGAATGGTACGCCCACCTTCGTAACTGGAGGCTCTCCCAAGAGAAGTACAAACCCACCACCGAAGGACGGAAGGTGTTGAAACTCATAGAGAAAGAGGGTTCCTGTGTGTCTCGTCAGGTCCGTGAGCTGCTCAATGTGAAAAAGAGCAAGTCGGACTCAGTGCTGGCGAATCTGATGAACGGAACCAGGCTGATAATCGGAGATATTCAGAGAGTTTACAAGGGACCGAACCTTGAATATAAAGGGTGGCAAACCGCCTCATACTGCACTCCGGAATCCCTGTTTGAGCGTCCGGCCGAGGATTTCGGCCCCTGGCACATAGGAGGAAGTACCCTGAAATGCGATTGTTCGCCGGAAGAATCATATTCAATACTTAGGAATCACATAATGGGATTATTTCCGGAAGCCACTGAAAAACAATTAGATAAAATCATATAACCATGAATGTCGGAATAATCGGGGCAGGCCATATCGGCGGCAAGATAGCCCGGACACTGGAATGGACGGAAGGAGTCACAGCCATCGCTGTCGGATCGAGGAGTCAGGAAAAGGCAGATGCCTTCGCCAAAGAATTCAGGATTCCGAGATCTTATGGTTCTTACACCGCCCTGCTTGAGGATCCTGATGTGGATCTGGTATATGTCGCCACTCCGCACTCACACCATTTCGACGTGACGATGGAGGCTATCCGTAAAGGCAAGGCCTGTCTGGTCGAGAAGGCCTTTATGGCGAACGCGAAGGAGACCAAGGCCGTGCTGGACCTGGCGAAGGAGAAAGGTGTTTTCGTGGCGGAGGCGATATGGACCCGCTACCAGCCGGCCAGGGATATTATCAACAGGTTAATCTCTTATGGCCGGATCGGCAAGGTGATTCAGATCAGCGCCACTCTGTCCCACGGGGTGATGCACCTTCCCCGCGTAACCCGTCCTGAGCTATGTGGAGGCACCCTTCTGGACATCGGATTGTACCCTCTCAATTTCGTGAGAATGGTGTGCGACAATCCGATAGAAAAGATCGAATCGCAATGTGTCCTTTCCGACGAAGGGGTGGACATCAGCGAAACCATTTCCATGACCCTGGAAGGCGGCGTGCTGGCGGTTATCCAAAGCTCGGTCTGCTGTGAGGGATTCAACACCGCCTCTATCGCCGGCACTGAAGGAACCATCGTGATTGACAACACCAACAACCCAAAGAGGATAAAAGTCTTCGCCAAGGGAGGCAGATTCATAGAGGAAATAGCTGTCCCTGAGAGTATTTCGGGTTATGAATATGAGTTCTGGGCTTGCAAGGACGCCATGGAAAAAGGTCTCATAGAGCCGCCGCAGATGCCGCACTCCGAGACCTTGTTCCTCATGGAGCTTATGGACTCTCTCCGTAAAGACTGGGGAGTCCATTACCCAATGGACTAGGGGTGCCCAGAGGGGACAAGCCACCGCCGACCATTTACCCGGATAGGGCGCGAAGCGCAGGGAGGCGGGACTTGTCCCCTCTGGAACAATAGCTATTCAATGTAGATATTCCTGAAGGCCAACGAGCCACCTTCACTCTGAAGGGCGATGTAGCCTGTCTTGTAAGAGAGCGTCGCCTCATTCTCAAGACTGCCATTGATGTAAACCATCATCTTATCACCTTTGCAAATGATCTCAGCCCGATTCCACTCCCCGTCCGGAAGCTCAATCTTAGCCCCGGAATGGACCCTCTTCTTCATCGGGAACTTGACAGCCGGATCATAAGGGACTTCCTTGATCCTGGCCCCGCCAAGAGATACGATATCACCAGCCCTTCCAGCCATAAGCTGGCACTCATAGGCTGTCGGCCAAACCTTGTCACCCTCCTGAATCCTTTGGAATATGCCACTGTTCGTGCCGCTTCCAATCCATTTCCACTCCACATGAAGCGAGTAATCCCCGTACTGGCGGGCGGTTCTGAGGTAGCCATTAGGCTTACCTGAGACGACAATGCAACCGTCCTCAACCTTGAATACAGGTTCCTCGGACTCGGTTACCGGAACCCAGCCGGTCAGATCCTTGCCGTTGAACAACGAGACCTGTGTGCCCTCGAAATGATTATAAATCACCGTCGGACGGGATGCTCTTGTGCTGAGGTTGGGGAACCACATGTCGTCCGCCGTCAGGCCGCACTTCTTTGTCATATCGATACTGTACTCAAGACGGCCGAAATTAGCGTCAACGTTGTTGGTGCCATAAGTGAATTTTATCCCGCGCTTTTTGGCCTCCCTGATTATGTACTCGTTGGGAATCAAGTACCTGGCACTGATCTCCAGGGCTATACCATTCTCCTGCATGACATCCAGGACCTTGGCCACCCTCTCGGGAGTCCACATCTGGTCGAACCTGTCGTTAAGGAAGTCCGGGAGGAAGAAAGCGTTGGCGAATATGTCCGCAGGTTCGTTGGTCAGAATCTTGACCGTCTGATCCACAATCAGATCCATATATTTCTGGTCAGACAATCCTTCCGGACGGACCTCCTCGTTACGGTAAATCCTGGCGATACGGCCTTTCTGGTCCACGATTGTCATAGCGTCCGTGAACAAGTAGTCGAAAGTCCCCAGCGCCTCCGAGGAGAAATCAGCCGTCCATTTACGGCCCTCACCCTGAACTCCGCGCAGGAAAGGCATATCTTTCACCTCGTCGAAATATTCATAGACCTCCTCATCGTTGGACAGCATCCGGCCCACTCCGCCCGCTCCCGCATTTGGGGCGACTCCGTAATTGATACCATAATTCATGCTCATGGCGTGGGCCATCTCGGCGGTAAGGCCACCTTTAAGATGGACATGCCAGTCGATCACAGGGAAATCCTCCTGCTGGAGCTGGATGGCCCTGTCAGTGGACTCGTCAATCGGAGGAAGCGTGTCGCATGGATTGGTAGCGTCGGCAGGCAGCTTTGTAAGCTTCATATCCCTGAACCTGACTGTGCCCTTGCCTCCGACGAGGCTGACGGCACCATGACCGAGACGCATTTTCTCATATTGCGGAAGTCTCCATGGCTGAGCAGGTTCCGTGTAACAGACCACATCCACGCCCTTTATCTTCACAGAGATGTTCTTCCCCCTCACAGCCACCTCGAGAGGAGTCCACTCACCCTCTTCCTCAAGCGCCCTGTAGAGATTACGAACATGAAGGAGGGAACCGCTCTTGATTGTCCCGTCTATCGGACCGCCATTGAGAAGCACTTGATAACCGCTTCCGGTACCATCGTTGTGAAACGCGACGCAGGCCGAGGCACCTGGTTCCGTCTGGAACTCACCACTCAACACGAAATTGGTGTAATCACCCTTGAACTGGTGGCGGGATCCCTCAGAAATGGCCATTTCCTTGCTGCCGCAGGAAATCAAGGTCAGCGCCACCGCCGCGGCAGCCAACCAGGGAATACAACTGACTGTTCTCATTGTCTATTTGTCGTTTTACTTGTTCGAAGTGAATGCCAAAATGTTGGAGATCACCTCCTCGGGATCGTCCGTTATCGACAGGATCAGGTTCTTGTATACCCCTCTGGACATCAGGTCCTCAAGAAGAGGATACACGGGAATCTGCTTGCTAAAGAACTCCTTGCCGTAAAATACCATAGGGCTAGCGTAACCAAATGATTCATAGTGGTTTTGTGCGGCATCCTGGAATATCTCCTGCATTGTTCCGGCGGAGCCTGGGGAATAGATAATACCTCCCTTGGAAATAGTCAGCAAGATATCCTCGCGGACACTGTTCATGAAATATTTGGCGATGTCTGTAGCCAGCGGGGTGGAAGGCTCATGACCATAGAACCAGGTGGGAATACCAAGGCTGCGGTACAT
>ODAI013050823.1_pt1 | contig 12177 bp, 7 predicted proteins | sample 1539321 | NCBI WGS metagenome assembly ODAI01 (sample SAMN02144231, study PRJEB22623) | gut metagenome | biome: sheep rumen | host: Ovis aries | place: New Zealand
ATGAGGAGTAACTGACAGATAAATGAAAAAAAGACCGTACGCTTTCTTTGCAGTACGGTTTTTTTTATTACTTTTGTCGGCGATATGCAGAAGATGATTACCATACTCGGTCCGACGGCCAGCGGCAAGACGCCGCTGGCGGCACGGCTGGCCGTGAAAGTTACCAAGCAAAGACGTTACTCGGGCAGGAACTCGCTCATCCGCTCAGAGTAGACCGAGCCGTACTGCTGCTGGTTGTAGATGCTCACGTGCGAGCCCTTGGTGGTACGGAACAACTCGCGGTAGAGGTCGTAGATGCTGATATTGTTGTCGGCATCTATCTGGCGACGGAATGTGCGGGCAAAGGCATTGGAGAGATAGATACAGAGATCGCGGTCGTGCACGTCGGCCTTTGATGACTCCAGCGAGTTGGCCGCCGTGAGCACCAGCACGTCGGGCTGTCCCGCGAGGGCTTCGCCCCAATGGCCGCTGAAGCACGTCTCGATGGCGAACATCATGCGGCGGTACTGACGGGAACCGCCAGTCTGTCCAGCCATCTCTTGCACGATATTACGGATGCGCTGCTTGCCGAAGTATTCATAGGCATCCTCGTTGCCCCACAGCGGTCCTTCGCGGCTGCCGCCATGTCCGCTCCAGAAGAAGAATACGTCGCTGGAAGCCGTGGGATGGATGACCTGTGGCAACCGACTGCTGCTGCGGCCCAGCATGATGTCGGCAACGTCCTCAGGGCGCAGGTCGCTGAAGTGGTAATCGACAACGGCGTTCTTGCGTACATCGTCGTTCATAAACTGATCAGAGGCTGCAGCGGGGTCGCTGCTGCGATCCACGAAGATCTGTCCGGGGAAGACGTTATGGCTGTCGTTGGCCAGGTTGTCCTCCACGATGAGCACGATGTGGTCGTCGTCATAGCCGTGGTGGCGCAGCAACTGGTACATGGCGAAGGCATCGGCCTGGTGGCGGTAGTTGCTCCACGTGGTGGAGGGGCTGATGACCACTGCCCAGCGGTTGGTGACGGCAGGGAGGTTGTGGGTTACTGGTATATCCTCATAGTAGGGAGACCACATCTTGTCCAGTTCCCAGAGCGACTGTGTAGAGGCTTGCGTGTTGCTGCTCTCGGTGCTGATGTACAGGATAGGCTTGATGGTCCGTTTTGCCGTCGTGTCATCCACGCGCCAGAACATATAGTTCGTGCCCAGTGCCTTGGTGTAGGTCTCGTTATCGAACTTCAGACTGCCCGATGCGCCCGTTATGTCGATGCTGCGCCCAGCGGCAATCTCGCTGAAGGCGCGGGCCAGTCCCTCGGTATCCCAGCTACAGGCCATGCCCTCGTCGGAGGCCACGATGCTGCGCATGTGGTCGGTCAGCGTGGGGTCGTAGGGTTTCTCGTAGTACACCACCTGACGCCCGGCCACCGTGCAGTCGTTACCCTTCACGCGCTGGCGGGCAGCACCCAGTGCCAGTATGGTCAGGGCGTCATAGATACGGGCCTCGCCGTTGATTTGTGTTTGTCCGAAACGGGTCTCATAGGTCTGCGGGAAACCATAACTGGGTGATGCCGTAGGGGTGACACCGTAGGAGAACCACAGGCTGCGGTTCTGTATCACCTGGTCGTCGAACGCCGTGTCGGAGAGGATGACGGCGACGGTGAGCGACGTTTTTTTGTTGCTCCACTGATGTACCTGTTCGGTGACACGCTGATAGTCGTCAGCATTGCCCAGGGCAATACACACCACCAGACGGCTGTTTCTCATGTCTGCAGCCACACCGTCGAGGAAGGCTGTCAGGTCAGTACCGTTCTTATAGGCAGCGATGCCTTCGCCTGGCACGTGCAACTGCCGCTCGGTGGCGTAGTAGCCGAACCAGTCGCGGAACGTCTGTCCGTAGGTGTCGTCGCTGTAGACGAGTGCCACGTCGACATCAACCATCTTGGCCGCTCCGGTCACCATCATCTCACACTGCGTCACGTCGCTCTCGGTAAGAAACCAGGTGTAGGTGTTGCGGGCGTTAGTACGCTGCAGTTCACTGCTGGTGCAGGTAGGCATGATGACGGGCAGGCGGTTACGGCCGGCATAGCGCAGAATGTCGGTGGCGTGGGTCGAGTAGTAGGGACCGATGATGGCATGGCACGTGTCGTCGCCCTCCTCGGGATGCGTCAGTTGGTAGGCCAGCTTATCGAGGTCTTCGGTGTCCTCGTTATGGTAGCGCAGGTTCAGGCGCACCTGATGGCTCAGTTGCTGCTGGGAGTTGTTGATATTGGCCAGTGCCCAGTCTATGCTGGGCTGCCATTGCGTACGGATGTTGGCGGGCAGCACGACATCCACATTAAGCGTAGTCACCTCTTCGGGCGTGGTGATGACGGGGTCAGAATGGTCATCATCGCTTGTGCAGCCGTAGAACGTAGCGGCCAGCATCACTACAAATAGAATCTTTATCTTGTTCATAATGTTCAATATTCAAATTTACTTTAGCAAATTGATGTCAATGTCGTCGGTGCAGTAGCCGTCCCAGCCACCGTGCTTCTCCATCTGAGGCATGGTGCCGCCAGCCTGCGTGAGCCATAGTTGTGTCCAGTCGGCCACGGCCCTGTCGAAGTGTCGGATGACGGAGAAGCGCACCATATCGGTGTTCGACTCGGAATCGATCATCAGCATCACAACCAGCACATACTGGTTGGTGCTCACCAGGAACAAGTCGGCTCCGTTGTTGGCAGAACCCATGTCGCAGATGGCAAAGGCCTTCGTCTTACCCTGGTCTTGCTCCTTTTCTGACTTCAGATAGACCAGGCCATAGCAGATGCCACACACATGGAAGGCTGCCTCGAAGGCCGTCACTTCGTATTTGGTGCTGTACTGCTCACCGGCCTTGTCGATGATGGGCAGCGTGACAGAGTCGAGAGGCTCCGACTGCACCATGGTGAGCGTCTCGCCGATGCTGTCGCGGTAATTCATCACCTGCTTGTCGTAGAGGCGCAACAGGTAGATGGGCATCGAGTCGGGGTTCTGTTCTGTCCATTGGTAATACTGTCGGCGCACGTCGTCGAAACGCTTGATCGACGCTGCCGCCGAGATGTTCAGTCCGTGTACACGGTCGCCCATGCCCAGTGTCTGGGCAGCAGCCTTTACGTCGTCCTCGCTGACCTTCAGCAGCAGCACCTCGTCGGTGGCCTTCAGCTGGCTCTTGACCTCAGCCAGCCAGTCCACCATGTAGGGCTCGGTGAGCACCAGCAAGCGCCGACTGTAGGAGGCACCGTCCACGGTGCTCGTCGCTTTGGCAGCCCAGTCTCTCATCATCTGGCGTGTGGTCTGCACGTCGTCAGCGGAAATAATACTCACCTCCACGTCGTCCGTGTCGGTCTTCTTCAGTGTGCTCACACCTTTCATCACGCGGTCGGCATAGCCCCTGTCACCCAGTTGGCCGGGCGCGAAAACAGTCATCACCTGCATACGCGAAGTGGCTTGAGCCGGTGCGGGGTCGTTGTCGTCGCTCTTGCAGCCTGTCAGCAACACTGCCGCAAGAAGGGAGATTAAACAGAATTTCGTTTTCATCATTTTATTTCGTTTTGATTGTATATATAGACGTAGTTATCGTTGCGCTTGTAGATATGGTAATCGCCCGAAGATTCTCCCGTGTCGGTGAAGCCCACGATGTCAGTCAGACCGGCAGGTGCCAGCAACAGGAAATCCTCACCCTCCTTCTTCACACTATAGGCTGTAGCCGCATAACTGCCGTCTGGCTTCACGCCGCCGCTTAATTCGATGTAGGGCAGTGCCTGATAATCGGGATAAGTGACACTCTCCATGGGATCCACCCCTACAGCACCTTCATTGATGTAGAAGTTCGGGCTTTCAGTGATCTTATCGAGCGACAATACGTTCACCACACCGCCTATCCATCTCACGGAATAGACATTGCCGCCGTCGTCCACACCTATGCCGCAGGCCAGTTTCAAGCGCCCCTCATAGATGGGGTAGCACACCCACATCGACTTGTTGTCGATGGTCTCGTGACACACAATGGCCACGTATCTGCCACCACTCATAATATTGACCATCATGGGTTCGGCATTGCTGTCGGAGCGTGTTGCCTGCTGCCATGTGCCAGTATCCTTACGCCACTGACAGGTGGCGCTTTCGTAGCGGATGGGAAAACTGGCAGCAAAGAAATTCTTGTCGCCCAGCAGTTGCTGCTGCAAGGCTGCATCCTGAGTTATATTGGCCTTTAAGCGAAATGCTGCCCTCGGTGAAATCAAGGCGGCAAAGTCCCAAATGGGAAGGACTTTCATGTCAACCAACTCCACATTAGAGCCCCGCTCGTCATCAGGGTCATAGTTCAACGACGATCGCCATACGTTAATACCTTCGGTGCTGAATTCGCGTGTGCCGTCGTATCGGTGCTTGCCCAGCAGACCCGTCAGCGACTGCTGATCACCGCCGCGTGCCAAGATGTCCAGGCGCGAGTGCTCTGTCCATCTGTATTCGTTAGAGGTTTTTCGGCGATTTTCCGTATCGGCAACAATGCCCAAAAACTCCTTTGTTGTCCACGCTGAGTCCTTCGACAGGGCCGTCCACCGCCACATGTTGTTCATCAGATCAACGTGGATGGCACCGCCGAGCCAGGCCTCGACGATGACGTGTGTGCCCCACACGTTGACAAAGGAATCTACAGAGGCCACGTTATAGTCTTCCTCATCCACCAAGTGCAAGACTGCATTCCGGAAACTCTCCGTCAGCATTTCCCTCTTCTGCGGGTAAAGTGCCTGCACGTTAGCCCAGCCCACAAACTGATGTGCCAGGATGAGTTTTTCACTGAGCGTGTAGTAGTAACTCTCCTGAACACCGTCTTCGATGAAATGCTGTTTTTTGCGTTTCGACGAGTTGTAGAGTCCCAGGTCTATTTCCTCCTTGGAATCGATATCCATGTTGACTACGTAGTCGCGGAATGAGTATTGGAAGGATGATTTCAAAGATTCGAACTGGGTCTGGTCCGTGCGGAGAATGTCATCACCAGTAGTATTCTGCATGTCCAGTAGCATGGCGCGGTTCAGCACCTGGCAGCGAATGTCCTGCCATTCACAATAAGAGCCACGTACAGCATTGTAACTGTAGCCCACGCCGAAATTGCGCAGGAACTCCTGATGTGTCTCCATGTCCTCAGAACGCGTCCATTGAAAATTGCCGCCGCCAGAAACATCATCAAGCAACTCAGCGAACGAATCCTCGAACAAGTCGTCATCGCCTGTACAGGCGGTGAAGCCTGCCATCAGTAGGACAACCATCGTCCACAACAGTTTTTGTCTCATAGTCATTTCTCTCTTTTATATGTCCACCTTGGTGAAGCCGTTCGGTATTCGGTCGATGAACATCTCTGTCCGGGCGGTATAGACGAGCGCACTGCCTAAGAAGTTACCGAAATCGTCAACACTGGTATACCAGTAGTCGAAGTACCTGAAGCCACTTGAAGTCGGTCTCTTCCAGGTAGACTGAGCCATGTATGCATCAGGCTTCTCAGCCTCTTCGTGTTCCACATTCGTGCAGCAGAATCGGCAGCGACGCCACCATTTGGCTCTGCTGGCGCGATAGTTGGCCTCCCACGATTCGACGACGATGGCAATGCCATGAATGGCCCATGGCTCTTCCGCATAGTGGCAGTAGCCGTCAAGGGTGGCGAAGCCGGGGCCTGCTATGCTTGAGTTGAGAATCCAGTCCTGATTTGAATCCCGGTGCCACAAATATCCGCGAGGGAACACCTTTGTGCCGTAGGGCTGATTCAGGATGCGCCTCTTCTGGCGCTTGAAGTTGGGGTCGCCGCAAAGATTCACATAGTCGATGATGGCGCCATAGGTTTCTCTGTGGCAATGGTTGTCAGGACTCCAGCCGCCCGTCCACTCCTCCTTCTCGTAGATGGTGTGCCATCCTTCGCCACGGCCAGGCTGTATGTTGACCAGCACGCCGCTGAGATAGCTGTTGTAGCCAGTGGCTTCGCGAACACAAATCCAGTAGAGACCGTCGCCGAAGAACACCTCGCCATAACCGATGGGCGATTCGAAACCGCCGTTGTCGCCCCACTGCTCCTGGGTCTTGTAGACGATGCGCTCCAAGCCTGGTATGCAGGGAATCTCAACATCCGCATAGCCCACGTTGTCGGCATCAGAGCCCCGGTGAAACGTCAGCTTGCCGAAGTTCTGCTTGCGGCCCGATGAATGGGTGTCCAGGTTGGTCAGGTCCATGACGCAGCCATCGTCAGTATCCCGGATGATGGCAGAACCCCCACCCGCCAACGAGCGGAAGTAGGATTCGGCCAGGTCTGCATTGCGCACCTTGATGCTGCGCTCCCAGAGACGGCTATGATCACGCAGGTCACCGAAATCAGACTCAAAGGTACGATTCTCAAAATCAATGTCGGTGGTGTCGCTGAACTCCTGGCCTGTGAGTATGTTGAGCACCGAGGCCAGTGCTATGCGCTGGTTGGCGTTCAAGTTGACCTCCGTGGTTGGTGTGGGCTCAGTTTTGTTCTCGTCATCACTGTCTGAACAGGCGGTGAAGCCAACCAGACTAATGGCCATCATAGCCGCTGATAAAATAAAAAACTTTTTCATGACTTATATCTTTTAAAAATCTTGGATGTTATATAGAATCTCCGAGAGTTTAGGATAGGTGTACATCCATCCTCGCATGGGGCGAACAGGGTAGTAGTCATCGCTCCAATTACCACGGGCCTCCATCACCTTCAGGTGGTATTGGGGGTCGAGCACCATGATGACGCCCTCACGGTCCTCCGTGTTACGCGAGGCCAGGAAGCAGTACTCGCCCTGGTAGTGCAGGGCGTTGTTGCCGCCGAAACTGGCATCGTTGATGATGTCGTGTACGCCGTAGTAGCCGTTGAATCGGGCATCGAAGCAGCTCTGCTGACCCTTGAATAAGGCCTTGGGGTTGAAGCCGAGGAAGGCGTATAGGTTTCGGATATCGCTTGCCTCGGGCATATACCATTTCTGGTTGGGTTTTCCATCTATGGAATTGTTGGGGTTGTAGCCCCATAGCCAACTGTTTTCAATGTTCTGATAGTAGCCTATGTCATAATAGAAACGGGCATAGAGCGTGTTGTTCTCAAGACGCTCGTCAGAACGGTTCTTCTTAGAATCGGGATTGCTGGTGAATCCCATTTTTGTGTCCATGTCACGGCGGGTCCAGAAGCACGAGCCGACCTTGACGATGGGATAGGTAAATAGTTTGTCGTCGAAGATGTAGTAGAAGTATTCGTCGCGCACCACACGATCCCTGCCAGTAAGGTTTTCCTCATCTGAGGGATTCTGGAGCATCAGGTTGCCGTTGACATACCAGAATTTATCAATGATATGTCCTGCGGCCAATGTATCAACCACATCTACATAGCAGTCTCCATTGGAGAAGGCCACGTAGGCAGGTTGGTGGATACCGTCGCCCAGGAAGAGTCCCTGATTCATGCGTATTTTGAAACTGTGTATGGGGTAGACGATGGTGACGCGCTCGTCGGTGCGGATATTGGGTACATACTCCGAGCAGACCTCCAGCACAGGCTCGTTCTCGAAGTAGAGCAGGCGACAGAGCGAGGTATGGTCGGTGATGTCCTGGAACTTGAAGAGCTCCTGGTCGATCAGTGGCTGGAACTCGTAGATGTCGGTTTCGAGGAAACTGGCGGGCAGTTTGCAGTCGCTTCGTCTTGACATCCGTAGCGTCACGTTCAGGAAGTCGCGGCGCAAGGACTGTTCAACCAGGTTCCACAATGGCATCAACTCGAAATGGATGACGTCGAGATTAGGATCGCTCTCAGGGTTTTGCGCATAGTTGATGGTGGAAAGCCAATCGGCAATGTGGTCGGGACTCATCTGCCCTGTTGGTGATAGTTTGCCGATGTCGTTGTTCAGTGTACGGCGCGCTTCCTCGCTTCCGCCGCTGACGACAATGGCTCCCGAAGCCGATTTGCTTGATGTGGTAGCTCGGTTCTTCTCCGTACGGTCGGTGTCGGCAATGCGGCCTAAAGTATAGTCGATTTCCTGACGCATCTCCTCCTCGGTATTAAACGATACCGTCTTGCTCATAGTAAAGGTATAGTCGATGCGCCCGCCGAGGTCAGCCTGCAGCACGACGTGCGTGCCGAAGTCGATGAGCAATTGTTCGATGAGTTGCTGTCGCTCCTGTCCCGAGGCACGACGGATGGGAATGAGGCGATCGTTGAAGGCATCGGAGAAGATCATCACGCCCTTGTTATGGAGGTCCATGAGTGCGGCACGGTCGATGACACGGGAATAGATGGCTTTCTCCAAAGAGCCGTGTCCGTAGTTATGCTGACTCAACTTGCCTTTGGATTCGACGATGTTCTCCGCAGCCGTCTTGCAGTTTTCCGTACAGCCTTCAAGCTCGCTGTCGGGGTCGCCAGTCTGTTGCTCGGTGAGGTCACGCCCGTAGGCATGGATGTCGTTGCTTGCTACGTAGCGTGTTTCGATACGTGCTATGTGGCTGTCGTGGATGAGTTCGTATGTTCCCTTTGAACTGTTTTGTCGCAAAAGGTTCTGGTCGAGGATGGGGGCTTTGCAGCGCACGGCCATCGGCGATTCCAGCGACTTGTAGATGTCGTAGCCGTAGCCCACGTAGAGCAGGCTGCGGGGGTCGTCGCCATTGGTATCGATGTCTGACTGCGAGCCTTGTGTCACGGTCAGGGTGCCGCTGACTGTCGGGTCGGCAGCATCGGTGAAACGGAGCGTGGCGGTGCGCCGCCGCCCCGTGTCGTTAAGGGTTGTCTTCATGGCGACGATGCTGTCGGCGGCCAGCGTGTCGCTGGCCACCGTCAGCCATCGGTCGTCGGGGTCGGCGAGCTCATCGCCGACCACACTGACAAGGATGGGACTGCTGCCTGTCCGTCCGGCAATACTGATGGTGATGCTCTCGAAACTTGGACGCCAGTAGAGCATCGGCTCGTCATCTCCATCGGCTGTTACCACCTTCACTGTCCATGTCCCTGTGGGACCTGTTGGTTCGGGGGGAGTCACAATGTCATCATCATGACAGGCTGTAAACATCGTCATTGCTGTAAGGGCCGACAGGCCCATCGTTATCAGTCGTTTCATCGTTTCAAGTGTTTACTTAGCCTTACTCCACTTCCAGTCGGTGTACTTCTTCCAGAATTCAGAATCAGCGTTCAGCAGGTCATCTGCATTGGGCTGGATACCTCCTCTGATCATGTCTGTCCAGGCGTTGATGCCACACTTCTCATATTCTTTCATAAAGAAGTTCTTGGCATAATCATAGATTTCACCCTCGTTGAAGAGTTGCCAGATGGGCTGGACTGTCATTGAAATGATGGCAGCCTGGCTTTGGCCGCTCACGCTGACGGTACCGTCGGGGCTTTTCATCGTTTCAATCCAGTGCATCAGTGCATTTCCCCACTTGCTGAAGTCGTTGGGCTTTGGACCCGTGATGATGCCCGTCAGTTCATTCGTGGTCTCTTTGTCGTTTCCACCAATAATCTGGATGTCGGGCATGATTTCGTGCATGATGTTGTAACCTTCCTCCGTAAATTTGAAACCGCCTTGTACGGATATAGCACCAGCCATAGCACCTAATGAAATGGAACCGCCGAATTCTGTCAAACCGTCCTGTCTCAAAGTGTCTACTCGTGCATGTATGGCCATCATGCCTCCGAAGTTTCCACCAGCGATATAGAAGGGCCCCCATGCTCCGTCAATTAAGCGCATTGCTCTGTTGGCTGCCGCTGTGTCAACAGGTAGACCTTGTCTTTGCTTGACGATGATGGCATTGTAGAGCTCGTTATAGCGAGCACCAAAGGCACCAGAGAAGATACCTGCATGGTCATATTTGACAGGAATAGCGTCGTACATAGCATCGATTTCGGCGGCCTGCGCGGCTGTCAGTCCATCCTCATTCAGGTTCTTGCGCTTACGCTTTTCGTTCTGTGTCTTGTAATGGGCAATGAGGTCATCAATGGCTTGATAAGCCCTGTCATCGGCATCAAAGTCCAACTTACGGTGTTCTGCGGCATAGCTGCTCAACTCTGCCGGCGAGAGATAAACATTGTACATGGGGGCATTGCGAATGATGGTGTAGTCGATATGTGCGATGCCCTCCCTTTTCTTAGAATTGTATCCTCCCTTTCCTGTAAACTCTATGACACCGAAGGAGATGCCGATTTCGAGTGATACTTCAAGAGTCTTGGACTGCATGATGCAGGAGTCGAGAAGTGCTGCCTTGAAGTTATCGAAGGGGATGGGCGCCTCTACATAGGCCGAGGCATTAAGCTTCTTCTCGGCTATCAGTTCTTCGATACGGGTGATGTTGAAGATGTTATTGGCACCATGCATCATGGTGGGGCTGAAAGCCGCGCCCTGGCCTAATTTCTGCTTAGACTTCACGTTGAACAGGTAGTCGTAGTCAATACCCGTTCCCAAGCCCTTGTTAGCGAAGGCCAGTCCGCTGCCGTTGCTGGGATCTTCACCCTTGTAGGTGTTGTTCTGATAGACGTTGATGGTCTTATACTCTTCACCGTTACCAATTGTAAGAACACATCTGCGGCCTGCATTGGTCAAGTTCTCGTCGATGGCCAGTTTCAAGGTCTGACCACCATTGTAAGTCACCTGCCAGTCCAGGATTTTGCACCAGTCGGTGCCTTTGGTCAGTGTGGCCGTCCATTCGCCGTCGGCCTTGATGGGCACGTCGATGACTGCACTCTGGATGTCGGTCTCAATGCCGTGCGTCAGCAGGTCGCTGCCAATGGTCACTTCGGTAATTTTAAGATCATCACCGTCATTGTCGTCGTCCTTACAGGAGGCGACACCGAGGCTCAGACCGCACACCAGTGCGGCCATGAGCAGGAAGTTGTTTTTTCTCATTTTCATAATTTGTTAAGTTAATAATACATGATTTATTATTTGAAGCCAGGAATCTGCTTCACGGGGAACAACTTGTTGTTCAGGAAGAACAATGTTTGGCTGTCAGACGAGTATGGAATGGCCCAAGTTGTCTGGTAGTTGCTTTTGTAAAGATACGCGTCGTTCTGCATGTGTACGACCTTAAGTCGCGTCTTTTTTTCCGACACAAGCTGGGGTATCGGGCCGCCTTCGTCGGTAACCTTCATGACGCGCAGGAAGAGCACCGGCTCCTTGAAGATGGAGGTCTTTTTCGTAGCAAAAGCACCGTTTTTCCAATAGTAGTCATCCGTAACGACCGACGTTTCGGCGGTGGTGCGTGGTGACTTCTGCCACTTGTCGCCCTTGGCATACTTGTCTATCATGGCCTGGTCGGTCACGTCCTTGAGGCGCATCTGGTCGTCGGTGGTGGGCCAGAGGCCTTGCCACTTGGTCATGCCCACCGACTCCTCGTCGTCGGTTATGGTGACGCGCTCGGGGTCGTAGGTCTCGTAGTTCTTGTAGCACAGGAAGCGCAAGTCTGCTAAACACTTTCCCGACTTGGTATAACAGGCGGAGCGGTGCGATCCGGCCTGTGTGTAGTCTATGACGCAACGGGCAATGTGCGGATTGGAACCATTGTGGTCAGTGGCACTCTTGTAGGCAATATTGAATACTAAGGGATTAGATTCGCTTTCATATTGCTTTTTTTCATTGTAATTGGTGAATGTCCAGGTGCTGTCGACAACCGTCACCAGTTTGCGTAGGTCAACACCGGCATAGTCGAGGATATGCTGTCCTATCTTGCCTAACTTTCCTTGTTTAAGTACCATCTGGTAATCCTCTTTTCCAGACTCTATGAACGATAAGAACGACATGAACCTGCATGCCAATTCGGGCAGTTCATCTTCGCTCACTAAATTCAGAGCCTCTTGAGACAAACCACCGTCAGCATCGAGGCTGACGAACCAGGCTGTGTGGTCGGTGACGAAGTCTGTCATGCCTTTGCGGTAGGGCGAGCCGGTGATGCAGAACCAGTTGGCGGAGCCGTAGTCTGGGTCTGTTACGACGTCGCCCAGCATATACGTTCCCCCTTCGCCTTTGGCGGGAGCGTTGCTGATATAGACTTCCGCCATCGTGTTCTCTTCCTCCACGGGCGACTCCGAACCTACCACATTCGAGTAGACCTGGTTGTAGCGGTAGATTTCGGCCGTGTTGTTCAGCGCAGCATAGACGCTGGGGTGGAGCATGGTGCCGGCAATCTGCGAACTGGTCTTCTGGCG
>ODAI010971657.1_pt1 | contig 12176 bp, 11 predicted proteins | sample 1539321 | NCBI WGS metagenome assembly ODAI01 (sample SAMN02144231, study PRJEB22623) | gut metagenome | biome: sheep rumen | host: Ovis aries | place: New Zealand
CTATCACAAGTTTGAAGGCAACAATACAAGCGGCAGCCATAAGCTCAACTCGGCCATAGCACAGGCCTACTACGCCAAAAAGCAGGGCTTAAAGGGCGTTACCACGGAGACCGGCGCCGGCCAGTGGGGCACTGCCCTTTCCATGGCCTGCTCTTATTTCGGGCTTGACTGTAAGGTGTATATGGTTAAGGTCTCCTATGAGCAGAAGCCCTTCAGGAGAGAGGTCATGCGTACCTACGGGGCATCGGTAGTACCCTCTCCGTCTGAAAGCACCGAGGTGGGAAGAAAGATCCTGAAGGAGCATCCGGGAACCACCGGAAGCCTTGGCTGTGCCATTTCCGAGGCTGTTGAGACAGCGACGAAGAATCCCGGGTACCGCTATGTTCTCGGAAGCGTCCTCAACCAGGTCCTGCTCCACCAGTCAGTTATCGGCCTTGAGACCAAAACAGCCCTTGACAAATACGGCATAAAGCCCGATATCATCATCGGCTGTGCCGGCGGCGGCTCAAATCTGGGAGGCCTGATAGCACCCTTCATGGGAGAAAAGCTCCGCGGTGAAGCGGATTACAGGATAATAGCAGTGGAGCCGGCATCCTGTCCCAGCTTTACACGGGGGGTATTTGCCTATGACTTCTGCGATACCGGAATGATCTGTCCCCTTGCAAAAATGTACACCCTTGGAAGCAGCTTCATCCCTTCGCCCAACCATGCGGGAGGTCTTCGCTTCCATGGCATGAGCACTATCCTTTCACAGCTTTATCATGACGGCTTCATGGAGGCGATAAGCGTGGAGCAGATACCGGTATTTGAGGCGGCGGAGCTGTTTGCGCGAACAGAAGGGATACTTCCCGCGCCGGAGAGCTCACACGCGATCCGCGCCGCGATCGATGAGGCCGTAAGGTGCAGGGAGACCGGGGAGGAAAAGACCATCTTATTCGGTCTTACCGGCACCGGCTACTTCGATCTGGTAGCTTATGAAAAATTCCATGACGGTAAAATGACGGATGAGATACCCACGGATGAACAGCTGGCCGAATCCATCGCCAGGCTTCCGAAGCTTAGCTGAGCCATGAAATACACTGACGCCTATATCTATCAGGGTCCTGAAAAGGGCTTTATACACGGGGAATTTGAGGTGAAGGACGGACGCTTTCATAATATCCGTTTTTTCCCCGCAGGCGAATGCCCACAGACCACCTCCCTTACTCCGGGTATGCCCGCACACGTACAGACCGCGGGGTACCTCTTAAGGGAGGAGCCGCATAACGGATGCGGCCGGGCAGATACGGCGGAATGTGATTTCGGAAATGTGACTGAGCTTAAGGGGGCATATGTTATCCCGGGACTTGTTGATATTCATGTCCACGGCAGCCTGGGAGCTGATTTTTCGGACGCGGATCATGAGGGTCTTAGAAGGATGGGGAGGTATCTGCTTACGAAGGGCATTACCTCCTTTCTCCCAACCTCCATGACCCTTCCCGTTGAAAGGCTTAAGAAGGTCTTTTCCACGGCAAAGCGTATGTCAGAAGAGGCTCCGAAGGATGCGGCAAAGCTCCTTGGCATCAACATGGAGGGACCCTTTTTTTCCGCAAAACGTAAGGGGGCACAGAATGAAGCATATCTCAGGCTTCCGGAAACTTCACTGTTTGAAGAGCTTTATGAGGAAAGTAACGGCCTCATCCGGATCGTTTGCGTAGCCCCCGAGCTTTCGGGAGGGATCGATTTCATCGAAAAGGCAAGCAGGCTGTGCACCGTTTCACTGGCTCATACCGATGCCGGTTATTCCGAAGCAAGGCGGGCCTTTGAGGCCGGAGCGGGGCATGTCACCCACCTCTTCAACGCAATGCCGCCCTTTCACCACAGAGAGCCCGGGGTCATCGGGGCAGCCGCGGAGCGTGAGGATGTGACCGCAGAGCTTATCTGTGACGGGCTTCATGTGCATGAAAGCGCCGTAAGACTGGCCTTCAGGCTGTTTCCGAAAAGGATCTGTCTGATCTCTGACGCTGCAAGGAGCCTGGGAATGCCTGACGGCGTTTACGAGCTTGGCGGGCAGCAGACATATTTACGGGGAAAACGGCTGACGCTTATGGACGGGAAGACCATCGCCGCTTCGGCGACCGATCTCTTTGACTGCATGAAAAATGCCATAGCCTTCGGAATCCCCGTTAAGGATGCTGTTTATTCCGCGACTATGGCACCTGCAAGGGCAGCCGGCATCGACGCCCTTGCAGGTTCGATCGAGCCGGGAAAGCCGGCCGATTTTATCATATGCGACGAAGAGCTCAACAGACTGAGGGTATACCGGGAAGGGGTGCCGTGCGCTTAGGTCAATGACATTGCTCAGAAGGGCATGGAAAGAAAAATGCTCAGTACCATCCAGGTGGCGAGAGAGAAGAAGTTTCCGTGCTCATCCCTTCCGGTCCTGAATATTTTCCCGGCGCGTTCCCTGTCAAGAAGCTCAAAGCCGTCAAACAGCTCAGTTCCCTCAGCACCGTTCTGGTTAAGCTCATCCGTATCATTAAGGGTTATCTCAGCGCACAGAAACGCATTGCTTTCATCCGTCATGCCCGGTGTTGAAAAAGCGCAGGGGTTCAGAACATACACCCTGTCGGTGTCCTTTACCCTGAGGCCGCTTTCCTCCCTGATCTCCCTTATGGCGGCAGTGACCAGAGGGTCGGGGCTGTTTTTATCCTCAGGATCCAGAAGGCCGGCCACCGGGCTCAGCAGGAACTGTCCCACGGGATATCTGTATTCATACGATAATAAAAGCCTTGTTCTGTTTTCGGGAAGATGCAGTATAACGGCTACCGTGACAGCATCCGGAAGCATTTTCCTGACCTCATCATCCGTCATTTTTGCCACAAGGCTCTCGCTTTCCCTGCGGGAGGCCTCATAATAATGCTTTCCCTCGGAATACTGAAGGTCGTAGCATTTTAAGTACCTTGTTTCATACAGCGTTTCTATGCGATCCTTATTTATCTCTGTGTTCATCTTAAACTCTCTTCAGGCTCCCGTCACATTCACGGTTCCTGCTCCTTAAGTATAGTAAACAGATCAGCTGTCCGCGATTAAACCGTGTTTGCGTCATCCGACTGATGACAGGCAGGACAAAAACGTGCGATGCTTTTGTCCTGCCCCTCTTCCGGCGGCGCCCGAAAGCTTATTCGACATTTGCTGATCAAAAGTCGAATTGTTTTGCCCGGTAAACGCTTTGATCAGCGTTTCCCTGTAAACCCGCGTTTGGGGAAGGCAGGTTTTAAGAGTACGGGCAGCTCGGGCCGGCTTTAAGGAGCAATAATGAAATACAGACACGCAGCTGATCACGGTATAAAAAGCCGGCAGTATAAGATATGCAGTGCAAATATGCTCAAAGAAACGAAGCAGTAGAAATGCACCCTCCGGCATACAATGGCAGATCACAGCTTTCTTGTGACCCTGAGCATTTCCGAAGCTTTACCGGAAAGCCTCCATTTCCCGCGGACGATCATTTCTATATATCCTGCCTTTTTCAGATCGGAAAAAAACTTATTCACCATCGGACGGGACAAACCCAGCTTTTTTGCTACCTCACTCTGACTGAGAGGACAGTATGTACTGTCTCCTATCATCACAGTATGATCATACATGGTTTCAAGCACCTTGTACTGATTGGATGTAAGCATTTCATCCATATTGTTCCTTTCCGTATATAGATTAACATAAACTATATACTATGTAAACTATTTTTTCCATTTTGTGTGAAATATTTTTTTCTAATTGTGTAATATTATTTTTTCTTTCGCATTTCTATTTCACTTTTATAGGAAACGACAAATTATTTTTGTAGTTCACTATAGTGCAGCATCAATTTGCGAGGACGGACTGCCCGGAGGTACCCTTCAGCAACGGTTCACCGGAGGATGGACTGTCACGCCCCTCCTGCTGCGGCATTCTGATTATCACACAGCATCACATATTAATACGCCACTTTCTGTAGCATATTCTGCGTCATAGTTAATGTCCTCTGCCAGCATAACCTACCTCAGGCGGACTGCTGCCTGTTTTCAGACATTTGAGGCCATTAAGATCAACTTTCAACATTGATGCCCTTATGCTTATAAATATAAATATTTTATGCTTTTAGAACTTGAGTTTAGTGCATTAATGTGTTAAAATGCTAAAGTTTGAATCAAATGATGATGTCCGGGGCAAAAGTGCCATGTGATTTTTAACCCTGACATCATCACATTTAAGGAGGATATTATGAAAAATTTAAGACGGCTGCTGGCATTGCTGACAGCAGCAACCATGATAACCATCACAGGCTGCGCTACGGTTGGCGGACAGAGCACACAGAGCGCTCCCGCCGCGACAGAAGCTTCAGAGGAGGCGCCCGCCGCGGAGGCTGAAGCTCTTTCGGAGGCAGAGTCAGCTGAGGAGCCTTCGGAAACGGAAACCGCCGCTTCACCACAGGAGAAGGAAAGCTATCTCATAGGGATATGCCAGCTTGTCCAGCATCCCGCTCTGGATGCTGCCACCCAGGGCTTTAAGGACGCGCTTACAGAGGAATTCGGTGAGGCCGTTTCCTTTGATGAACAGAACGCAGCGGGTGATACCTCTACCGCTGCTACGATCTGTACCAATCTTGTCAGCGAGAACGTCGATCTTATACTGGCCAACGCTACACCCGCTCTTCAGGCCGCGGCAGCTGCCACAAATGAGATCCCGGTGCTTGGCACCTCTATTACCGAATACGGAGTCGCTCTTGAGATAGAGGATTTTAACGGAACCGTTGGCGGCAATATCTCGGGAACCTCCGACCTTCCCCCTCTTGATAAACAGGCAGCTATGGTCACCGAGCTTTTCCCTGAGGCGAAGACCGCCGGAATCCTTTACTGCTCGGCTGAGCCCAACTCAAAATACCAGGCGGATATGGTAAAGCAGAATCTTGAGGCTTCAGGCCTTACCGTTAATATCTACACCTTCTCCGATTCCAATGACGTAGCCGCGGTAACCGGGGAAGCTGTGGCCAACGTTGACGTTATATATATTCCCACGGACAACACCGCTGCTTCCTGTACGGAGGCAATAAACAACGTGGCCAAACCGGCCGGCATCCCGATAGTCGCCGGAGAAGAGGGAATAATGTCAGGCTGCGGTGTCGCCACCCTCTCCATAAGCTATTACGATCTCGGAGTAACTACCGGAAAAATGGCGATCAGGATCCTGAAGGGTGAGGAAAATATTTCCGAAATGCCGATCGAATACTATCCCGATCCTGTTAAAAAGTATAATCCGGTACTGTCCGAGGCGCTCGGGGTAACTATTCCCGATGATTACACGGCAGCAGAATAAGAATATATACTCAGGAACGCATACTTGATAACGTATAGTAATATTATAGTTACCGGAGGTAAAGGATACATGGGCGAATACTTCGCGTCGCTTAGCCTGGCGGGGCTTACCGGACGTATTCCCGCGGGAATAGCACAGGGGATCATCTGGGGGATCATGGCTCTGGGGGTTTATATAACCTACAGACTGCTCGATATAGCCGATCTGTCGGTCGACGGGACCTTCTCGACCGGCGCGGCAGTGACCGTCATGCTCATACTGGCGGGCCATAACCCGTGGCTTGCGATGACCGCAGCCTTTTTTGCGGGACTCCTTGCGGGAGTGGTTACAGGACTTTTACACACGATGCTTGGAATACCTCCGATCCTCTCGGGGATACTCACACAATACGCGCTTTATTCGGTAAACCTTGCGATCATGGGCTTTAAAGCCAATACCGCCATAAGCGTTGACAGGTATGCCCTCGTATTATCGAGCCGCTATGTAAACAGCGCCATCCTTACAGGAGGGATCCTGGTGCTGACCATCATAGCTCTGCTTTACTGGTACTTCGGAACGGAAGCGGGCGCGGCCCTCAGAGCTACCGGCTGCAATGCCGTGATGTCCAAGGCCCAGGGTATTAATATAAACGTCTGCAAGGTCATAGGACTGTCGCTTTCAAACGGGCTGGTGGCCCTCTCCGGAGGGCTGTTCGCCCAGTACTCCGGCTTTGCGGACGTAAACAGCGGACGTGGGGCCATCGTAATCGGGCTCGCGGCGGTCATAATAGGTGAGGTGGCCGGTGAAGCTCTTCTCGGTAAACGGCTCAACTTTGCGATGCGCCTCCTTTTCGTAGTCGTCGGTGGGATAATCTATTATCTGGTCTATACCCTGGTGCTCTGGCTGAAGCTTGATTCAAACCTTATGAAGCTGTTTACGGCTGTCATCGTTGCCATCTTTTTAGCGGTTCCCTATTTGCGGAAGCAAAGCAGGAGCTCCTTCAGGCTGGCCGCCAGATTGGCGAGGAAGGGGGAAAAACAGGATGCTCAGGCTTGAGAATGTTCATAAGACCTTCGATCCCGGTACGATAAACGAAAAACACGCCCTGACAGGAATAGATCTTTCACTCTCTGAAGGAGATTTCGTAACTGTCATAGGCGGAAACGGAGCCGGTAAGTCAACGCTCTTAAACGCCGTGGCGGGATTATGGCCCATAGACTGCGGAAGGATAATCATTGACGGTCAGGATGTAACGGGCCTGCCTGATTTCAAAAGGGCCGCCTTCATCGGCCGTGTATTTCAGGATCCGATGACAGGAACCGCCGCATCCATGCAGATCGAGGAAAACCTTGCGCTCGCTGCGAGAAGAGGCAAAAGAAGGACCCTGAAATGGAGGATCACCGCTAAGGAGCGAAAAAGCTTCCGTGAAAAGCTCAAGCTTCTGGAGCTTGGTCTTGAGGATCGTATGTCCGCAAAGACAGGGCTTCTTTCAGGGGGACAGAGACAGGCTCTGACCCTGCTGATGGCGACCCTCATCAAACCCAAACTTCTTCTGCTTGACGAGCATACCGCGGCCCTCGACCCGAAGACCGCCCAGAAGGTCCTTGCAGCTACGGAAAGGATAATATCGGAGGACGGGCTTACGGCCCTTATGGTCACCCATAATATGAGAGACGCGATCCTTCATGGCAACCGTCTTATCATGATGAATGAAGGCAACATAATACTTGATATACGCGGGGAACAAAAGAGGGGCCTTACGGTTGAGGATCTCCTCCATAAATTTGAGGAGATCTCGGGCGAACAATTCGCAAGTGACAAGGCTATCCTCGGTTGATCCCCGTAAACGGATCACAGTAAACGACAAAGCGTTTTGCGTTTTGCGTTTCCCGTTTCCTGAGGTCTGCTTTTTACTCATGCATCCTGTATTCGGTATCATCGTCTATCATTGAAAGCATCAGGTCAGCGATCGCCGGGTCGAACTGTGTTCCCCGGCCCTTACTGATCTCCTCGCGGACTTTGCTCTGGGGCATCAGCTCCCGGTAGCTTCTGGTGCTTGTCATGGCATCGTAAGCATCCGCTACGGCTATGATCCTCGCCTCCTCGGGAATATCGCCTGATGCGAGGCCGTCAGGATACCCCCTGCCGTCATAACGTTCATGGTGCCAGTGCGCGCCGATCGCAAGCCCCGGAAGCTCCTCCACGTTCTCAAGTATCCGGGCCCCCGTGGCGGGATGCTCCTTTATCCTTGCAAACTCCTCATCGTTAAGCCGCCCGGGTTTATTTATGATCGCATCAGGCACACCGATCTTTCCTATATCATGAAGCAGGCCCATCATATATATCTCCTCCTGCTCCTTTTCAGTCTTTCCCATCCTCGCTGCCAGCTCTCTCGCGTATCCCGCCACACGCTCGGAATGACCGTTGGTGTAATGGTCCTTTGCATCCACCGCCTTGGCCAGAGCCATCATAAAGCCCTTTGTCATATGTGCCGACCGGCGTTCCTGCTCAAGCTCCTTTTCAATATCCCCGGCCATGTCCGCCGCCATTTTCTGAAGGCTGTGATACAGCTTCTCTATCTCATCCCCGGAATGAATATCCAGCTCGGGAAGCTTCCCGCTCCGGCATCTTTCATCTGTCTTAAAATACTCCTCCATTAAGAAAGACATTTCATTAATCGGGCATACGACGTACTTCATCATATACTGATTGAAAAGATATGCGGCGGGGACTGACGCGCACATGATGATGAGTCCCAGACGGATGCTCTCCCTCCAGCGCCCCACCACAAAAGCCGCACTGAATACGATGCCGTTTTCCCCGGCAGCTATGATATCCGCCCCGATGATCGCGACTATACACAGAAGGAAGGCTTCCAGCATCGATATTGCGGTTATACGGGTCCCCAGCACCTGCATTCTCCTGGGGCCGTCCATGCGGCCCTCCATGTATGCCCACCCGCTGCCAAGGGCTGCCTTCATACTGTCGGGAGCGAAGCGAAAATAGAACGCCGTGATCGCCACGGAGATGACCACCTCAGGCAGAGCGCCAAGGAACAGGCGAATATAGCTTACCCCGGAAAATACATTATCCCCCTCTATCTGCGGAAGAACGGCTGTAAAGGTCAGATACCAGCATACCGACAGAAGCGCGGTAAGGATAACCGTGACCGCAAGAAGCCTTCTCCTCCCCCTGTACCAGCCCCTGTACGCAAGGTATGCTGTGACCAGTGTCAGCAGAAGATAAGTAGACACGGTATAGACAGCCGCATATTCTCCCTGCCTGAATATAAGCTCCACTATAAAAAGAACGGAAAAGGTAAGCAGTCCGCTTGAGAGACCCCCTATTGCCGCCGGCAGCATTACAAATATATCCGTATAGGCAAAGGGTATTCCTCCTGCAAGGATAACCGTTGTACTATCTCTTCTCATAACCGAAACGATCAGCGCACAAAGGAGTGCCCATATCACACCCTGACAGGATGCGCTTTTATTATTTCTCTTTTGTCCGGATGCTTTTCCCATAGTGCAATACCTTTTCTGATCATATTATACCCGTGAACCAATATTATCGAGTTATAAACCGGCAAGCCTTGCAAGCGAACCGAAAAAGGCGCCTGAGACAGCGGAAACCGGCGAAACGCCTGCCCTGTTCATGATAAACAGAAGGATAAGGAGAGCAAAGGCAGAGTAACGCTCATATTTCAGGAACAGTCCGTAAAGCCGGTCCGGAAGAACCGCGGTAACAAGCCGCGATCCGTCAAGCGGAGGTATCGGGATCATATTAAACACGGCAAGCGAAACGTTGATATAGGCTGCATAGATCAACCCTGTATACAGATAATCCACGAAGCCCGCGCTTGCCCCGCCCTGCAGAAATATCCTCAGGACGAGCAGACATAAAAAGGCCATTATCAGATTGGACACAGGCCCTGCCAGAGCGGTAAGGGCAAAGCCTGCCTTCGGCCTCCTGAAATTACCGATATTTACGGGCACCGGTCTGGCATAACCGATCCCGAGAAAAAGAAAGCACAGGGTTCCCCACATATCCATATGGACCACAGGGTTTAAGGATATCCTTCCTGCATTTCTTCCGGTGGGATCTCCCAGCTTTGCGGCGACCCAGGCGTGTGCGCTCTCATGTATGGGAAAGCACAGGATGATCGCGATCACACGCACAAGGAATTTTGTAAGGGTATCATTCTGCATAATATACACCCGATAACGTAAATAAATGTCATTTGCTAAAATGTATAACGAGTGAACGCAACGATACAGAGATCTGAAAACGGCACTCAATTGCGTTCACGAGTATTAATTGACGTTTGAAAATATCAGATACATTGATCGCACAGCCCATAGAAGACGGTACGCATAGGATCCAGCTTAAAACGGTGTTCCTCATACAGATGTGCCCCGACACCCTCAAGCTCGTCACAGTGAAGATGGATGAGCTTCCCGCATTTCTCACATTTGCAGTGAAAGCAGATATCCGAATCCACATGCTCATCGGCGCCGACATATTCAAAGCATGCCGGGGTATTTGCGTCAATGATGTATTTATTTATGATACCTTCATCCACAAGGCTCTCTAACTGACGGTAGACCGTGGACTGGCCGATGCTAGCCCCCTGTTCCCTGAGATAAGCGCACACATCATTGGCGGTAATATGAACTCCCGGAACAGTCTCAAGATATCCAAGCAGAAGCTCCCGTTGTTTTGTCCTGTACTTTGATCTTGAATTCATAATAATCTCCCTGCACACTGTCAAGGGTTCCACGCAGGACCGCTTCAGGAGGAGCCTGTTATACGTTTCACCAATTGGCAGTTATTTACGTTATCGAGTATAATTTGCGGATTTCAGATTAAAGATCATGGTAATTATCGAACCGGTATGGAAGATCCTGTATATCACGATAATTATAAAAAGGGGGCAAGGCCCGTGTCAAGTACCCGCTGGCGATTTCCCCGGGGAGCCACAACCGCGGATAGCAGTTCACCTAAGGGTGAACCGTTACGCACTGCGGCTTACGATCTCAAAACGGAACTTATCGACACACACAGTCTTTTTTCATGCTATTATGACAGTAATGATTTATGCTGTATCTGAAAGGAGAACATTATATATGCTGTCATTTCTGATAATAGGTTCAGGCTATCGTTCAGAATATTACGGACGTATAGCGATGAAGTATCCGGAGCTGTTCAGGGCGATGTTTTTATGCCGATCAGAGGCAAAGGCTGCTATGATCACGGCTCATACGGGGGTCTGCGCGACAACGGATCACGCAGAAGCGTTGTCCTTTTCCCCTGACTTTGTTGTTGTGGCGGTCGACAAAGAGCATGTGGCGGATGTTACGGAGGAATGGGTGTTAAGAGGCTTCCCGGTGGTTGCCGAGACTCCGGTGGGGTCGTCGGTTGAAAAGCTCAGACGCATCTGGAGGCTGCAGGAAGAAAGGGACGCAAAGATCGTATGCTGTGAGCAGTATCATAGAAATCCTCTTCTTGCCGCAGGATTTGCCGATCTGGCTGACGGACTGATGGGAAGGCCATTAAACGGATACCTGTCGTTTGCGCATGATTATCACGCGGCCAGTCTTATCAGAAGAATGCTTATGACAGGGAGTGAGGAATATGTACTGAGGGGAGAGCGCAGGACCGGTCACGTCAGTGAAACGGATTCACGCACATGCGCTTACTATGACGGCCATACAACAGCTGAGGTACGTGATCTGATCCATATCACCTTTGCATCCGGAAAAACAGCCGTTTATGATTTTGCACCGCCCCAGTACCGGTCTTTTATCCGGTCACGGCATCTTACGGTCCGGTGCGAGCGCGGTGAATGGAGTGACAGGATCGAGTACTATCTTGATGAAGAAAATATTCCCCGGAAAAAAATGCTTGAACCCCTGATCCCCAAACGATACCGGCTGTTAGATACACAGGCTCTCCGTGATATACGCAGGACCTGGGCTCCGGAGCTTCAGCCTGATACTCAGGAGGATGAATATGCCATTGCCACAATGCTCCTTGATATGAAGGATTATATTGCCGGCGGGGAAACGCCGTATCCGCTCTGGGAGGCGCTGGAGGATGCTTTATTCAGTATCCTGCTTGAAGAGGCTGTCAAAAAGCCCTGGCAGGAGATCGTTCCTCCAAGGATGCCGTGGCATATCTGACACGCCAGTCAAGTATGAAACTAAGATCTATATGTTCTCATAGCGATCAGAGTCAAAGGCTGGTATGATTACGGCTCATTTACACGAAGAAAAATCTCCATTTCCTCATGGATAACGGAGATTTTACATTACAAAATATTATTACCATGTTACCACTCAAGTCCTATTATGATCATAAGTGGTCTTTCTTAAAAAAGAGTGGATCTTCAGGGACTTGAACCCCGGACCGACCGGTTATGAGCCGGTTGCTCTAACCAACTGAGCTAAAGATCCATTATAAGGCGAGCACTAGGAGTCACGAGCTCATCCTCTGCTCTGTCTCTTGGGCCTCGCAATCTGAAGATTGCTCAGCTGTTACGATTTTCCAAGGAAAATCGTAACCGTGACTCCGACGGGAATTAAGGCGCGTTTTCCGCGCCGCTACGAGCAATAAGCGTAGCGTTTGCGAGCACTAGGAGTCACGAGCTCGCGAGTGACTCCGACGGGAATTGAACCCGTGTTACCGCCGTGAAAGGGCGATGTCTTAACCTCTTGACCACGGAGCCCTTTTGTGATCCACAGACCACTTTCCCGATCAGAAATCATCCTGTCTGACCTCTGATACAGCTCCCCGAGTTGGGCTCGAACCAACAACCCTTCGGTTAACAGCCGAATGCTCTACCATTGAGCTATCGAGGAATA
>ODAI010199599.1_pt1 | contig 12175 bp, 9 predicted proteins | sample 1539321 | NCBI WGS metagenome assembly ODAI01 (sample SAMN02144231, study PRJEB22623) | gut metagenome | biome: sheep rumen | host: Ovis aries | place: New Zealand
AACAGTTTCCTTTTCATCACGCTATCGTTTTTGTAAATCCGTTTATGGTACTACCTCCTTTCATTTTGCAAAGATAAGCAGCATTTCCGATACTTCCAAATTTATGTTCGAGAAAATTTGCCATTCTTTTGGTATTCTGCTCACATCATCGTATCTTTGCAAAGAAATAGTAAAGACATGTCAGACAAACTCACACCACAACAACGTCATAAGAATATGGCTGCTATCCGGTCGAAAGACACGAAGCCGGAGATGATTGTGCGGCGTGGACTATGGAGTAGGGGATTCAGATACCGGCTGAATCACAAGCGGTTGCCGGGGCATCCGGACTTGGTGCTGAGGAAATATAGGGTGTGCATCTTCGTGAACGGATGTTTCTGGCATGGACACAGGGTACAGTTCAAAGTTCATGGTTCAGCGTCTGTGGTGGAGGACTCCCAGTGCTGCAGGATACCCCATACGAACAGGGCATTCTGGGTTGCTAAGATTCGCAGGAACAAGGAACGGGATAAGGAGGAGCAGCGCATGCTTGCCTCCATGGGCTGGCATTGCATCACCGTGTGGGAATGTGAGTTGAAACCGTCGAAACGGGAAGAGACGCTGGACTCCATCGCTTTCACATTAAACCATATATGGTTGCAGGACCACCATGTGAAATCCGCGTCTGGTCATCAGCAGGAAGAAGAAAACCGTACGATTCCTATGGCAGCAGAAGAGTGACTTAAATTTGCATGCTCTTCGCTAAATCGGAATCAATATTACAAATAAATTTGCATTCTCTTCGCTAAATAGAAATTTTTACACTACCTTTGCAAGCGAATTAAACTTAAACATATATTGTAGATATGATCAACATTACTTTTCCAGACGGATCTGTTCGCTCGTATGAGCAGGGCGTTACTGGACTTCAGATTGCCGAGAGTATCTCACCGGCTCTGGCTCGCGACGTATTGGCGTGCGGTGTGAATGGTGAGACAGTAGAGTTGAACCGTCCGATTATGGAAGATGCGAAGATCGCACTCTATAAATGGGACGACGAAGAGGGAAAACACACATTCTGGCACACCTCAGCCCACTTGCTTGCTGAGGCACTGCAGGAGCTTTATCCCGGTATCCAGTTCGGATTCGGTCCTGCCATCGAGAATGGTTTCTTCTATGATGTGCTGTTGAAAGACGGTGAGAGCATCAAGGAGAGTGACTTCCCGAAGATTGAGGAGAAAATGCGTGAACTGGCTTCCAAGAAAGAGCCCGTCGTTCGCAAGGAGGTGGCAAAGGCAGACGCTCTGAAAGAGTTTGCCGCTGACGGTCAGACCTATAAGTGCGAGCACATCGAGCAGGACTTGGAGGACGGCAGTATCACCACCTATACACAGGGTGCGTTCACCGACCTCTGCCGTGGTCCGCACCTGATGAACACCGGTGCCATCAAGGCTATCAAGCTGACCAATGTGGCTGGTGCTTTCTGGCGTGGTGACGCTACCCGTGAGCAGATGCAGCGTCTGTATGGTATCTCGTTCCCCAAGAAAAAGATGCTCGACGAGTATCTCGTCATGCTGGAGGAGGCTAAGAAACGCGACCACCGTAAGATCGGTAAGGAGATGGAGCTGTTCATGTTCTCCGATAAAGTGGGTAAGGGTCTCCCCATCTGGTTGCCGAAAGGTACCGACCTGCGTCTCCGCTTGCAAGACCACTTGCGTAAAGTGCAGAAACGTTTTGGTTATCAGGAGGTTATTACTCCGCATATCGGTTCTAAGAACCTCTATATTACCAGTGGTCACTATGCTCATTATGGTAAGGACTCCTTCCAGCCCATCCATACCCCAGAGGAGGATGAGGAGTACATGTTGAAACCCATGAACTGTCCTCACCACTGTGAGATTTTCGCATGGAAGCCCCGTAGCTACCGTGACCTGCCCTTGCGTATCGCCGAGTTCGGTACGGTATACCGTTATGAGCAGAGTGGTGAGTTGCACGGACTGACTCGTGTCCGTTCGTTTACTCAGGATGATGCCCATCTCTTCTGTCGTCCAGACCAGGTGAAGCAGGAGTTCCTCAACGTGATGGATATCATCGGTATCGTGCTGACGGCCTTTGGATTTAACTTCGAGGCACAGATCTCGCTGCGCGATCCTAACGACCATGATAAATATGTTGGTACTGACGAGGACTGGGCTTTGGCTGAGAAAGCTATTGTTGAGGCTTGTCAGGAGAAAGGACTGCCCGCCAAGGTTGAATATGGTGAGGCTGCCTTCTATGGTCCGAAGCTCGACTTCATGATTAAGGATGCTATTGGCCGTCGCTGGCAGTTGGGTACTATTCAGGTAGACTATAACCTGCCTAAGCGTTTCCAGCTGGAGTATACCGATGAGGACAACACGAAGAAGACGCCTGTGATGATCCACCGTGCACCATTCGGAAGTCTCGAGCGCTTCTGCGCTGTGCTGATCGAGCACACTTCTGGTCATTTCCCCCTTTGGCTGACACCTGACCAAGTGGCTATCCTGCCCCTCTCTGAGAAATATAATGATTATGCTCAGGAGGTTGCCAAAAAGTTTGATTTGGGCGGTGTTCGCGCTACCATCGACCTTCGCAACGAGAAACTGGGCCGCAAGATCCGCGACAATGAGTTGAAGCGTATCCCCTATATGGTGATCGTAGGTGAGAAGGAGCAACAGGATGGTACGGTTGCTGTACGTCCCCAGGGTGGTGGCGAGCAGAGCGTTAAGACCATTCAGGAGTTCATCGACGAGGTGAACGCTCGTGTTGCTGAAATGACGAAAGACTTTTAATAGTTTATAGTTTATAGTTTATAGTTTATAGTTGATATGACAGTTGAAGAGTTAAATTTTCATAAAAGTACAATCATCTATAAACTATAAACAATAAACTATAAACAAAAATTATTAATTTTGCAGCCGATTTCTTAAAAAGTAGTGAATGAAGAATGACAAAATGAAGAGTCAGTACCGAATCAACGAGATGATTCGAGTGCGTGAAGTCCGCATCGTAGGTGACAATGGTTCGTCCGTAGTTCTTACTCGTGATGCACTTAATATGGCCCGAGAGCAAGGGGTAGACCTCGTAGAGATTTCGCCTAATGCCAATCCGCCAGTTTGTCGTCTGATTGACTACTCCAAGTTCCTCTACCAGCAGAAGAAGCGCCAGAAAGAGATGAAGGCCAAGCAGGTAAAGGTGGAGGTGAAGGAAATCCGCTTTGGACCCCAGACCGATGAGCACGACTATCAGTTCAAGCTCAAGCACGCCAAGGAGTTCCTTGAGGAAGGTAATAAGGTACGCGCATACGTATTCTTCCGTGGACGCTCCATCCTGTTCAAGGAGCAAGGAGAGGTGTTGCTCCTCCGTTTTGCAAACGATCTGGAGGAAGTAGGTAAGGTCGAGTCGATGCCTTCGCTCGAAGGCAAGAAGATGTTCCTCTATCTGGCTCCAAAGAAAGCAGGTGCTGCCAAGAAGAGTCAGCAGGCTCGCGACCGTGAGGCAGCAGAAGCAGAGGCAAAAGAGGCAAAGAAGTCTCAGGCACAGCAGTCTTCCAAAGAAGTGGCTGATGCAGAGATGCCAGCAAACGGTGGTCTCTTCGCCAATGCTAAGATCAGTGCCGATGCACTGAAGAAGCTGACGAAAGAGGGAAGCGAAGAGTGAAAAGTGAAAAAGAAGGTGGCGCGCCCGGTATATGCGTTGCCATCGGATATTAATAACAATTTAAATTTTTAAAACAATGCCAAAAGTAAAGACAAACTCCGGTGCAAAGAAGAGATTCACATTCACCGGTACAGGTAAGGTTAAGAGACGTCACGCTTACCACAGCCACATTCTTACAAAGAAGACCAAGAAGCAGAAGCGTAACTTGGTAGGTACAACTATCGTTGATCCTTCAAACATGAAGCAGGTTCGTGACCTGTTGTGTCTCCGTTAAACCTATTGTCGAACATTTAAAGTAGAAAAATTATGCCAAGATCAGTAAATCACGTTGCATCAAGAGCAAAGCGTAAGAGAATTTTGAAGCTTACCCGCGGCTATTTTGGAGCCCGCAAAAATGTTTGGACAGTAGCAAAGAACACATGGGAGAAGGGTTTGACCTATGCCTATCGTGATCGTCGTAACAAGAAGCGCAACTTCCGTGCCCTGTGGATTCAGCGTATCAACGCAGCCGCTCGTCAGGAAGGTCTGAGCTACTCAGTATTCATGGGTAACCTTGCAAAGGCAGGTATCGAGATCAACCGTAAGGTGCTCGCCGACCTCGCTATCAACAATCCCGAGGCTTTCAAGGCCATCGTGGAGAAGGTCAAGTAAAGAAATCAAACGTCTTTATTAACTGTAATCCCTGTCAGACTTCTGGCAGGGATTATTTGTTACAGGAAAGATAGTAGTAAAATCACCATTAACGAGGATAGGCTTTCATTACGTTGAAGCCATAGTCGAGTAGGATAGCCGACTCTTCGAATCGTGATGACATGCTGCGACTATTGAGTAGGACGAGATAAAGGGTCACACCATCGCGAGTGGCAGCAGAGGCGAGGCAATTGCCCGCTTGACGCGTAAATCCTGTCTTGATACCCAAGCAACCTTCGTAGGTCCTAAGCAGTGCATTGGTGTTGCGACAAGGCATGTGGCGCCCGTCAAGGAGAGGGATGTCCTTCTCTGCTGTTCCAACAATGGCAGCAAAGAGACTGTCGCGCATGCTGTATCGTGACAGTCTGATAAGGTCGCTTGCCGAACTGTAGTTGTTTAGATTAGGAACACCATTTGGATTGGCAAAGTGTGTGTTCGTCATCCCTAAGTAAGCAGCTTTCTCATTCATCATGTCGTAGAATCTCAGTGTGTCGCCTCCCAGATGTTTCGCTAAGGCGTAGGCTGCATCATTATCGCTCACCAGCATCATCTCGTCAATCAAGTTTCGCATCGAATATTTATCGCCCAGTTTCACTCTGGAGTCTTTGGCGATATAGACATCCTGGGTGATTTCGATGGTATCGCCCATCTGCCCGTTCTCAAGTGCCAGCAGACAAGTCATCATCTTGGTGATAGACGCCATAGGTCTTGGCTCGTCTGCATTCTTCTCGCTGATGATACAGCCAGTGGAGTCATCTATAAGCATCCATGCATCTGCAGTCAGAGTACTCAGTAGCTCGTAGCCTTCAATGGAATCAAGCTGAAGTACCTCGCTGAGCGAAATACTGTCGATCATGTTGATTTTCTCCAGCCGTTTCTGCTCAGGACTGAGCTGACGGCTTCCGGTCACATCTCCAGATGTGCAGGAGACGATGGTTGCAACTATCAGCAGCAACCATAAATAAGTATTCTTCATTTTGCTAAATTCCTTTTAATGATAGTGAAATTCGATTGCGCCTACGGTCTACCTCGATGACTCTGACGCGAAGGTGCTGATGGAGTTTGACGACATCCGTAGGGTGGGCAATGCGGCGATTGGCCATCTGGGAGATGTGTATAAGACCATCCTGATGTACCCCAATATCAACGAATGCGCCAAAATTGGTGATATTAGTGACAATACCGGGCAGGATCATGCCTTCCACCAGATCGTCGACAGTCGAAACATTCTTATCGAACTCAAACTCCTCAATCTGCTCGCGAGGGTCACGACCTGGTTTCTCAAGTTCCTTCATGATATCCGTAAGGGTGGGGATGCCAACTTCGGCAGTGACATAGCGCTTGATATCAATGGCTTCGCGTTTGTCCTTATTATTAATAAGGTCGGACACTGAACAGCCCTGATCCTTGGCCATTTGTTCGACAACGGGATAGCTCTCAGGATGAACGGCAGAATTATCAAGGGGATTCTTTGCACCAGGAATACGAAGGAAACCTGCACATTGCTGGAATGCTGCAGGCCCCAGTCGTGGTACCTTCTTCAGTTGGGCACGTGAGGTGAAAGCCCCATTCTCACGGCGATAGTCCACGATGTTCTTGGCGAGTGTGGGACCAAGACCGCTGACGTACATCAGCAGATGCTGTGAGGCAGTATTAAGATTGACGCCTACGAGATTGACACAACTCTCAACCGTCTGATCCAATGAGTGCTTGAGTTTTGTCTGATCTACATCATGCTGATATTGGCCTACACCGATGCTTTTGGGATCGATCTTCACAAGTTCGGCAAGCGGATCCATCAATCTGCGTCCGATAGAGACAGCTCCACGAACGGTCACATCCTCATCAGGGAATTCGTCGCGCGCTATTTTCGAAGCAGAATAGACGGAAGCACCGTCTTCGCTAACTGTAAAGACTTGTGGCTTGGTAAACTCCTCATTCTTCTTTGTGTCGATATTATAGCGGCCAGCCAGAACATCTTTGATGAAATCGTTGGTTTCACGACTGGCAGTCCCATTACCTATAGAGATGGCCTCAATCTGGTATTTCCTAATCATCTTTTGGATGGCCATCGCAGCCTCCATGCGCTTGTTGACAGGCGGGTGGGGGAAGATAGCCTCATGATGAAGCAGATTACCCTGAGCATCAAGACAGACCACTTTGCATCCTGTACGGAAGCCAGGGTCGACGCCCAAGACGCGTTTCTGACCTAACGGTGCACCAAGCAGCAATTGGCGTAGGTTCTCTGCAAACACGCGGATGGCCTCTTCGTCGGCTTTTTCCTTGCTGAGAGCAGAGAATTCGGTCTCGATGGCAGGTTTCAATAGACGCTTATAACCATCTTCAACAGCTTCGGCCACCAGTCTGCCGCACGGGGTGTTTCCATAGACGTAATGACGTTTCAGACGTTCAACAGCCTCTTCGTCGTCAGGGGAAATACTGATACGGAGGATACCTTCGCTCTCACCACGACGCATAGCCAGCAGACGGTGAGAAGAACAGCGCTTAAGAGGTTCTTCCCAATCGAAGTAATCGCTATATTTCGCTGCTTCGTCTGTATCTGCTTTTGCTTTAACCACTTTCGAAGTGATAAAAGCCTGACGACTGAAGCTGGTGCGTAGCTGTTGACGGCTGCGCTCATCCTCGCTGACGATTTCTGCAATGATATCCTGAGCCCCTTTAATAGCCGTCTCAGTATCTTTCACATCGCCTTTCACGTATCGCTCTGCAGCACGCTCCGGATCACGCTCTCTTTGAAGCATAAGTGTCTGGGCCAGAGGTTCCAGACCTTGTTCGCGAGCCACTTGTGCACGAGTCCTGCGTTTGGGCTTGTAGGGCAGATAGATATCCTCCAACTCTGTTGCATCCCAACAGGCTTCAATACGCTTCTCCAGTTCTGGTGTCATTCTCCCCAGATCAGTGATGGTCTTAGTGACGGTTTCTTTACGTTTCTGTATCTCGTTGAGTTTCTCGTATCTGTCGCTGATGCCTGCTATCTGAACCTCATCGAGTCCGCCAGTGCGCTCCTTCCTATAACGCGAGATAAAGGGGATGGTGCAGCCCTCGTCGAGTAGGGCGAGTGTATTGGCAACAGCCTTCTCCTGAAGGTTCATCGCTGTGGCAATCAGTTTGGCAAATATGTTCTTTTCCATAAGTCTTGCAGTAAATACGTTAATTTGTGTGCAAAAATAATGAATTTCCATGAGAAATTCGTACTTTTGCAACTTGAAACTGAAAAAAGATGAGAAATAAGTTAGTTTTAGTATTGATAACGCTGCTGATGATGCTCTGTTCTGCATATGCGCAGGACACTCCCAATTCGCGTCAGGCCAGGCGTATCTTCGATCAGGCCTACAATCAGGTTTTTGGGCCAGAAGGAGCAACGCTGCACTATGATGTGAATATCATTGGTATCTACAAGACTAATGGTACGATATGGTTCAAAGGGAAGAAAAGCAAGTTCGAGGATGCAAAGACGTGTTCCTGGAACGACGGTACGACTGTCTATACCTATAGGAAAAAGAAACGAGAGGTGGAGATCTACAGTGCGGCTGACAATAAGTCGGACAAGCATTCGCGAAAGTTTAAGTTTGATCCAGAAAACTTCGAATATGGAGTCTCGGATGATCCTGAGGGACTGAAACTCACACTCAAGGCCAAGAAGGGTGTCAAAGGCATCAAGGAGGCCCATCTATTGGTGACTCGTAAGACTTATTATCCGATTAGAGTGAGAATAAAGCTCGCCTTTATTTGGACGACCATCAAGATCTCTGATTTTCAGGCTGGAGGTATTCCTGATGAGATGTTCCACTTCCCTCAGGAGAAGTTTAAGAACTATAAATTCGTAGATAAGCGATGATATCAGTAGAAGGACTGAAAGTGGAATTTGGCGTGAAGCCGTTGTTCGTTGATGCCAGTTTTGTCATCAACGACAAGGACCGTATTGCCCTTGTGGGTAAGAACGGAGCTGGCAAGTCGACGATGCTGAAGATACTCTGTGGTCAGCAGAAGGCAACAGCAGGGACTGTGAGCATCCCTAACGACTGCAGAATCGGTTATCTGCCACAGGTGATGAATCTTCAGGACGACACCACTGTCCGTGAAGAAGCCCAGAAGGCGTTTGCAGATATCACAAAGATGAAAGAACGCCTGGACCGCATGAACCAGGAACTGGCTGAACGCACCGACTATGAGAGCGACAGCTATCTGGCCTTGATAGAGAAATACACGACAGAGCACGAGCGCTACCTGATGATGGGAGCTGACAGCCATGAGGCAGAGTTGGAGCGTACGCTGACGGGACTTGGTTTCCTGCGTACAGACTTCGAGCGCCCCACTTCAGAGTTCTCAGGAGGTTGGCGCATGCGTATCGAGCTGGCGAAGATCCTGCTCCAGAAGCCTGATGTGTTGCTGCTCGACGAGCCTACGAACCATCTGGATATAGAGTCGATCCAGTGGCTGGAGCAGTTCTTGGCACAATCATCGAGCGCTGTGGTACTCGTCAGTCACGACCGTGCCTTTATAAATAATGTGTCGAATCGTACGTTGGAGATATCCTGTGGACGAGTTATCGACTATAAAGTGAAATACAACGAATACGTCGTACTGCGCAAAGAGCGTCGCGAGCAGCAGCTCAGAGCCTACGAGAATCAGCAGAAGGAAGTGGCAGAGATGAAGGACTTCATCGAGCGTTTCCGTTATAAGGCTACAAAAGCTGTGCAGGTTCAGCAGAAAATCAAGCAACTGGAGAAGATCGTGCCCATCGAGATTGATGAGGTCGATAACTCTGCGATGCACCTGAAGTTTCCGCCTTGTCTGCGAAGTGGCGACTATCCTGTCATCTGCGATGATGTACGAAAGGACTATGGTGCTCACACGGTTTTCGACCATGTGACGCTGACCATCAAGCGAGGCGAGAAAGTGGCTTTCGTGGGTAAGAACGGCGAAGGAAAATCTACACTCGTGAAGTGTATCATGAGTGAGATTCCCTTTACTGGCGAACTGAAAATCGGCCATAATATCCAGATAGGCTACTTCGCTCAGAATCAGGCTCAGTTGCTCGACGAGAGTCTCACTGTGTTCCAGACAATTGATCATGTGGCCAAGGGTGAGATCCGTCTGCGCATTAACGATATCCTTGGAGCGTTTATGTTTGGTGGTGAGGAGAGCGACAAGAAGGTTAAAGTACTTAGCGGTGGTGAGCGCAGTCGACTGGCGATGATCCGTCTGCTGCTGGAACCAGTCAACCTGTTGATTCTCGACGAGCCTACCAACCATCTCGACATGCCTTCGAAGGACGTGCTGAAAGAAGCCATCAAGGCCTTTGACGGTACGGCGATTATCGTGAGTCATGATCGAGAGTTTCTTGACGGCCTTGTCACCAAAGTCTATGAGTTCGGAGGTGGAAAGGTCAGAGAGCATCTTGGAGGAATCTACGATTTCCTTCAGACCAAGAAGATCAGTGAGCTGAATGAGCTTGGCAGGACGGAAATTGATTCCCAGCGTGGGAATAATTGTTTCCCAGTAAGGGAACAAAATGTTCCCAGGGAGGGAACATCCAGCGAGCAGCAAGCTCCAGCCTCTGAAGCCTTAGACAAAGCCATCAGCTATGCTGAGCGAAAAGAGCAGCAGAAGCGCAAGAACCGTGCAGAGAAGGCTGTGAAAGAGTCGGAGGCCAAGATTGAGAAGTTGGAGCAGCGCCTGAAAGAGCTTGATGAGTTGCTGATGCAACCAGAAAACGCTTCGGATATGGTACTTGTGACGGAATATACCTCGACCAAGAGTGCCCTCGATGAAGAAGTGGATCGCTGGGAGACACTTAGTGAACAGTTAGAAGAAATTCAAAGATTTAACTAACAATATCAGTATGAAACGTATTATTACAATGGTGACTATGGCATCGATTTCGATGATGACATTAGCGCAGGAGCCGCTTCGCTCAGGTCTGGATCAAACAAACTGTGACACCAGTGTGCGTCCTGGAGATGATTTCTATGGATATGCGTGTGGTGGATGGATGAAGAAGAATCCGCTGCCCGCTGCTTATTCACGTTACGGCAGTTTCGATCAGCTGCAGGAGAATAACGACAAGCGTATCAACGGTATTCTTGCAGAGCTGCAGGCCAATACTTATGAGGCAGGTACGATAGAGCAGAAACTCAGCGACCTCTATAAGTTGGCGATGGACTCTGTTCGCCGTAATCAAGAAGGCACCAGCCCTGTAATGCCATTGATCAAGAAGCTGGAGACTGCAAAGACTAAGCAGCAGCTTCTCGACATCCTGTACGAACGGGCTCCCTATGGCGGCAGTCTGTTCTACTATGCCAGCTTAGGTGCTGATGAAAAGAATGCTATGCAGAATATCCTGAGCGTCTACCAGGGAGGATTGTCACTTGGTCAGAAGGAGTATTATCTGGATAATGATAAAGCAACTGCTGATATTCGCGAAGCCTTTAAGAAACACATAGTCAATATGTTCCAGCTCTTCGGCTTCAGTAAAAGTGCAGCTACGAAGAAGATGCAGAATGTCATGAAGATAGAGACTGCACTTGCCAAGGTGAGCAAGTCGCGGACAGAACTTCGTGACCCTGAGGCCAATTATCATAAGATGACGCTGCGGGAATTTGTGTCGAAGTATCCCAACCTGCCATTGGAGAAACTGATGAACGCCCAAGGGCTTGAGAGCCAGTATATTCAGGAGATGGTTGTAGGCCAGCCCGATTTCATGGCAGGTGCCAATGATTTGGCTGCTTCCATGAAGCCTGCTGAGTATCGCGACGTGATGGAGTGGGATGTTATCTCGTCAGCAGCTGATTATCTGAGCGACGATGTCGTTGATGAGAGTTTTGATTTCAATGGTCGTAAGCGTTCAGGTCGCAAGGAGAATCATCCACTCTGGAAACGTAGTACCAGTCAGGTAGATCGCTTGATGGGTGAGGCACTTGGTAAGATTTATGTAGGGAAGTATTTCCCTGAGTCTTCCAAGCAGCGTATGGCCATGTTGGTCAAGAATCTCCAGATTGCCCTTGGTGAGCGTATTGCTGCTCAGGAATGGATGGATGATTCAACGAAAGTGAACGCTCTGCTGAAATTGAACACTTTCTATGTGAAGATTGGTTATCCTGAAAAGTGGACAGATTTCTCAGATCTTCAGATTGACCCTAAAAAATCTTACTACGAGAATGTTCAGGAATGTGTTAAGTTCTGGAATGCTTGGGAGATAAATCATCGTGCAGGTAAGCCAGTTGACCGCGATGACTGGCATATGACTCCTCAGACGGTGAACGCCTATTATAACCCCACGACGAACGAAATCTGCTTCCCTGCAGGAATCTTGCAGTATCCTTTCTTTGAGCCGACGGCTGACGATGCTTTCAACTATGGTGCAATAGGGGTGGTGATAGGCCATGAGATGACGCATGGATTTGATGACCAGGGGCGGCGCTTCGATAAAGATGGTAATATGCATGACTGGTGGACTGAGGCTGACGGAAAGAATTTTACAGAGCGTACAGATAAATACGCAGATTTCTTTTCTGCGATTAGTGTACTCCCAGACTTGAAGGCCAATGGTCGTCTGACCTTAGGTGAGAATCTGGCAGATCATGGAGGTCTGCAAGTGTCATTTGCTGCCTATAAGAATGCCACCAAGTATAATCCTCTTGGTGAAAAGGACGGTTTGACGGCAGATCAGCGCTTTTTCCATGCCTATGCTGGCGTTTGGGCTGGTAATATTACAGAAGAAGAGATTCGTAACCGCACCAAGAGCGATCCCCACTCATTGGGCCGCTGGCGTGTGAATGGAGCTCTTCCACATATTGATGCGTGG
>ODAI013086353.1_pt1 | contig 12175 bp, 1 predicted proteins | sample 1539321 | NCBI WGS metagenome assembly ODAI01 (sample SAMN02144231, study PRJEB22623) | gut metagenome | biome: sheep rumen | host: Ovis aries | place: New Zealand
GATCTACTTGCTTTCCCTTCATGACGCCCTGCCTATCTTATTTATTAAATTTGATTATTATATATTTGACTTAAAGGGGGATTGGGAATTGGGGATTGGGGATTGGGGATTGGGGATGGGGGATTGGGGATTGGGGATTGGGCCCAATCCCCAATCCCCAATCCCCAATCCCCAATCCCCAATCCCCATTTATGTCTATAATATTTTTTATTTATAAATAATATAAATATAACTATAATATATTTTATTAATCAATACAATTTTTAATATTTCTTATATAGAATAAAAAATTATTATTAAATTTGGAAATCATCATTTACCAAATTTCATTATTTCAACTTTTTTTTTCCAATTATTAGAATTTATAGCATCTTTTAATTTATTAACAATTTTTTCTCTATTTTTGATATCTTCGTTGCTGAGTTTAATATTATAAAATTTCTCTTTATTAATTAGTTTATTAAAATAAATCCTTATTAAATCATCCTTGACCAAATCTACATTTTTTATATCAGAATAAGCAATAATTCCCTTCAATTCTTTTCTATAAATATCCACAATCCAAAATCCATTATGTACAAAAACTAATATAATAGGTTCATCTTTTTTATTTTTATAAAGAACAAATCCATAAAAGAAGAAATTAAAATCTTCACTGTCTTTTAATTCTTGAATTTCATTACATAAAAATCGTTTAATATATGCATCATTATAATTATAATCTTTAATAACTTTTAATATACCATAAAAGACTCTTGGTTCTCTTAATCTATTAATGATTCTATCGTCATTGACTCCATTTTTTATTCCTTCTGTTGTCTTAGATACAAAATCAAATACTCCACTAACAGGTTTAATTATTGCTCCACCCAAACCTTTCAATACACCTTTAGTAAGACCAGTGAATATACCGTTCTTTTTTGTTTCATTAATTGGCTTTAATATTATATCACTAATACCTGAGATAGTACCTCCTACCATTGATGAAAGGCCGTAACCAAATCCTTCCATGATATCCCTAGGCTTTTCTGTTATTTTCATTTGTTCACGTTCATTGATATACTCTTCATCTTGGGTTAAATATAAAAGCCCTTGACTAATACCACTTGCTATTTTAGAAGTACTATTAAAAGTACCATTTACTGTATGCTTTACCAAAGATGTAGCACCGTCGGCTAAACCTTTTGCTGCTTCAATTGGCCCTTGCATTAATCCTTCACCAGGTTTAGTTAATAAGTCTTGAAAACCTTTTCCTATATTATTTAAAAAATTAAGAGGATTTCCTAAAATTTCCATACCACCGAATAATTTAACGAATTGAATTAATATTTGTTGTTTATATATTTCAAAGAGTCCATTAAATATTTGGCCTATATTACCTAATAAATTATATGATATTCCCCCATGTAGTAATAGGGGTACATTCTCAGTTTTATTTAAAACATTTAATATACCTGTTAAAAAGTCATTTAATTTAAGTATTTTTTCAAACATTTGATCTTTTGTTTGAGCAATAAAAGTTAAATTAAATTCCAAAGATGAAGCATTTAATTCATTTATGAAAATTATTTTCTGATTTTCTTCCTCATTTAATTCAGCTATTTTTTCCTTTATGAAACTTGGTTCATAATAAAAATCTTTTATTTTAATACCATTTTCTTTTAAATATTTCTCTTCTTGAAATAGCGGGTTAATATATGTTAAAGAAGTAGACATACCATTTGATAAATTGTTTATCAAATAAAAAAAGCTCAAAAATACACTACTTTCTATATTTATATCAAAAGGTTGTATTACATATTTGAATAAATTTATTTTAGTGATTTTTTCGCCTTCTTTTTTATTTAATAATAAAGAGCAATTAAAAAACATTTTTTCATTATTATTATCTATTGAATTATCATTGTTCATTTCTCGTTTTAATTCTTTTCTTCGAGGGGAATATATTGGTAATAAAATTATTGGATAATTTGTAATATAACTTAATTCGTTGTCTATTTCAATATCTTTTATATTAATATCATAATAGATTGAAGTGTTTAATTTATCTAATTGTTCATATTTATATATTATATTTATTTGGTCCAATGTTATATAACAGATTTCTTTCCTTTCATATTTTTTATTAAGAGAACTATTTTTTATTACATGTTTATTATCACCAATAATACTTATTCCTAATTTTTTAATGATTATATTATATTTTCTTTTCCAAATTTTAGGTAAAGAATTTACTAAATTCATTTCTATTTCTGTGTTAAGATTTTTCATTTCAATTAATATTTGATTTCCTTTAAAATTAATTGATAAATGGAATATATAGTATGAATTTTTATTTTTGTTGTTAATTAAATAAAGCTTTATATCATCTTCATATGAATATAATGGTTTTATATCTTCTTTTTCAATATTTTCATTATTATTCTTTAAGAATTTAATTTTATTGTCAAATAATTCGAATGAATATATATTCTCAGGTATATTTTTTATATTTTTTAAGTAAAATCTAAAATTAATTATTTGTTTCTTAGTAGAATCATTCCAAACAAAAATAGTATTTTTTTTAGGTCCTAAAAATATACTTTTATCTTGATAATTTTTCTGCCAAGCATCAAAGCTTATATTATCAGTTAAATTTGATATAAATATTTGACAATATTTATCATTAGCTTCTTTAATTAATAAATAATTACTTAAATCATAATTTCTTTTTTCAATATTAAAACAAAATGTTTCTTCTTTTTCTTTATGCTTGTTATTATTGTTTTTACTATCAATACTAAAATCATTATTTTTGATTTTTTTGCACATTAAAGTAACTAAAGCATCACCATCTGTAGTATATGGAGAACTAATAGAATATGTATATATATTATCTATTTCTTTTTCTATCATTCCTTTTTCTTGATTGTCATTAATGTTTATTATATCTGGAGTAAATCTGATTATATTTTGTTTTTCATTATTTCTTTTATTATTCTTTGATTCTTCAGTTTTCCAATTTAATAAATCTTTTTCTTTTGTTCCTGTGAAATATAAGGGTTGCTTTTGTTCTCTTTTTAATTTGCAAAGGAAGAAATGTTTATTTGAGCCAATATTATCTAGATAAATATCTAAATCATAATTTTTTAATTGATTATATAAAATATATCTAGGAACAATTTTAATAATTTTGCAATATAAATCTAATTTAATATTTAATAAACTTAAGCTGATTTCCATAATTAGTTCAATTTGTGTCTTATCAACAGTATTTTTGAGTTCGATAACATAATGATTGCTTATTGTTGAAATAGATATTGGATCGCTTTTAAATAAATTATTATTTTCACCTGTGTAAGATATTTGCATGAATTGTTCATCATTTAAAATATAATAATTATTATTATTTTTTTGATTTGCAACTTTATAATCAATACTATCTTCTTCATGGCCAATTTTGAAATTTAAATTAAGCAAGGAATGATTCACCAAAATGGAATTTGCATGAAGAATTAATAATTTATTTTGGAGACTAACTTGGATAATTATTTGAGTTTTATCTGCAATATCTTCACTAATTAATGTTATAGGAATTGCTTTTATACTATCAAATTCATTGTATTCCTTGTAAATATCTATACTATTTTTTGTTGAATATTCTTTAATAAATAATTTCATTTTTAATTTAGAAAACACACTTATATTAGTTAAATTAATTTTTTCATTTTTTTGAATTTTTTCATATGTAAATTCATCATTAAATATAATTTTTACATCAAAAGGCAAACAATTCATTAAAGTATATGAAGTATTTAAATTTATTATACGATTAAGTTTATCTATAGGTGTATTTGAAAAATAGTAAAATTCAGTGAAATATTCACTTTCTTTAGGATTATTAAAAGATAAATTAATATAGGACATTTTATGATTAATTTTGTCATTGAAAGATAGCTCTTTTATTATATTTTTATTTTTTTTAATTCTATTCTCTAATTCATTATTATTCTCATCCAAATCATCAACTTTCAACTTATGAACCTCATTTGAATGTTGTTCTTCTATTAATTCTGAAGTAAGAAAATCATTATATATATTAAATTCTTTAATTTCATCACATCCCTCAAGCTGTATTTCCATTTTTCCATTGAGATATTCAAAAGGTATACCAAAAGTTTCTTTTGGAGATAATTTATATGTCTTAGGAATATTTAAAGAATTATTTATTTTTATTTTAAATTTGAAATTAGTCTTATTACATATAGCAAGAGGGGAGTAAAAATATATCACTTTTTTTAAACCTTGTAATTCAATTTTAGATATAAGAAAACAATATTTATTAAAAAATGTTTTATCTTCTGTATTATCTAAGTATGTTTTTAATGAATTTATTTCATTATAATTTACCCTATGATATTTTTTTTGTAAATTATCTATTTGGATAATATGATTTGATACATGGGCATTTTCTACGTATAATTTAATATAGTTTGATTGTTGCTTTTTAATATAGAAGTAATTATTGTTATCCAATTCTATGTCATAACTTTGATTTGGAAGGATGGTTTTTATTTTATAGTTAATTTTATTATCTACAATATAATTAATTTTGTTGAAAAAATCATCATATCTTATTGTTGATTCATTTTTCAAATTTTGTATATTTTTATTTTCGGTTTTTATATGTATGTTTAATTCTTTTCCAGAATAATTATAAATTGTGTGATTAATTATAGACATATTCTTTAAATATTTGTATTTTTTAATTTCATTATAGTCTTTCTGCATAGTCATATATTTATCAAACCATTTATTTAAAGTAGTATAAAGGAATATTATAGTTAAATCACTTATATTAAAATTAATATCAGGTATTTTTTCCTTTTTACCTGTTTTTTTTGTAGCAATATAAATATTACTTTTATTTTCTGTTTTTGCTATCTGATTAAATTCTAATTCACATAGTTCTAATAAAGGTTCCCATTCTCCAGCAATATAATTATATGTAAATATTTTGAAACTTATTTCTCCTTTTAATTCGTTCAATATTCTTTTTTTATCAGGACATATCATTAAATCTTTCACTGAATTTCGATTATTTTTTATTGGAGGTTGTGAAATATATTTTAATTCTAATTTTTTAATTGAAAAATCAATGAAAGGATATAATGTATCACTATGATCATCTATTAATATTAATTTTAATCCTTTTGATAAAAATTTGATTTGGTTTTCTCCATATATGTTATTATTTTTGTAATTAATTTTGAGACTTGCTGAACTTATTTTTTTGATGCTTAAAATTTTTTTAATACTTTCTCTTTTTTGTATTTCTAATTCATCAATATCTTTTTCATTTTGTTCTTCTTTTTGCTGATAAAACTCTTTTTGATGAGTATAAAACATCAATATATCACACTTTTTATAATATTCTTCAGTAAATAAGGAATAAATATAATTATATAAATTTAAATAGAGAACCATATCTCTATAACTTGCTTTTACATTAATATTTGTGAATTCAAAATTTTGCAAATTTTTGAATAAAAATGTGTTATCATCCTGATTGTAACTAATAATATATTCTGAAACATATGAAAAGGTAAAATCATTCATGATTTTCCTTCTACTCACAAATAAATTTTGATTATTTTTATTATCTAATTCTTTATAATCGCAAATGAAAGGACACATATCAACTAAGGTGCATTTAATAATATTATTTATTGAATGCAAAGATTTAATTTTATTCTCAATATTATTTTTTTCTTCATCATTTGTTGCATTTTGCAATTCGTTAAATAATCTATAATATTCATTTATTAAATTATCTTTCATTATACTCATTTTATCATTTTTTATTCCGAATCTTACTTCAGATGTAATGCAAATTAATTCTTGTTCTTTATTAGATATATCATCTGTTAGAAAACATATCAAAGGATTGTTTAATTTAATGAACATTTTCATACCAGGTCTATTATCTTCATCAGGATCAAATAAATTAGGTAAATCTTTTGAGGTTTTATCATAAAAAGGAAATCCTTCTAAAAAGAAATATCTACATAGTTGGAAAATATCTATACGCATTATCAATTTAAATCCATTCAATGTCAATTCAAAAGATTTTTCCCTTAATGAGTTGATTACTATAAGAATATTCACTTGGACTTTTGAATTTTCATTAATTATTTTTTGATAAGGGATAATAATACATTTTTTCACTAAAGTATATATTTTATTCATGAAATTTTCAGAATTTGATTCATTAAATATTGTATTTTTATTTTCTGTTACTCTTATTGTTGATTTTCTGAATCCTGCTCTATTATATTTCAAATTTTTATTCTCACTTAATTCAGAATTTATCATGAGTTTTGAATTCTGAATTTCTTTTAACGGTTTAATAAAAATATCACTACTATTTATCATTGTCAATTTTCTATTTTTTGTAAATATTTCATTTTTTGAATTGGTTAAAGAGTTGTTTATATTTATATTATTATAATTAATTTCTTCATTTTTATCTTCATCATTTTCATCCATACTAGTTTTAAATATTTTTTCTTCTTTAATAGTTGATTCTCTTATATGCTTTCTTTTATAAAAATTATTATTATAGGCTTTTGAATCTTCGTTTAAAAAATATTCGTATTCATCTTTTTCTCCTGTGATTAAATTTTGAGTAAACTCACTCAAAATTTTATATTTAGACTGTTTATCTTCTTTTGATGATAAAATTTCTAATAATTCCATATCAGCAGTAATTATATGTGTTTCATTGCTAAAATCTAATTTTTTCCTGAACACAGTTTGTGTTTCTTTTAATAAAAGTTCAACAAATGGGTAATATATATCTAAATTATTTCCATTATTTTCTTCTACATTATCATGGCTTAAATATAATTTTATACTTATTTTTTTGATTAATATATAACAAATCAAGCTGCAATATTTATTTAGTAAATCCTTTTGATTTGAGATATTTAAATTTGATTTTATTTCATTTATATTTAATTTTTTATTTTCATTTTTGTTAGGGGAGTTATATATATTATCATTTAATTCACTATTTTTACTGCTGTTATTACTATCACTTTCAGCTAGTTCAGAATAATCATTATTTATAATATTTTGGAGTTTTTCTATTTTTATGGTTTTTGATTTCTTTTCTGATAATTTCTTTCCTTTTGTATTGAAATAATTATCATAATCATAATAGTTACTTTTATTATCTGTATAAAGAATATTTAAATCAGAACATCGTAATAAATTAGTTAAGTCTTTTTGTCTTAAGTTCATATCTAAATTATCTATAATTAAATCAAATTGATATGAAGAATCAAATTCAGTTTCACTTAATAATTTATCTGCTTCTGTTGCATATACAAAATGCATATTTATGAGTAAATTAGAATTATTTAAAATATCAAAATTATCATGGGTTTTAATCGAAAAATTTTTCATATCAATTTGGTATGTACTTAACCATCTGTAATCATCTGGATTTTTTCTTAAACGACCAAAAACTTTTTGATAAAAAACAGATAAATTAATATCTCCTAAATCAATTAAAAAATATTCTGGCATATGATATCTTGGTTTTAATATAATTTGCGGACTATTAATAACAACATTTAATTTCAAGAAATCGATATCTTTATCCTGTTTTGGTTTTAATTGTGCTATATTTTCTTTAAATTTTTTTACTTTTTCAGGAGGGGAAAACGAACCCAAAAATTGAGAAATGAAATAATTAAAAAATCGCATGAATTGCTCATAAATGAAAATTAACATTGATTGATTAATTACAACATCAGCTTCACTTGTGTAATTATCTTTTACTTCTGGACACCAAGAATTCATTGATTTATAATAAAATTTAATTAATGAAGAATCATTATTTTTTAGTTCTTTACTATTTTGATTCTTTTTTATTCCAAATATTTCTTTTATTTTATTCGGGTCATATTCACTTTGATTTTTTATCACGAATGGATATTGGCATAAATCAAATAATTGAGTATTACCTAATTCTCCTTTAACAATAAAATGATCAACTTTACCTTCATAATCTAAAAATGAAGGACCAAATCTCATTTCATTAAATTTAATTTGTAATATTGGCTGAATTAATATAATTCTTATTTCACTGAAACTACTATGAATATTCATATAGGTATATTTATTAGTGTCGCATTTTACTCTATTAATCGTAAAATTAGAAGGACTAATAAAATTTTTATTACTAATACTAATATTTTGGTTATTCAATTCCAAATTGACTTTATGTTTATATATATCATTATGTATTAAAAAAGAAATAATATTTTTAATAATTGGGGGATTCCATATTAAAAAGCAAGTTCCCATATTTAAATCAACATCTATTTCAATATTTTTATATCGATCAGATTTTTCTTCACATATTAAAATATTTAAATCCAAAATTTTTTTATTTTTATTATTATTATTTTCAGTGGTTAATATCGTTTTAAAGTCTTCAATTTTGGCTAAATTATCCAATATAGTTAAACTTTCAACTTCCATATGTAATTCATCATCATATAATCTTAAAGATAAGTTGGCTTTTAAATTTGTTAAATTTGCTATAATAAAAATTTCGTTTTCTTCATTATGTAATTTCATATAGACTTTTTTGAAATTAATTTCTGCACCGAAATATATTTGCTTTATATTTTCTTTCATTGATTGCAAATTTTCTTGATTTAATTTCTCATCTTCTTTCGATTGAAATGATATTTTCATTTCTGAGATTCTATCTAAAATATTTTCTTTCCATTTATTAAAATTTTTTTTATCAAATAATTTTAATTCAATACTTCCACTATTTGAACTCAGTTTAAAGCTTAACTCAGCAGATTCTTTCAATATACAATTTTTTAAGTGGTAATAAGCAATATAATCATCTTCAATATTATCATTATAAAAATATATATATCCACCTGAGAGAACCGCATAATATTGTTGATACTTTTTATAATAATTTTTTTTAAGAACAAATCCGGCTACTTTAGAATTCGTTTTAATTTCTTTTTTACTAACGTTTAATTGAGACCATAAATCAATTTCTTTTGTAGGTTTTAATATATGCAATATTGCAATGAATATAGTATATATATAGCAATTCAAATCTATATTCATAGAATTTATATTCAAAAAAAATTTATATAGAGGATATTCTTCATCAGATAAACCTGGATTTAAAAATCCAAAAATAAGATCAATAGTCATTTTGGAAATTATTTCAAATTTATTTTTTTCCTTAATCATTTCTTCATAATTAGCATAGTAATTAACTCCAAAACTATGTATATATAGACTATATCTCTCTTTATAATTCGCATAATCTTTTGAATCTATATTTGATTTATCATTACTATCAATTCTCCCGAAATCAACTAATAAAATTTTTGTGTTTTTTATATCATATTTATTAATAGGGATTAATATTTTCCTAGGTTCTATGTAAATTTGGATAATATTTTTTTTGTATATATTATTTATAATAGATTGTTGTGTTCCTATTTTTAATTCCTCAAATGTATCCATAGCTTTATTTGCTACGTCTTCATCAAGAGGTACTTTCAAAAAATTAATTAGACGTTCAAGAAATAATTGATGATATGTTATATGTAATACATTTATGTATAATTTTAATTTGGAATTTATGTTATCATCAACGTTGTATAAATTTTTTAGAAAATATAGTGTCATGAAATATTTACTATCTTCTTTAAAACTTTGGTTAAATTGATCGTTTTTATTTTCTTTGCTTTTTACTTCTTCACTTGTATCAGAATATTCACTTTCTTGTTTTTCTAAAAATTCTCCAATTTTTAAAGAGCTTAATCTTCTATGATATTTTTTTGTGGAAATTTTCTCTTTTCCAATATCATCAAAATCTGAATGTACTGAGTTAAATGTTTCATATTTAGAAAAAATAGATTCTGAATCTGTTAAATTTTTATTATTTTTTTTCTTATTATTAATAGAGCTGTCATCCTCTGATGATTTAACTTCATTTTTTACAAGCAGGGGTTCATATCCTTTACTCTTCTTTTTTAATATAATTTTAGTTTTTCCCGGATGAACACCTTGCTCGAGATGCTTATAAGTAATTGGTATAGAAATGATGTTATTATTAATTATATTAAATAAATATACATTAATTTTATCTAAATGCAAATTAAAATCATAAAAACTTTCCCCTTGTTTAGTCGAAAAGAAAAATCCTTTATATTGAAATTCAAATCCTTCTGTGATTTTTTGTTCATTAAAAAATTTAGTAAATTTAAAAGAACCTTCATTTAATATAAAATCAATTTGTAATTTTGTTTCTCTATCTTTATTTTTTATTATTTTCATAGCCTTATTTATATCCATAGTTAATAATTCTTTTATTTTATCTTTTTCTTCTTTGCTTATTAATTCATCTTCATTGAATTTGGTACCAAATATATATCCAAAATAGGAAGTATTATTATATTTCTTTTCTTCCATTTTTTTCGTGGTGAATATTTCTTCTAAGACTTTACTCGACCATATATATAGATCTTTTATGTCTATTATTTCCAAAATTTCATATAGTTGGCTTAATTCATTTTCTGTAATTTTTTCTGTTTTTTTATTTTCATTGTATATTAAATAATATTTCTTGTATAGTCTTTCAAAATCTTGCTTATATTTATCTAACTCCTCTTTCGGGATATCAAATATATGCTTCTGATTTTTTTGGTTATATCTTTTTTGCATTATTAGCATATGATAAGCATATTGCAACCATTCTATGATTACTTTTTTTTTAACATCATTATCATTATTATTATCTTTTGTATCTTTTGTATTATTTTTATTATCTCCACTTTGATCTTCTTTATTATTCTTAAGCACTGAAGATAATTTTATTTTCGGCCTAAAATATTTGAATTTTGTTGTGTTATTAAAATCATATAATATTCGATGATATTGACTCACTGTATTAATAATTTTAATAATACAATCATATTGTTCTTTTTGAATATCAAAATTAAATTTATCCAAATCCAAAACAAGATGTATTTTTGGCAAAAGAGTATTAATTTCATTATCTTTATTATTGTTTACACTCATATCATTTCTTTGTGTCATTTTTGCTGTTAAAGACATTGGCTCTATTAAATATTCCATATCTATTAATTTTTTTCCACCCATAGGAAATATCTCATTCATTCCTTTCTCTACTAAATCTAAAGATTCTTTTTCTGATTTATCTTTAATATTTTGAGCATAAATATTATAAAATAAATTTGTTTCATTTGGATTCAAATATATTCCAAAGTTTGATATTTTTAATAATTTAAAAATATTTGCATTTTTATGTACATTTCTATCAATGAATTCTTCTTCCCATTTTTCATTAGTATTAACCACAAACATTTCTTCCAAGGAAATTCCAAAAGATGTTCTGTTATTATCAAAAGGAGCTTCAATTCTTATATGGACATTTTTAAATTTAACTTGTAAATTATCCAAAATTTTGAGTACCATTCCCTCCCAAAATGTATTCTGTTTTTCTGGTTTCGGAGCTGGAGCTTGACCTGTTTTCTCCATTTCCATTTTTTTTGTTTCTTCAATGAATGATTGTCCTAATTGTAACATTCTCTCATTTGAGAATTTTAATAAATAATATAATTTATTTTCATAACTATTATAATCTGTATATTCCCATTTCTTACTATCACTTGTTGCTGTTAAAACTACTTGAATTGAATCAATTGTTATTTCTGTAGGCACACTAAAATTTTGTTTCCAAGGAATTAATAAAGATAATTTTTTTATTTTTCCAAATAAAAATTTAAAAGGAAGCTTGAATCTATTAATTGCTTTTGGATTTATTTTAATATCTTCTAATGTTAATGAACCAGACCATAAACCTAATGATAATTTATTCCTATCTAAATTTTCGATATAATCTCCAAAATATGATAGAATTAATTTTTCTATCAAAACTTCAAACATATTTATTAATATTTAAAATATTTGATTGATTTATAATTATATTTTAGTTTAATATCATTTCCTAATTTTCTCATGGGGATTGGGGATTGGGGATTGGGGATTGGGGGGTTGGGAGTTGGGCCTCATCCCGAATCCCCATACCCCACACCCACACACCCCATCCCCACACAAA
>ODAI010918932.1_pt1 | contig 12174 bp, 7 predicted proteins | sample 1539321 | NCBI WGS metagenome assembly ODAI01 (sample SAMN02144231, study PRJEB22623) | gut metagenome | biome: sheep rumen | host: Ovis aries | place: New Zealand
AAAATAGGTGTATCAGTGTCATATATATTAAAGTAAAGTCATATCAAAAACAATATAAGAATGAAGCGTAGCTTATCATACATACTCTTATTTGCTTTGCTTACTGTGCTTGGTATAAATAATGCTAAAGCACAGGGAGATGCTATTGATGCAAATGTTCACGTTTGTTTTGAGACGTCTGGACAAAAAACTTATCGTACAGTACAATATGCTTTGTTTAAGACAACGAATAAAGCTAATTCTGTATTAAAGTCACTTGAGGATGCTATTGCTCTTCAGCGTGGTGATGGTGGTAATATTGTCTTGACAGCTTGGGACGATGCACTTGCTAAGAATAAGATTAAGTTCAGAAACTCAAAGGGTAATGGTGACTTTAGGGTGCATGCATATCCTGATATGGCGATACTTATCTCTACGTATGACCCAGAAGATGAGTTGACTATTGAGGATGCTCGATTCCAGGTTATTACTCTCGCGGAGGGTCAGACTGAGTATGAGCATGCTTTCAAGAGCACTATGGATAAGGGTTCTCAGCGAATTGAGAATGTGGATGTCTTTGGTGTTAATAAGGATACGATTAATATTGTGGCAGCTCCTCCTATTGATGATGGTAAAAATATGTATTTCAGAATACATGTAGATTTACCTAAGGCATATGGAAACAGCAAGGCACGCCTTGTTATTCAGCCAATGTCTGTAGATTGTCAGACGGAGGATACCGTGGATTATATTCCTGGTGTCGTAATGGAGGGTTATGAGTATCATAAGCTTCAGGATAAGCGTATGCGTTTCAATTATATGAAATATGATAATGTCGCATATTGCTATAGTCCAAAGTTATTGTATGATGACGAGAAAATATATGTAGATACTACGTTGGTTTATGTTAAGCCAAACCGTCGTAAGACCTATAAAATACCATACGAAGTAGTACTTGCTGAATTTAATAATGACTATTTCCATCAGTCTGCTTCGACAGGTTCTTGTAATGGTAAGAACATCTTTAAGTTCATTGATCTTGGTGTTGCCGCTGCTGATATGGATGTTGATGAGTTCCAGGTAACAGCAGAGAGTAACTACGATACGAAGAATCAGGATCTCCGTCTTAGATTTATAGTCGGTAAATCAGAACTGATTAACGACTCTATTAATGAAAAGATGTTGAATGACCTTGTTACAGAGTTGCGTTCATATGGAGATCAGTTGATGGAAGTTAAGGTTGAGGCTTCGGCTTCACCGGAAGGTGGTCTGGAATCAAACCGTAGACTTGCAGCAGAGCGTACAAAGGTTGCCGTTCAGAAGGTGCGCAATTACATGGGTAAGGTAGATGTTGCGTTCCATACAGGTGCTCCAAAGGTGTACACTTGGGAAGACGTTGCAAAACAGGTTGAAGAAGATGGATTCCCTGGTCATGCAGAACAGATTCGTAAGAATATGGGTATGAATGGTTATGGCGGCGATGCAGCTATACAGGCCATTGAAGGCTATGAAACTGTCATAGAACCTGTACTTGTTACTCAGCGTCGTATGCGTGTGACATATCGTTATGAGCGTGAGCATATTATGGATGCGGATGAGGCATATGCTGCATATTTGGAGCGTAAGCATGATTTGCTTCAGGGAAAGGGAAAGGATTTTTCTGATGGTGACTACTATAACCTTTATACTGTAATCAAAGATTCAGCAGAATTGGATACTCTTACGATGATTGCATATAATCACGTAACAAGAACTGCTGGTTATGAAAATATCAAGTTCTCTATGTATGTAGCCAATAAGATGGCTATGTTGAACTCACGTCAGGGTAAGCCTGATGCAAGGGTGCTTGCTCCATTTATCAATTCCCGTTTGCGTGCGATGTCAGTTCGTGAGCGTAGTGAGAAGGCACAGAAAAACCGTCGTGAGGTGTTGATTAATCAGATTATCACATACTTCCAGATGGAAGAGCGTGATAGTGCTTTGAGCTACTGTAACTATTGGTTTGCTAATGACAATGACCCGAAAGTAGAGCGACTCAAGAAATATATAAAGTTCAAGGAGGGTTTCGTAAAGTATGCTACACATCAGCTTTCTCCTGCAGAGGAGAAGGAGGTTCTTGATGCAATGAATTTTGTCATCAGTTGTTCTCCTGATAATAAGGCTGTTATTTATACAGAAGCACGTGAAATATTGAACGTACCAAATTCTGTTTGTCAGGAGTTGGTTGCTGCAATGGATGATGAGAATCCAAAGAAATGGTATCTTCGTGGTATTCTGGAAGCTGATTTAGAGGAACAGCGTCTTGGAGAACCAAAGAAACCAGGATATATCCCAAAGTATCTGTGCTTCTTTGATCATAGCTTTGAACTTGAGCCATCGTTTAAATGGTTGTATCTTGCCGATGGTCAGGTAAGTGATAAGTTGCGTGAGAAGTTTAAATACAGTAAGAAACAGAAAGAACGTTATCGCGATATGTTTAATAACTCTGTAACTCTCAAGAACGAAGCAACAGCCGACGGAGCTAATGATGTTATGGAGATTAGTGGTGATGAAGACGAAGTAGATGAGTCAACTGAGAATGGAGAAAATCCAGTAGGGGAAGGTGAGGCATCTAAAGAGAATAGTGAATCTACTGAATAAAGCTGAATTCTACAGATAAAAAATGAATAGAAAATTAATTCCTGTTGTATTAACAGCACTGCTGTTGGGGCTGCAGAGCAACTGTAGCTTAAAGGCTGCGCCTACGGTTAATCCTTCGGACTTGGCTTCATTGAGGCTTATGGATCCGTTGGATACGCTTGACGAGGAAGATCTGCAGGCTATGCGTGACACCATAAAGATGTCACGTAAGAACCTTGCTCGTGGTACCAATGCGGTGAATGCTTTGGATTACAGTGTCAAGGACTTCTATAAACCGAAAGGATACCAATTCTATAAGGGAATTCTGCAGAATCTCTATTATGGTGTCTCTGCTGGTTATGAGCAAGTCTTGCCGCAGGCTGAGAATGCCCCTAAATTGAATCTTATACAGATTATGGGACAGGTTGGAACCAGGCTGAACAAACTGAATGGACTTAGACTTAGTGCAGGTTTGGGGTGGGGTTACAACTATCAGCGTGGTCTTCGTCTTGCACGTGTATCTGGTAGGTTAGACTATATGCATGACATCACAACACACTTTGAGGGATATAACTCTTCTCGTTGGTTGGATGTGCAGGCACTTGTAGGTATTGGAGGTAACTATACGTTCTTCAATGGAACTGGCAAGAAAAAGTTCGCGCCAGAGGCACATACTGGTGTTCAATTGAAGATATTCACGGGCCCTCACACATATTTGAACATTGAGCCATACATGGGTATCGGTGGACCACAAATGGATTATGAATATCTTCGTAACTGGCGTGGATTTGATCTCTTCTATGGAACCAATGTATCGTTTGAGTTCGCTCTGAATGATAACCTTTCTAAGGCTGCACGTGTGAAGTTCATGCTCTCTCGCTTGGAGAAGTTCCCAGAGGAGACGTATGAGACTAACGAGCTTTGGCGCAGACCTTGGTTTGTTGAGTTCGCTGGTGGCTTGAACTGGTCAGAAACAATGAAACTCAATGATTTGAAGTTTGGCAACTCAACAGGCCATACTACTACTGTTAGTATAGGTAAATGGTGGTCTCCTGTCTTAGGTTTCCGCTTCTCGGGATTCACTCAGATAGCTAAACGCGAAGAAGTCGTTTATGAAGGTCAGGGCAACGACGTCGCTCCTTATGGTGATATGACGCAAACGTTTAATACTCACTATATGGGTATTCGTGCGGAAGCATTGTTCAATCCATTTGGTTTCTTCTATAAGAAATTCAGTTGGAATCAGCCATTTGGAGGTTATGCATTCTTTGGTTTGGGTTATGGTACGATGTCAAAGTATAAAGCTACTTTCGTAGAGAAACATCGTATTGGTACAGAGTCTTACACTTTTGGTGTACATGCGTATGCTTATATCAATCCTGATTTACAAGTGTTCTTAGAGCCTCGCTATTCTCATAGTGTTTATAGAGAGAATGAAGAACTCCACGATATGAATCACATGTCTCTTAATCTTGGTCTGACGGTGATGGTACGTAGTCCTCACTATCGTCCTGTTGAAGAGATGGATGCTGTACAGCATTATACATATAAGACTAATAAGGGCGTTCGAGTTGGTATTGCTGGCGGATTTGCAATGTTGTCACGTCGTTATAGCGATTGGGGAGCAGGCAATTTCGAGTGGAACGGTCAGATTTGGGCAGACTATACGCTTAATACATATATAGGTATACGTGCCAGTCTTAATATGATGAATCCAAGTCGTCTTGAGAATTTGCCTTACAGTGCACATTATCGTATGGATAATGGTGTGATGTGGTCAAAGGGACGTACAGGCCTCGTTCAGGTAGACCGCCAGGTATTCTTCGGAGCACTTGCATTTGAGGGTAACCTCATGAACCTATGTGCTGGACGAATGAATAAGCGTAAGTTTGAGATGCATGCTTATGTAGGTCCTGCATTTATGTGGTTGTCTGGTGTTAAATTCAAAGTTGCTTCATCTGAGCCAGTGTTTGATGGTGGATACAATTCTGCACCTCAGTTCCAAGACGATAAAAACTGGTACTTTGGTGTTAATGGCGGATTCAAACTTGCATATCCTTTAGGCAAGAAGGGATTTTCACTGTTCTTCAACCCGGAAGTATATTTCATAGCTCAGAAGAGCGAGTATGATATCAAGGGATTCAACACTATCAGTATCACTGATAAACTGCACTTGTATGAGTCTCTGAATTTCGGTTTGCAATACAAGATTGGCAGTCTGCGTCGTGATCCAGCGAAGGTAAAGGCTTTGCATGAACGTCATGATAACAGATATAAGAGCAGACAGTTACGCATGGTAGAGAAATACAATGCGAAGTATGCAAAGAAGATGGCTAAACAGCATAAAAAGAAGTAAAAATAAAACTCTCAATAATCTTTAGTGATGATAGTAAAGAGACTACATACAATCATAGCTTTGCTTTGTTTTGTGTTCGTAATGCCTGCAAATGCACAGAAGATGGCAAAGGAGGCAGATGCGGTACAGGCAGCTATGGCAGAGGTTATACATAAGTATTCCACTCAGGCGGACACAATTGCTAAGGAATTGTCTGCACGATTCTACAAGGATCCATATATACAGACAGCTCTTGCTCGTGCTTACTTCCGTAATAGCGAGCGTGAGAAAACGCGTATGTACCTTGATAAGGCTTTTGCTGTAGATCCTAATTTCACTCAGGCATTCATCCTCAAGGGTGATATGTATGGAGATTGGGAAGTTGATTCAGCATGCTTGTGGTTTGACAAGGCAATAGAGAGTAATCCACAGAATCCAGAGCCTTATATAAAGTATGCGAATGTTATTTCTCGTGTTGATATAGAAAAGGCAAAGGCAAAATTGGAGGAGTTGCGTTTGGCTGTACCGACCTATAATGTTGATATAGAGATAGCAATGCTTTATAACAAGATGGGTAAGGACGAAGAAGCTGCTGCTGCAATGGAGAATGTGGATCCATATTCTTTGACGATGAACCAGTTGATTCAGTATGTCCAGAACTGCTATTGGAGTCAGAACGATATCAAGTGTATGGAACTCTGTCTTATTGGTTGTGAGAAATTCCCAGAGAACAAAGGTTTTAATCGCGTATATTTCTGGAGTGCCACGCGTTCAGCCATGTATACGGAAGCAATGGCTCACGGAAAGATTTGGTTTGATAATGCTAAGGATTCAATAAACTCAATCGACTACTTCTCGTTAGGTTCTTGTTACCTTGGTATGTCACAGTTTGACGATGCTTTCAACACTTATGCAAAGATTCCTGAGTGTACTGACTATTTCGTATCTCAGATGGATGGTCAGATTCGACAGATGCTCAACAAGAACATAGACGTTCTTAAAGCAGAGAAGCGTTACAAGGATGCTTTGAACCTTTATAAGTTGTTTATGGAGAAGTATCCATCATCAGACAAGGCTTATATGCTATATCAATATGCTGGTATATATCGAGATTGGCAGGATGGTCTTGAAGGAGAAGAGAAGTTGACTGTCATAAGGCAGATGTTCAATGTATATGAGCAACTTGAGACGGAATATCCAAATTGGGAGAATCTGCACTATGTGCTTTACACTCATGCTCGTTGGACCTATTCTTACTTTGACCCGGAGAATACCCAGTGTCTGGCGGAGCCTTTATATCAAAAGCTATATGATTTCTGTGTTGCAAAGGAAGAGCAGACAGATCAGTTGAGAAGTATGGAAATCGAGGCTTGCCGTTATCTTGCTTCCGTAGCATATTTCTCACGTCATGACCTGAAGACAGCTCGCGTATGGTGGAATCGTATTCTTAGCATAGATCCAGAGGATGAGAATGCTGCTAAGGCACTTAAGACAATCAAGAAGTAAAGAAAAGAGGTAATTACAGCTATATAGAAAACTCAGTCAAGTATTTTTAAGTAGAAATGCTTTACTGAGTTTTTTTATTCACATCAAGTTGCAGGCATTATATACTGTCTGCATAAACATCGAAAGAAAGTCATATGAAACAGCAAAACTCGGTATTACGATCCATCGACTGGATTACAATCCTTATATACATAGCCCTGTTAGCATTTGGTTGGGTCAGTGTGTGTGGAGCCAGTTATTCATACGGTGATGCCGATCTGTTCTCGCTTGAAACGCGTTCTGGCATGCAGATCGTCTGGATTGTTACGAGTATTATGCTCGGTACATGTTTACTTCTTATAGACGACAGATTATACGAGACATTTGCTTTCGCCATATATGTAGTAATGTTGCTGCTACTCTTTGCAACGATTTTCAATCCTCATGAAATCAAGGGTTCCCGTTCCTGGATAGTTATGGGACCGTTGAGAATCCAACCGGCAGAATTCGCTAAATTCGCTACAGCGTTGGCAGTGGCAAAACTCATGTCGGGGTATAAGTTCAGCATAGAGAAGTGGAAAGATCTTGCCAAGGCAATAGCTATGATCATAACGCCAATGATACTCATAGTGATGCAGAAAGAGACAGGATCAGCCCTTGTATATGCCTCGCTATTCTTGATGTTATATCGTGAAGGTATGACAGGAAGTTTCCTCTTTACGGGCATTGCCATGGTAGTATATTTTGTAGTCGGCATACGCTTTGAACAACCTTTGCTTTGGGAAACTCCTACTCATGTAGGTCCGTTTGTGGTATTATTGCTCATACAGATTCTTACCTCTGCTTTGGTTTTAGTGTATTGTAAGGCAAAGAAAGAGGCAAAATATATATTCCTAACGTCTGTAGGTATAACCTTATTGGCATTACTGTTTTCACAGTTCGTCATACCATTCAATATCATTTGGGTGCAGTTGCTATTGCTTGTCGTAACCATATGTTACCTTACCTGGCTTTTGTATTACAACCACATGCGTGAATACTTCTTTATTTTGTTGTTCACTATTGGTTCTGCGGTATTCTTCTTTTCGGCTTCCTATGTGCTCAATAATATAATGGAACCCCACCAACGTGTGCGCATCAATGTACTCTTAGGTTTGGAAGAAGACCTTGCCGGTGCAGGATATAATGTTCACCAAAGTGAGATAGCGATTGGCTCTGGTGGATTACGGGGCAAAGGATTTCTTAATGGCACCCAGACAAAGTTGAAATTTGTTCCAGAGCAAGATACTGACTTTATATTCTGCACAGTCGGAGAAGAAGAAGGCTTTCTCGGTTCCGCAAGTGTATTATTGCTATTCTTGTGTCTTATTCTTAGGCTAATCTATGTGTCAGAGCGTCAAACCCACACCTTTGGCAGAGTTTACGGCTATTGCGTCGTAAGTATATTTCTGTTTCATCTATTTATCAATGTAGGTATGGTATTAGGATTGACGCCAGTGATAGGCATCCCATTGCCATTCTTCAGTTATGGAGGTTCTTCCTTGTGGGGATTCACACTCCTCCTGTTTATCTTCCTGCGTATAGATGCCAGCCGCAAGCTTATGCGACAATAATATGCTATGCTGAATGCATGACCCTCTATTTCCATGTCTTATACAGCATTCATACACGTCGAATATATACTCAAAGAAATGTCCGGAAAGCAAATCCGGACATTTTTTATATACTGTAAAGGCGGTAATAAGAATTCTCCCAAAAGGCTGAAGTTTTTTGTTGTAATATGAGAGCTTTTATACGTACTAAGCCTCCAAAACTTAAGATTTTTTCGATATTACGGAGTGGTTCGCAAGTATTCCGTACAAGATGCTCTGTTATGCGTATTTTGTTATAGTCTCGTTTGTATGTGAATAAAAAGCAGAAACATACATTTTTTTTATTCCAATGCATGGAAAATTTGGTGAATTGAAATAAAAATATTAATTTTGTAACTTGATATATCATTTTATTTATTTATACGTAGGCTCTGCTTGCTTATTGATTGGGAGTGTAGATCTTCTTAGCAATGCATAATGTGGAGTTTTAAACATTATTCATGGAAAGTAATTTCGTAGATTATGTAAAGATACTGTGCCGCTCTGGTAAGGGAGGTAAGGGCAGTATGCACCTGAAACATATAAAGTATAATCCTAACGGAGGTCCCGACGGTGGAGATGGAGGCAAGGGTGGTAGCATCATATTGCGTGGCAACCATAACTACTGGACACTGCTTCATCTGCGCTATCAGCGCCACATCTTTGCGGAGCATGGAGGCAACGGAGGTAAGGACAAGTGTCATGGTACCGACGGTAAGGATGTATATATCGATGTACCGTGCGGTACGGTGGTCTATGACGCAGAGACGGGCAAGTTCGTTTGTGATGTAATGGAAGACGGTCAGGAGGTTATGCTCCTGAAAGGTGGACGTGGCGGATTGGGTAATTTCCAGTTTAGGACAGCCACCAATCAGGCACCGCGTTTTGCTCAGCCAGGCGAACCAATGCAGGAGATGACTGTGATCATGGAACTCAAGTTGCTTGCCGACGTAGGACTTGTAGGACTGCCTAACGCAGGTAAGTCCACGTTGTTGTCTGCATTGTCAGCGGCAAAGCCAAAGATAGCCAACTATCCATTCACCACCCTTGAGCCGTCGTTGGGTATTGTCAGCTATCGTGACCACCAGTCGTTCGTCATGGCAGACATACCAGGTATAATAGAGGGTGCCGCAGAAGGAAAAGGACTCGGACTGCGCTTCCTGCGTCATATAGAGCGAAACTCGCTGTTGCTCTTTATGGTGCCTGGAGATACTGATGATATAAAGAAGGAGTATGAACTGCTGCTCAACGAATTGGCGCAGTTCAATCCTGAGATGCTGCAAAAGCACCGTGTGCTTGCCGTTACTAAGTGTGATCTGCTTGACGAGGAACTCATGGAGATGCTACGACAAGACCTGCCTCAAGACCTTCAGGTGGTGTTCATATCAGCCGTTACAGGCATGGGACTCAGTGAGCTGAAGGATATACTGTGGGCAGAGCTGAACAGTGAGTCCAACAAAATAAAGGGAGTGATAGCCGAAGACACTTTAGTGCACCGCGATAAGGATATGTCATACCTCGCTGCCGAAGTGTATGATGAGGACCGCCTTGCCGACGAGGAGATAGGCAAGATGCCAGGAGAAGATACAGACGATGATATAGAGTACCTTGACGAGGACGAGATAGAAGACCTTGAGGACTTTGAATATACCGAGTAATACACATGGAATTCTATACATTAGGAAACAAAGTGACGGCATTCACCACTGACCGCATCATAGGGCGCAACCGTGAATTGCTGCTAGCAGCCTTGCCTGTGCAGGCTACGGATTTAGTGTATCCGCATCAAACCCATACAGATTGCATTGCAGTTATAGATGAACGCATGCTTGCTATGAAGGCAGAAGACCGTAAGGCACAACTCGAGGGCATCGATGCAGTTATAAGCGACAAATCAGGTGTAGCTATAGGCATCAGCACTGCAGACTGCATACCAGTTTTGGTGTACGACCCTGAGCACCATATAGCCGCTGCCATACATGCAGGTTGGAAAGGAACGGTAAAGCGTATTGTTGAAAAGACAATGGCAGAGATGCACCGCGTGTATGCCACCGATGCCTCCCTGTGCAAAGCAGCCATAGGTCCCGGCATAAGCCAGGATAGTTTCGAGGTAGGGCAGGAGGTTGTTGACACCTTCGCTACGGCAGGTTTCGCCATGGAACGCTATACCGTCATGATGCCCGATATGCACGGGGCAAACATCGAAAAGCCCCACATAGACCTGAAAGAGATAAACCGCCAGCAACTCATAAATGCAGGTGTGAAGGCTTCCAACATCACCGTCTCTCCGATAGACACCTTCACCGATTTACGTTTCTATTCTGCGCGTCGCGAGCAAAAGCCGCCTTTGGCAGACGGTACCGTAGTGAAATGCGGTCGCATATTGAGCGGATTTGTGCTTTCTTGATTAATCGACAGAATAATGTAGGGTAAATATAAAAGAACCATCCACGTTAAAAACCTCAAACTACAATGCAAGCAAACAAGATGATATCGTTATTGGTAGGTATTATGATAGTGTGTGCCTCGTTTACGCTCTATGCCGCCAATAATACAGATGGCAGTGCAAAGGCTGTTAACTATACCAGTACGCACTATGATGACCATAATGGAATGTCGCAGTGGCATCTTACGAAAATACTGCAGGACAGTCGTGGCTTCATGTGGTTCTCCACATGGAACGGCCTGAACCGCTTTGATGGTTATGAGTTTGCTGTGTTCAAGTCAAAGCCAGGCGACGGTAATAACCTTACGTCCGATCGCATACGCAACATGATGTTTGGTGAAGACGGCAATATATACTGTGTCAATGGCGATATGGTATGGCGTTTCAACCTTAATACATACAAATTCGAAACAGTAGATTCAGCCTTGCAGGAACGTTATCTCGCAAGAATGAACTACGATACTTCGGTCACAAAGACCTGGAGGACATTCAAGTTTGGTGAGTTTGAATACGATGATGTGCGTCAGTATATGCAAGATACGCAGAAGAATCATTGGCTCATGCGCCGTTTCGGAGTACAGAAGATTTCGCCAAAGGCAAAGCCTGCCACGCTGTTGAGCTGTGTTCCGTCATCTACCGTGCGTGCGCTCTTTATGGATAAAAAGAAACGTATATGGGTAGGTACGCGCGATTCTAATATAGTGGTGGTGCTCGATAGCCTTGCAAACTTCATTGGCTATCTCGGTTTGGATGGAAAACTGCACCAAAGCGTTACGCAGTTTGCACCTACATATTGCATTTATCAGCAACGCAACGGAACAATATGGATAGGTAGCAAGCCAGATGGAGCCTTCCGACTTACCGAAACGTCAGAAGGACAGTTCAAGGTGGAGCATTTTAATAAGGGAGATGCCGCGCAGGTTAAGGCAGGTAAGGCATTAAACAGCTCCGACATATATAACTTCCTCGAAGACAAGAAGGGACGTCTATGGGTAGCTACTCAGGGAGGCGGACTTAACATTATTGCCAATCCTAATGCACCGAAGGGTGAGATGCGTTTCTATAACGTAGAGAATTCCATAAAGAATTTCCCAGCCTCCAATGCTTTGATGCGTAGGCTCTATGCCCTTGGCGACTCACTTGTTTTGGCAACCACTACGGAAGGACTACTTGTGATAGACAATGTGCAGGGTGATCCAAGCAAACTGAAGTTCACGCGCCATCAGCGTGAGTCTGTTCGCGAGTCAAGCCTGTCGTGCAGTGCCACCATGGATGTGGTTATAGACCGTAAGGGTAGGGTGTTCGTCTCTACTGAGAGCGGAGGCGTCAATTTATTGCTTACGAAAGATTTGCGAGCACCACAGTTTGAGTTTTGTCACTATGACACCGACAATGGCATGGGATCAGATGCCGCCCTCGCCATGACAGAGGTTGGCGACGAGATACTCATACAGTGCAATAATCAGGTAACACGCCTGAATGCAGACCTTGGTACATTGGAGAACTTTAACGACATGTTCTTCACCATTGCCTCACGCTTCTCTGACGCAGAGCCTATATTGCTACGCGATGGCCGATGGTTGTTGACACTTGAAAATGGAGTGCTCGTTATGCCGGAACAGATGTTCCATCAGCGTGTATATGTTCCACGTATCGTATTCACATCGTTCGATGTGCCA
>ODAI011519578.1_pt1 | contig 12174 bp, 11 predicted proteins | sample 1539321 | NCBI WGS metagenome assembly ODAI01 (sample SAMN02144231, study PRJEB22623) | gut metagenome | biome: sheep rumen | host: Ovis aries | place: New Zealand
ATTGAAAAGTGCATGCAAAAATCACTGAGGGGTGCAGAAAAGCAGATCGAAAAGCGACGATATAAAAATGATACGTACGATTGAATACAGGATCAGCCGGGCTGATCTGAAGGAACAGGGAGAGGGTCCGACCGTAAATGAATATTTGAGAAAGCGGGCTTTCTCCAGACACCTGATGACTTACCTCAGGCATCATGAGGATACCCTGACCGTAAACGGGAGAAGTGTTTTTACCAATTATCGTCTGGCAGAAGGAGATGTTATCCGGGTCAGCTTTACCGACGAGGTCCGTTCCGTCGGCATCATCCCGGTTCCGCTTCCCCTGGACATCTGCTATGAGGATGAGGACGTCCTCGTGATCAACAAGCCGCCTTTTTTGCCGATCCAGCCATCCCTGGGGCATCCGGAGAGGACCCTGGGAAACGCTGTGGCGGCTTATTATGAACAGCAGGGAATCCCCTTTGTCTACCGCTGTGTCAACCGCCTGGACCGCAATACAAGCGGCCTTACGATCATCGCAAAAAATATGGCCAGTTCCGCCATTCTGTATGAGCAGATGAAGAGCCGTGAAATCCACAGGACTTACCTGGCTGTTGTGCATGGAAAGCTTAAAGAAGCCGTATACAGGGAAGATGAGGCAGGGGGCTGTATGCGCGTGGACCCGGCGGAAGAAGAAATGGGGACCATAGATCTTCCGATTGCCCGCAGGCAGGTCTCCATGATTGAGAGATGTGTGGATTTTGGGAAAGGGCAGAGATCCGTCACGCATTTCCGGAGGCTCAGAGGAGATCTTTCCGCTGAAGCCTTTCCGGGCTGTGACCCGGCGGTAAACCGGGACGGATATGATCCGGTGAAGGATCTGACTGCGGCAGCGGTCCGGCTTGAGACCGGAAGGACGCACCAGATCAGGGTGCATATGGCCTATATCGGGCACCCTCTGGTGGGAGATACGCTTTACGGGGAGAGTATGAGGGACTATATGATCCGGCAGGCACTGCATTCCTGGAAGCTTGATTTCATCCACCCGCTCAGCCGCAGGCAGATGCATCTGGAAGCGCCGCTTCCGGAGGATATGAGGCAGCTCTTTGTGCAGACGGCAAAGCGCTGAAAAAACAGGCTGCAGCTTTTTCCGGCTGCAGCCTGTTGTGTTTTATTCTTTTAAAATGCCGGCAGGAGGATATCAGTAGGATTTCAGCTTGTCCCAGTACTCATTGTACAGAGCATCGCCCTCTTCACCGATATAGACAAATACATTGGAATTGGCCAGCATCTCATCTGTCGGGAAGGCGATTGTCGAATTCCGGATCTCCTCATCCTCGATCAGCTCACGGGCTGCCTTGTTGGGCGTAGAGTAGGTGATATAGTCGAAATTGCGCAGGGCAATATCGCCGCGGCAGAGGAAATCAAGGAATTTCTCAGCATTTTCGACATTCTTCGCATTCTTCGGGATGACCCAGCTGTCGATCCAGACGTTGGTTCCTTCCTTCGGAATGACATACTCAAGATTTTCATTTTCACGCTGTGTGTAGATGGCTTCGCCGGAGTAGATTACGCCGATGGCAGCCTCCTCACCGATCATCTTGTCGCGGACCTGGTCGACGACATAAGCCTGGACAAGGGGTTTCTGCTCCATCAGCATCTCGGCTGCTTCGGCGATCTCTTCCTCCTTGACGGTATTGATATCATAGCCAAGGAGTTTTAACGGAATCATGAAAGCATCCCTGACGGAATCCTGCATCAGGATGTCATCCGCATACTTTTCATTCCAGAGGATCTCCCAGGAATCAACCGGATCATCCACCATGGTTGTGTTATAGAGAATACCGACGGTTCCCCAGCAGTAGGGGATGGAATACTGGTTTTCCGGATCGAAGCCCTTTGACTGCTCGATATATTTCTCATCGATATTGGCGTAATTCGGAATATGGTCAAAATTGATCGGCTGAAGCATGTCATTGGCGATCATCTTTGAGATCATATAGTCAGAAGGACAGATCAGATCATACTGCGCAGCGCCGGCAGCAACCTTCGGGTACATGATTTCGTTGGTCTCGAATTCTTCATAGACAACATGGATTCCGGTCTCCTCTTCGAAATCCGTGATCACATCCGGGTCCATATACTCTCCCCAGTTGTAGACGACAACCTGCTCCTTGTCTTTTGCCTGCGCTACGGAAGCGGGAAAACAGGGGAGCACGGCCGCGATCAGCGCAAGTGCAAGCATTTTTTTCATGTGGACATCCTCCTTGAAAAATGAAAAATGATTCGCTGCAGGTCATTCTGCCGCTAAAACAATCTATATCCGGGCGGAACTGCCTGAGCCGGCTTACCGCCTTTCGCTACCATTGTAAGAATCTCTCAGGCGTGCTTTCCGCTGTTCAGAACTAAGGATCTCAGGCCTGTTTTCAACTGTTCGGAACTAAGGATCTCAAGCCTGATTTCCGCTGCCCGGAGACAGGAATCTCTCAGGCCTGCTTTCCGTTCTTCGGAAGAAGCTCCGTGACCAGAAGAAGGACCAGGACACTTACGAAGATCAGCGTTGACAGCGCATACATCTCAGGCTTGATGCCCTTGCGGACCTCCGTGTAGATCTTGGTGGAGAGGGTATCGAATCCGGGCCCCTTCACAAAGTGCGTGATCACGAAATCATCCAGTGAGAGCGTGAAGGCCAGAAGGAAGCCTGAGAGGACGCCGGGCATGATGTCCGGCAGAATCACCTTCCGGAAGGCCAGAAAGCGGGTTGCCCCAAGATCGAGTGCCGCCTCATAGGTGCTGATATTGATCTGCCGGAGCTTCGGCAGAATCGACAGGACCGTATAGGGCAGGTTGAAGGTGATATGGCCGATCAGAACAGTCCAGAAACCGAATTCAACCGTGAATCCCACATGGGAGAGCAGCTGCCCGGCCGCTATGAAGAGCAGCATCAGGGAGATGCCGGTTACGATCTCCGCGTTAAGCATGGGAATATTCAGGGCGCTCAGGACAAGTGACCGTCTGCGTTTGTGCATTCCGTTCAGAGAGATGGCAGCCATCAGCCCCAGCAGGGTCGAGATCAGGGCGGAGAGGATCGCTATCGTCAGCGTGTTCCACAGGGCGCTCATGATCGCCTGGTCCCTGAACATCGAAAAGTACCATTTCAAGGTCCAGCCGCCCCATTTGGCCCGGGTTTTGGAATTGTTGAAGCTGAAGATGATAAGCACCGCGATCGGCGCGTACAGCAGGATAAATATGAAAGCCAGATAGAGTCTGGAAAATAGCTTTCTCATCGCCCGTTCCTCAAATCATAAATCAGATCTTATGCGCTGCGGCGCTGTTCTACAGTACAAGCTGCGCTCTTTACAGTACAAGCTGTACCCGCCGCCCTTTACAGTACAACCTGTTCTCCGCCGCTCTTGTCGTAGTGCTGCATAATGGCCATGGAGATCAGGATGAAGACCATGAGCACCAGGCTCATGCCGCTTCCCACGTTCCAGTCTCCGACCTGCGTAAACTGCCGTTCGATGACATTTCCGATCAGCAGGACCTTGGAGCCTCCGAGGAAGTCACTGATGACGAAGGTCGTCAGGGCAGGAACAAAAACCATCGTGATTCCGGAGATCATGCCCGGAATTGTCAGCGGGAAGATCACCTTCCAGAAAGTCTGGAAGCGGTTCGCGCCCAGATCATAGGCGGCATTGATAACGTTCGGGTCGATCTTCTCCAGCGCGTTGTAGATCGGGAGAAGCATGAAGGGCAGAAAGTCATAGATCATGCCAAGTGCGATGGCATAAGGCGTATTGATGATACGCAGCTCAGGCAGATGCAGATAACGCAGGACGACGTTGATCACGCCGTTGCGCTCCAGCAGCGTCTGCCAGGCAAGGATGCGGAGAAGGGAATTCATCCACATCGGGATAATGAAGATCGTGACGATAAATCCGGTCGCGTTGATCTTCGAACCGGTCAGGATCAGCGCCAGGGGATAGGCCATGATCAGGCAGACCGCCGTGGCGAAGAAGGAGAGCAGCAGGGAAAGCCAGAGGGCTTTCAGACGCTCGGGAGTCCCCATCTGGGCGATATTGCTGAGGGTAAAGGCTCCGGACGGATCCGTGAGACCGTAATATACGATCATCAAAAGAGGAATGATGATAAATGCCGCCGTCCAGACCAGATAAGGGCCGGAGAGCAGAACATGCTTCTGTTTTTTCATAATTGAAACCTCTGAATCCCGCCGCGGCATCCGCTTCCGGATCCGCCGCATACATCATTCTCCGGATGAATTACAGCTCTTCCGTGGGAAGCGCCTTTTCGTCTTCGTATTCCGGCTTGTTCATAATCTGTATGTTAAAGGGATCAAAACTCATGAACACGCGCCCGCCGACCGGGAACATACGGGTCGAATGAACCAGCCATTCAAAGCCCGCGGCCTCGACCGTCATCTCATAGTGAACGCCCTTGAAGATCAGGTGCGTCACGACCCCTTCAAAGCGGCCGGGATTGAGCACTGCCGCACGGGCAGCCGCATCCTCGTATTCCGCGTCGCCGGGGGCGGCGCTGTCCGGAACTGAGAAAAGCTTAATATCCTCAGGGCGGATCACGACGTCCACAGGATTATTTACGCCGAAACCGGCATCCACACAGTCAAAACGCGTGCCCAGAATCTCCCCCAGCTTATCACGGATCATGAGGCCGCCCAGAATATTCGAATCGCCGATGAAGTCAGCCACAAAAGCGTTCTCCGGCTCGTTGTAGATATCCTCCGGCGTGCCGATCTGCTGGATGTAGCCCTGATTCATGACGACGATCGTATCGGACATGGTAAGGGCTTCTTCCTGGTCATGGGTGACATAGATGAAGGTGATGCCAAGCTCATTCTTCAGACGGATCAGCTCGTACTGCATATCCTGGCGCATTTTGAGATCAAGGGCGCCGAGCGGCTCGTCCCGACGAAGAACCTTCGGCTCATTGACGATGGCCCTGGCGATCGCGATTCTCTGCTGCTGGCCGCCGGACAGGGAGTCCGGCATACGGTTCTCAAAGCCTTCCAGATTGACCAGCTTCAGGGCATATCGGATCTTGTCTTTGATATAATCAGCGGATTTTTTCCGGATCTTCAGACCGAAGGCGATATTCTCAGCGATGGTCATATGGCTGAAGAGGGCGTATTTCTGGAATACCGTGTTCAGCTGGCGCCTGTTGGCCGCCAGGTCGGTGATATCTTTTCCGTCAAAAATAACCCTTCCCTTATCCGGCGTTTCAAAGCCGCCAAGAATGCGGAGCATCGTCGTCTTGCCGCAGCCGCTGGGACCAAGGAGGGTCAGAAATTCATTCTCTCTGATATAAAGATTGAAATCATCGAGGACCACCTGGCCGTCGAAGCTCTTAGTGATATGCTGCATGTCAATCAGTCTGTAGCTCATGATACAAATCCTCTTGCTGAAGCGGGACAGGAAATCCCGTTTTTGCTGTCAGAAACCCGGAAGAGGTTTCTGTTTTATAAATCCGGTCCGGCGCTTAACAATTCCGCTCCGGGAAACTGCGCCCGCAGTCATGTATTCCGTTCAGAAATTCGGCGGGGAGCAGACCCAGATGAACGAGGCGCCGGCCTTGCCAGAGGCCTCAATATAGTGGCGGACCCCTCCTTTAAAATAGAAGGATTCTCCTTTTCTTGCCTTAAACTGCTGCTGTCCCAGATGGACCGTGACAGAACCCGACAGGACATAGCCGAAAAGCTCGCCCTCGTGGGGACTGTACTGGTCTGTGCAGCCGCCCGGCTTTAATGTGACGCGCACCGGCTCCATCATGTTTTTCTGGGCATTCGGAATAATCCACTCTGTCTTGTTTCCGAGATCATCGATCTTTTCGAAATAATCCGAATCGTTGAAAACAATCTGCGTATCCGTCTCATCGTTAAAGAACTCCCGCAGATCCGTTCCCAGGGCCTGGAGAATATCCACCAGGGTGGCAATGGATGGGGAGGTCAGATCCCGTTCGACCTGGGAAATGAAGCTTTTTGACAATTCTGTCCGGTCTGCAAGTTCCTCCTGGGTCAGCATCTTTTCCTGCCGAAGCCTTTTTATCTTTCTGCCAATCTCCATATGACACACTTTCTGTGTTCCGCGGCGGCAGCGGCATAGTTGTTCCTGTTCACGGCTCTCCGCACAGAGTTTACATATTCTGAACAAAAAATTCAGAAGCTGATGTGCGGTTTAACAAAAATGTACCAAAAGTTCAGTAAAACTGAACTCACCGCCAACAATGATTATACGGAAACCATAGCCGGTGTCAACCTCTTTCTGAGAAGAATGAGAGGGAAATTTACGCACTTCCTGTCAGTGCTCAAGGCCCGTTGGAAAACGGGTTCCGGTTCGTCGTGCCTGCATGTAAGAAACAGCTTCTTTTGCGCTTTTCTTGGTTTACACCTTCCGGGCTTGATGATATTATGAACGGTAGTATTTTACAGGATGGTGCATCTTTCATGACAGAAAGAAAAAACGGCCCGGATATGGGCTTTTACGAACGTTTTTACAGAAAATGGTGGTTTGCCCTGCTTCTGAATCTGGCGCTTCTGGCTTTTCTTCTCCTGGTCTGCAGGCCGAAGTTCGAGACCAACGACGATATGGGGATCGCCTTCTTCATTAACCGGGCAAGACCGATTCAGGATACCTATCTGCTTTTTGAGAACCGGATCCTGGGCATCGTTATGGCGAAACTCTACAGTTTCACAAACATGATTCCCTGGTACGGGCTGCTGCAGATCGCGGGTCTTTTTGCGGGATTTACCGCGATGACCTACGTTTTCCTGAACCATTTCGAGGGCTGGAGCGGGCTGCTTTTATCCGGCAGTCTCCTGAGTCTCTTCGCCTACGAAGGTTATATCCTGATGCAGTTCACCAAGACGGCCGGGCTGGTCACGGCCTGCGGGATTCTCCTTCTCTTTTACGCGATGACGGGGCCGAAGATGCGCTGGCTGTCAGCAGTCTTCGGGACGGCCATCACATCTTACGGTTTTCTGTACAGGGAGGAGGAGCCGCTTCTTGTCACGGCTCTGATGTGCGTGTACGGGCTCTTTCTCCTTATGAGTCTGACCCATGTCAGCGACAGGCGTGAGATCCGCGGACGGATCCTGCGCTATTTCGGCTGCCTCATGGCGGTGGTGCTGGCCGGCGGCGGTGTCTGGTTCTTTCACGATTATACCTTCCATAAGAATCAGGATTCGATGGATTACCGGCTCTACAATAACGCGCATTCCGTACTCTCGGACTATGGCTGGCCTTCCTATGAGAAGCACAAAGAGGAGATCGAAGCGCTGGGGCTTGACGAGGCGACGTATAATTATTACAAATCGTGGAATTATTATGATCCGGAACTTGTAAATACCGAGCTCTTTGAAAAACTCGGGGAGATGAAGGCGGAAGAGCGGGGTTCCTTCGGGCCGGCGACGATCCGCCGCTTCCTGGAGCATTATCCTTCGGATTTCTTTGAAAACCGGGCCTTTTATATGTGGCTGGCAGCCCTGGCCGTCCTGCTCCTGTTCGGTTTCCGCAGCTGGCAGACGCCGGCGGCGGCCGGCATACAGATCGTGATCCTGCTGTCCCTTTTCCTTTATTTGTTCTACCAGGGGCGCTACGGATACAACAGGGTGGACTGCCCGATCTGGTTTTCCTGCACGCTGGTGCTTCTTATGATGACAGATCCCGGAAAGCTGAGGCTGCCATGGCGCTTCGCCGTCCTGATGGTGGCGGGATGCCTGATCTTCAACCAGCATTTCTGGTCCGTCAACTGGAGAAGCAGCGCGGCGGACAAGGAAGTGAAGCGGAAAGAGACTCTGCAGCTTACCCTGCAGCTCGCAGGGGATCAGGATCATCTCTACCTGCTGAGGATGGGCGGCCTGGAATTTGCCGACGCTTTCGGTCCTCTGGACCTGGTTCCGGTCGGCGTCTACTCCAACACCGCGCCGCTCGGAGGCTGGGGAGCCGGAAGTCCCGCCCACAGAGCGGTCCTGAACCGTTACGGGGTAGTGAATCCCTTCCGGGACGTGATCAACAATCCGGATGTCTACCTGATTGACAAAGAGATCGAAACAACGATGGAATATATTCATACGCACTACGACCCGCACGCGATCGCGACAAGGGCCGGTGAGATCGGTAAATATCCTTATTATACAGTGTCGTCGGAATACTGAGTCGTCGGAATACTGAGGAAACACTGATTATATCAGCATTTCCCGGTGCCCCGGCGAATTGCAGTGCCGCGCAGCGGAACAGAAACTGACTCTTACGGCTGTTTGTGCCGCCGGCTATGGGCGGCGGAATGGAGATTTAAGATGGAACAGAAAAAGTATGTAGCCTATATCGGAACCTATACGCACGGAAGCAGCATCGGCATCCACATCTATGACATGGATATGGAGAACAGAACCCTGAAGGAGCGTTCCGTTGTGCCGGTTCACAATTCATCCTACGTCACAAAGTCCCGCAGCGGACAGTATCTCTATTCCATCGCGGACGAAGGAGTGGAGGTTCTGAAGATCGAACCGAACGGGGACCTGACCTCGATCAACAAGGTCGATATCGACGGCATGCGGGGCTGCTATCTGTCCACGGATGTATCCGGCAAATTCCTCTTTGTCGGAGGCTATCATGACGGAAAAGTGACCGTAGTTCACACCCACAGGGACGGACGCCTGGGCTCCGTCATGGACGGGGTCTTCCATCAGGGGATCGGGTCCGTGGCAGAGAGAAATTTCAGACCGCATGTCAGCTGTGTGATTCCGACGCCGGACGACAAATATCTGTGCGCGGTCGACAACGGGGTTGACCAGGTTAAGATCTATAAGGTGACGCCGGGGACCGGGAAGCTGCATCTGTACGATATTCTGCGCCTGCCTCTGCAGGCCGCGCCGAGGCTGATGTGCTTCTCAAAGGACGGGCGTTTTGCCTACATCAACTGTGAGATGAGCAACCAGATCCGGGTCTATTCCTACGACGGGAGCGGGAAGTCCCCGAAGTTCGAGCTGATCCAGGAAGTGCGGAGCATCATGGACATGAAGGACGTCTCCTCCGCCAGCTGCGCGCTGAAGATCTCCCCCAGCGGGAAATATCTCTATACTTCCAGCGCCGGGGAGAATACGGTGGGGATCTTCCGGATCGACCCGGAGACGGGCCTCCTGGGAAAAATCCTGATTCTGCCCATAAGCGGCGGCTATCCAAAGGATATCGACGTATTCCCGGATGAAAAGACCATGGTCGTTCTCTGCCATGAGTCCAACTATATGAGATTCTTTACCATTGATTATGAGAAAAAGACGCTGATCATGAAGGGAAAACAGGTTCCGGTGGAGACGCCGAACTGTATCCTGGTCTCCGAGACGGAGGAGTGAGAGCACTTTCATGACTTCCATACAGCCGCGAGCGGCCTGTCTGTCATGAGATAAAGAGCTGTCAGGACAGGTCTTTATCCATGCGCGATGGGAGTCTGTGAAAATCAGAGGAAAGGAAGGTCGGAGATGGCCGGTTCAACATTCGGAACCCTGTTCCGGGTCACAAGCTGGGGGGAGAGCCACGGAAAAGCGCTGGGCGTGGTCGTGGACGGATGCCCTGCCGGACTGCCGCTTTCGGAGGAGGATATTCAGGTCTACCTGGACAGAAGAAAACCGGGCCGCAGCCGCTATGCCACAGCCAGGTCCGAAGGGGACAGGGCACAGATCCTGTCGGGCGTATTCGAAGGAAAGACCACCGGCACACCGATCTCCATCCTGGTCAGCAATGAGGACCAGCATTCGAAAGATTACAGCAATATCGCGGATATCTACAGACCGGGGCATGCAGATCTGGGCTTTGACAAAAAGTACGGCTTCAGGGACTACCGGGGCGGCGGAAGAAGCTCCGGCCGGGAGACGATCGGCAGAGTCGCGGCAGGAGCCATCGCCTGCAGGATTCTCGCCCTGAAGGGAATCCGGGTGACCGCCTACACGAAAGCGATCGGCCCGGTGAGCTGCGATCCGGCCCGTTTTGACGCGGATTATCTGAAGGAGAGCACTCTCTGCATGCCGGACCGGGAGGCGGAAGAGAGGGCGCAGGCCTACTTAAACCGCTGCATGGAGGAGAAGGACTCTTCAGGCGGTATCGTGGAATGCGTCATCACAGGCATGCCGCAGGGGATCGGCGAACCGGTCTTTGACAAACTTGACGCCCTGCTCGGGCAGGCCATGTTCTCAATCGGCGCTGTCAAGGGCGTGGAGATCGGGGCAGGGTTTGAGGCTGCCGGAATGCGCGGCTCTGAGAACAATGACCAGTACATGTATCCGGAGAGTCCGGGAAATGGTCCGTCCACACCTGACAGATATCACCCCGACACCGGTTCGCAGGAAAACAGCGGCAGGAGCGGTTTGGACGTGCAGCACAGCGACAATGAAAACGCGCCCATGAAGATGTCCAACCATGCGGGCGGAATTCTGGGCGGCATGAGCGACGGGACGGAGATTGTTCTGCGGGCCGCATTCAAGCCGACGCCGTCCATCGCCAGACCCCAGAGTGCGCTGGCGTCCGACGGCAGCGTCCGGATGATAGAAATCAGGGGCAGGCATGACCCGGTTATTGTACCCAGAGCGGTCGTTGTGGTGGAGTGTATGGCAGCCATAACCGTCCTGGACCTGCTGATGCGGGACCTTTCGTCAAGACTTGACTGGTAAATGTATAATAAAGGATGCATTTCCTGAATCAGATGTTGCCGGATGACCTGTGCAGTATAACATTCCACTGAGGCAGAGAAGCCGCCTGAGGGAATGTATGTGCGGTCTGATGAGCGGAGATCTGCGAAAGGGCAGCGTCTGACCTGTAGAAAAACATTTTTTAAGGAGACAGTTTCTGAGATGAGGTTTCTCGATAAGATGGAACGGAAATTCGGCAGGTACGCAATCCGCAACCTGCCGCTGATTATGATTATCCTGCTGGTGGCGGGCTATACCCTGAGGGCTCTGTTCCCGTCGGCGGCCAATTACTACGCCTTTATTCCGCCCTATATTATGCGCGGGCAGGTCTGGCGCCTGATCACATGGGTGCTGATGCCGCCCAGCAGCCTTGATATCTTCACGGTCATCATGCTGCTGTTCTATTACTGGGTCGCGCGGACCCTTGCCGCCACATGGGGCGATTTTCTGTTTAACATCTACATCTTCGGCGGCATCATTATCACCGACATCGGGATGATGCTGACCTACGCTTACCTGACGCATGCGGGGACGACAGAAGCATACATGGAGATGATGTATATTCCCGCATACATGAATACCTACTATATACTCACGACGATCCTGATCGCCTATGCCCTGACCTATCCGAATATGCAGGTCATGCTTTATTTCTTCATCCCGGTGAAGATGAGCTGGATGGGAATCCTCTACGGTGTTTTCATCGCCTATGATTTCATCCGTGTAAAGATGCTTGTGCCCAGGGTGGTGATCGGCTGCGCGCTTCTGAATTTTGCCATCTATTTCCTGATGACTTCGAATCTCCGGCATCTGACGCCTTCGGAGATCAAACGAAAAGCAAAGTTCAGAAAGGCTGTAAACAACGGAAGAAAGGGAAGCGCCGGATCATTCTTCGGTGGATTCGGCAGCAGAAACAGCAGTCCTTCCGGCAGTTCCGCCCGGGAGAACGGCGGAATGGGAAGCCGCCAGGGACAGGGATCCGCTTCCGTGAGAAGCTTTCCGGGACACCGGGCGGAGAAGGATTACACGAAGATATATCCGAACGGAGCCCGTCACAAATGCACGATCTGCGGGCGGACGGAGCTGGATGACCCGAATCTGGAATTCCGTTACTGCTCCAAGTGCGAGGGCAGCCACGAATACTGCCAGGATCATCTGTTTACGCACAAGCATATAAAGAACGGAGTGCCGGTGGAACCGCAGAACTGATCCGCGGGGCATCTCTGTATATGACATCATGGTAAGGAAGCGAATAATACATTGAAAAACAAGGATTCACGAAGCAAATCAGGCAATACCGCAGGGGCAGGCACGAGAACGCAGAATACCGCAGGGGCAGCCGCGAAAACGCAGAATGCCGCAGGCAGGGTCAAGTGGCTGCGGGCCGCCGCGGCGTTGGTCCTGGTTCTGGTTCTGCTTACTCTTTCAGTTAAAGCACATCTGGCCGACCAGCCCCATGAAAGCTGGTATTTCCCGCTTGC
>ODAI013306880.1_pt1 | contig 12174 bp, 11 predicted proteins | sample 1539321 | NCBI WGS metagenome assembly ODAI01 (sample SAMN02144231, study PRJEB22623) | gut metagenome | biome: sheep rumen | host: Ovis aries | place: New Zealand
GAGTGCTGAAAACGGAGATCCGCTAGCTCAGTCGGTAGAGCATCACACTTTTAATGTGGGGGTCTTGGGTTCGAACCCCAAGCGGATCACAACAAAGAAGGAAGTCATTCGGCTTCCTTCTTTGCGTATATGCCTGTACATTCGTTTTCATTTCAAACGCAGAGCCGACAAATCCACTATCAGTCTAGTCACTTGGAAAGAGCTATGCCGTAATTTCATCAATCAGCAGAATCTTCTGTTGCTCAACAATCCCCTCCCACAAATTGGTGTTCAGAAGTTTACCAACAGGAATATAGCTCTTGTATTTCTCATAGAAATCATTACCTACTCTATAGAAGATGTCATCATATCTATTAATAATCATCTCCCAATCCCATTTGTCGGCATACTTATCCAACAATCCATGAGTTAATGTAATACTACGATTGTCTGACAATTCATGCCAGTTCCAGTGATCTTGGAACACCTCTATCATACTTTCCGTGAGACTATCTTTTGATATATACTCCGACAACTTATCCCAATTAATCCTTTTTTGGAACTTCTTAATCATAGGGATTGTCCAACGGATATTTTCGTTTTTTGAAATCTCGCTCCAATCAACCTTGTCTTGATACTTCTCCAACATGATTTCATCCCAGTTGAAAGAACCAGACAAACTCTTCCATGCTTCTGCAGTTGCCATGTCCTGCATGAATCCATCGTTTAATGTTTTTACTGCCATAATATAAAATTTTTAAAAGGTTTATAATATAACCTCAGTTCGACGAATTCAAGGCAAACTGAGGTTAAAATATGTGGTTCTTTTATGCCTTCGTTGTTGGTTTGATTCTCCTTCGCTATTTGCTCGTTCTAAGAGCGAAGATATTAATGGCATTACGACAGATCGGCGAAATGATGAAAAGCCTCAACTATAGGGTGTAATAGTTGGTGTAATACTATTTTTCAAAAAGTTTTTAATGCCGAGTATTACACCTTTGCGGATTTAAGCACATCAAACAACTGTATTTCAATTCGTTTTCCTTGGTGTAATACCCCCTAAAGTATTACACCAGTATTACACTAAATCATGAAAATTGGTGTAATACTCTCAGAGGTATTACACCACGCCTAACACTCTGATTTTCAGCAAAATTTCCGCGCATAAACTCAAAAGGTGTAATACTCGCTCAAAAAACTTTTTGATTTTTTATCGGCAAGAGTATTACACCCATCTATTACACCTATTACATCAACCATATTTTCATCTTAACCATACCTCCGTTCCAAAACCGTTATAAAACCGTTCCAAGTCCGCTCCGGAACTATAGGATCATAGGAGGAAGAGCGGAGGTACATAGGAGGAAGAAGGGAGTTAAAAGAATATGCTCCACGGATTTCTTTTGATGAGCTTGAGGCTTGTTCCCTACGTGAATATCCTGTTAACCAAGAATAAGCTCGCCAATTATGAAGCATATGCCAATCATTGTTGTCATTTCAGAAAAATCGCATCCTTAAAAACCTATTCTGTGCATCTCTTTTGTGTTGAGTCTTTCGTTATCACAGTAGGTTGAGAGGGTATCAATCACGTTGTCAGATTCTCCATGAAGGATGTTACCAATGGTGTAATGACGGGCAATATTCTCAATCTGACCACCGCTGAAATCATACTTGTTGGCAAGAATTCGCGTTTCCTCTTCCTTTAGAACAGGTATCATTTCATGCCACATACTCATACGCGCTTCGACGGTAGGTTTCTCGAACTTTATCTTGTAGAGGAAACGACGCTCAAATGCCTTGTCCATGTTCTGAGCCAGATTGGTTGTGGCAATGAGTATGCCGTCGAGGTTTTCCATTTCCTGAAGTATGATATTCTGGATAGAGTTCTCCATCTTGTCAACGGCGCGCGTGGCTCCTTCATGACGCGTTCCTATGATGGCATCAGCCTCGTTGAAAAGCAGAATAGGCGTGATATCGCATTCTCTTACCTTGGTTCGGTAGTTGTCGAATACATGCTTGATGTTCTTCTCACTCTCGCCTACCCACATGCTTTTTATCTGCGAAATATTGACCTGAAGGATGTCGCGACCAGTTCTTCTTGCCAACTGAAGTACGGTTTCGGTCTTTCCTGTTCCCGGAGCACCATAGAAGAGGCATGTGAATGCGCAACGAAAACCTCTATCCTTCATTCGCTTTCGGATCTCATTATAATGTGTGTCATCCAACAGCTTGCCTAACTCGTCTATCTGACGGCTGATCTTATCTTCATAGAACAGTTTCTTTGGCGTGATTTCCTCAGCCTTGACAACTCCACCACGCTTTTTGTCTTGATTCATGGAAGGAAGATTCAATTCTGAGAATAAATCCCGCTTGGCTTCTGCTGTCATACAGAATGTTTCTCTATCTACAAAACCGTCGCTATTAGTGTATTCTATTAATTTTTCTGTCTGAAGAATATGATCCTCATTATTCAAAGATGTCTTTGTAAAATTCCATATACGTCTATTAAAGAGGAAAGATAAGTCGTGAAACCTTATATTATCGTCATTGTTATTCACGAACAGATGTGAGAAGAGAATGAGCAGCATTTCATCATCTTCATCCAAATTGTAGCTTTTCACCTTCTGAACATAGAGCAACTGACTATTGCAATCCATGAGATGCTTAATTTTTTCAACGGTTGCCTCGTATGTCAATTCTTCATTATCGCGTAATTCAAACACATCTTCAATCTCACCGAACAACTCTTGGCATGAGAGCCCAGAGCAATCCTTGGGGGTGTACTTCTCGTTGTTCTTAAAAGCATCTATAACCTCCATTGGCACCCTGTATCTAATGCGCTTATCCTCACGGCTGCATCTTACAAGTTCTCTCTTTTCGAGAACATCGATCTCAGGCATGTACCTTATTATACGCGTTATACGGCAGTCAAGAAACTTGCCGATATCACTAAGGCATATTCTTGACTCGTCACTATTATCTATGAACAGAGCCAACATAACGCTTTGCTCCTTGGTGAGATCCATAACCTCCGACAGATATTTGATATATCTGTCAGCCTTGCGGTAGAACTCATTACTAAGTCCTGAACCCTTTGCCTTATCTGCGATTTGCTCCACAGCCGTAAGCAAATCCATTTTCTTCCTTATTGCCATAGTTCTACAAGTATTTAAGTTATATGATGCTATGTTTATAATTTCTTAGTGACGACGTGCGCAGCATCCTCGCGCTCGAAAGATAGCGAACATCGGGTGCAAGCCGGTGCGCGTTTCAATCTTTCGAGTGCAAAATTAGCTTAGACCTCTGCCAAATGGCAGCAGAGGTCCAATAAAAAGCGTTTTATATGGCACTTTTTCAAAAAAAACATAGTAAAAAATTCTGTATTTCCCTGCCTTCGCTATGCTTCCGTTGTGCCTCCGTTGTAGTTCCGTTCCAGATCCGTTCCAAGTCCGTTTCAGGTCCGTTCCCTAGAACAGGCGGAAAATGGGACTTACATAGGACTTGCTTGGGAGGAAGAAGGGAGTTGCATAGGAATCAAAATTAACGTCAGGATTACAGACTTGCGAACTTTTTTTGGAATTAAACATCAAACACGTACACATACCTAAAAATGTGGGTATAACAATCAGAATATCAGACGATTTATGGGCGTGTACGTGTTTGTCTAACACGTACACAAGTCGTACACAACACATACACATTTTATGCACAAAAGCGCGCATTTGTGCAAGTTTCTGCTCAATTAGTAAAGGAATAAGACGGACGACCCATGTATATGTTGTGTACGTGTTTGATAAACACGTATACGCTATTAACTTATTGACCATCAGTATAGTTAGAGGCAATTTTCCCGAGTGTGTACGTGTTTGGCGTTTAATTCTAAAAAAAATCACCAAGACTTGAAAGTGAAGCAATCTTAGAACCTTATGCTTGCAAAAGTTCAGAATAAAACAGTCATCTATTATAGATCACTATTGCTCATCACAGATATAAATTCTTCTGGATAATTCGCTTTCAGAAAGGCCATCTGATAGGCTAACCATGAGTAGCAAACGGCATGAGCCTTGTTGAAGGCGTACAAACCCTTGCGTTCCCAGTCTTTCCATATTCTTTCAAGTGTACTCTTTTTATATCCGTTTTTCATTCCACCTTCAATGAATTTGGGCTTTAATTCTGCTAACTTGTCTTCCTTCTTTTTACCCATTGCTTTTCGTAAAGTATCACTTTCGCTTCTACTAAAGTCTGCAATAAGACGGGAGAGCGACATAAGTTGCTCTTGATATACCAGTATTCCATACGTCTCATGAAGGTATCTCTCCATATTGGGTATGGCATAACGAATTTTACTTTTGCCTTTCTTTCTTTTGATCAACAAAGGGAGGTATTCTATCGGTCCAGGACGAAACATGGCATTCAGCAGTATAAGATCTTCAAACGTCGTTGGATGTAACTCACGAAGATATTTTCGCATTCCTTGGGTCTCGTATTGGAAAATGTCTTCTGTGTCGCCTTGCTGAAACAATTCAAGAGTTTTTTTGTCATCAAGAGGTATATTCTCTATATCAAAATCTCTTCCCATATTTACCTTGATTCTTTCACAAATCATTTTTAGTTGTGAAAGAGTGTTTAAACTCAGAAAGTCAAACTTAATCAGACCTGATGACTCAATGTTCCATCCGTCATATTGGGTACACCTAACAAGTTTCCCCTTTACATCAGGATCATTTTGAACACAGACTGGTACCCAATTACAGATGGGAGTTTCGCTAACAATTAAACCGCAGGCATGAATATTCATTCCCTTTATTGTACCATCCAGAACCTTAGTATTACAAATCGCATTCTGCATAGTTATGTCTGATGATTTTATTAACTTCTTGAGTTTTGGAGTACATTCTATAATACCCTCCATAGTCTTTGGATAATAAGGGAGATATAGAGGAATGGCATTGTTTATGGCATTTGCGGCATCTTTTGGTAACTGTTGTACTTTGGCAACAGAATCAAAAGCCTTTCTTGGGCTAAATTTAGAGTAGCTTATTATATGCGCACAGAATTCCTTCCCATATTTCTTTTCGATCCATTCAATGACATGAGTCTGTCCCTCTTCATCAAAGTCCAAATCTATATCAGGGGGCATCTGCCTATCAGGACATATGAAGCGTTCAAATAACAAATCGTGTTTCAAAGGGTCTATCTTGGTTATTCCTAAACAATAAGCAACCAAACTCCCAGCAGCAGAACCACGTCCTGGACCAACCAATGCGCCCAACTCTTTTTCTGCGGTATTTATAACATCCTGCATGAAGAGAAAATATCTATTCCCCCCATTCTTCCTTATGATTTCTAATTCAAATTGAAGACGGTCATCAATTTCTTCTGGAAGTGAATCTCCATAGATGCCCCTTGCTTTCGTATATGTCAAATGTTTCAAATAGTCAGCATCGCTATTGAATCCTTCTGGTATTGCAAATGGCGGCATGATTGGAGAATGATGGATGCTATATGTTTCCACCTTGTCAAATATCTCTATTGTATTTGAGATAGCATATGGAATATCTGAGAATAAATCCCACATTTCACGTTTACTTCTTAACCAACGGAATCTAAGAGAATCTTTTTTGTCAAATTCTTCCATGTTTTTTCCAACAGCAATACATCGTTGTATGTTATAAACGACTGAGTTCTCAGGATTGACATAATGAACATCGTTTGTACACACCACCTTAATGCCAAGTTCTTTTGACTTCTGTATGAGAACTTGGTTGACATATTCCTGTTCAAGCATCAGGTCGTTTGGAGAATCTTTTGAAAGGGTATAGTCAGCATTACGCCGCATTTCAAGATAAAAGTCGTCACCAAAGACTTGTTTGTGCCATTTGATAGTCTCTTCTAAAGCGAACATGTCATTATTCGTAATATTGGCATACACTTCGCTGCCAAGACCACCAGACAGAACAATCAGACCTTCGTGATACTTCTCCAAGTCCTTTCGACTTGTACGTGGAACTACAAAGAAACCTTCTGTCCAAGCGTTAGTTACTACTTTTATGAGATTCTTATAGCCCGTGCGATTCTTGGCAAGAATGGTCAATAAGTAGCCTCTAAAGTCATTGATTCCTTCTGATTCTTTATTTCCGTTCTTAACCACATATAGCTCACAACCAATAATAGGCTTGAATGGTTTCTCTCCTTTTTCCTGCCTTGCCTTATTGATATGGTTGACATATTCAAAAAACTCCATGACACCAAACATATTGCCTCTGTCAGTAATGGCAATGCCTGGCATTCTATTTTCTACAGCAGCGTCCACAATTTGTTTGATAGTGGCACATCCGTCAAGAATTGAATAATGTGAATGTACATTAAGATGTACAAATTCTTTCGTTGTTTTCATATTTGCTCTATCTTATTGTCAATCCCATAAATTTCGATAATGCTTACGGAATAAATCAAGTCCTTCCGTGATGTTTTTTTCTTCATCTTCAGAAAAGGAAGAGTTATATTCCATCAGTTCAAAAGCATCAATCATCTTCTGAATGGCATTATTCCATTCACGCATATCTTTGAAAGCTGGGCAATGCCCATGCTTATCAAGAGCTTTGAACGCCATTAAACGTGGAGTGATGAACTGCGCCAAATAATGGTATGTATTCCATACCTCTATTTCTGGAAAGTCATGCTTGTGACTCCAGTTCTCCTTGTTGTTTGTTTTGTTATGTTTCGATTTCATCTATAGTTATATCTGTTTTTATAAGGATAATGACTGAATGTATTCTATTTTCCTTTCATTATTTGAGTAAGTAATAAACTCTAGTAGGTCTTCTGTTGAGCGTTTGTAAAAAGCTTCACGATGTAGAAAAGAAATATGTACATCATCAAAATTACAATCAGAATAATATTCGCCCAAGTCTTCAAGACGAGGTTTTATGTCTTTTTTATGACTATATTCTGTTAATTTCTTTATTTGTGTAAATAAGATAGCAGAAATGTTTCTCTCTTTTGCCATTTCCTCGAATCCATTTATTATATGTGCCATCTCCTCTTGTCTTGTTTTCGCCAGACAAGAAGAGGACATCAAATGTATATCATCAACAATAACATAGTCATAGCAACCTTTTTCTAACAATTGACACATATAACTTATCGTAGATGCTGGTGTGTCATCTATCACTAAAAGGGAATCTATGTCATTTGAGTTACAGCCAAATCTTTGAAGCCCTTCCAAAACTTGTTCTTTGGTCATTTCGAGAGAAAAGAACACACCCTTTTGCCTTTGTCTAATGAGATTTGCAGCCAAGCACCAAGCAAAAACACTTTTCCCTATGCGAGGGCGTCCTGCGACTAACGAGATGCCTTCTTTCTTGAAATGGGTATTGATGAAACTCTTAGGCAACAAGTTAGCCATCATTTCCTCTGATTCCGAATTAATATGATCCATATTCTATAAATTAAGATTTCATAGTGCAAAATAAATAAAGACCCCTGCCAAATGGAGGCAGAGGTCTAAGAAAAATGTATTTTATTGAAGAAAATTATTTTCTTAAGAGTTTTACTATATCGTTTATCTCAGAAACAATATTTGTGGCAATCTCATTGTCGTCATTTCCATATTTCTTGAATAGTTTTGTGGCAATCCATACAGGAGAGTCACAATCCCATTCTCTTCCTTTTAGAATATCTCTGTAACTATCAGTTAATTCATACTTCAGATTAGGATAATGACATTTATTATCATAGTTCTTATGACGAATAGCCAAATACCCTTTATTTTTCCTTGTGATAGTCAGCATCAAATTGTCAGAAAGAATATATGATTCGGGTGTATTTCCCCTTATAAGATGAAAATCTTTGAAAGAGGTTACCAATTCAATAATATGCGTAGGGTTTATGGAGGATCTATAAAGCCCCGAACCATTTGATGGTGTCGCAATGTTTGATATAGTGTTACTTATCTCTTTCCCCAAGTACATATCTCGAACAAATGCTGCCACAGATACTGGAACAGGATAACTAGTATGTGGTATTCCCAAAACGGTAATACCATCATACACACATCTCATTACTTTTTTCTTTGTTCCGTTCAAGCGTAAAACATCATAACGAAGATCCTCATTATTGTTCTTTTTATAGTTCATTATTAGTGGCTCAAAAACTAGGGAACATGATGAACAAATAACCATTTTAGGTTTTATTACATCAAATATAAGTTTTCCTGTAAGGCTCATACATTCATTAATTATATCTGACTTTAATATATTATTGAGTTCTTTTGCTTGGCCACTATAATTAAATAATAATGCATTAGTGACTATCGTCTTATTCAGTATTCTTTCAGAAATATATTTTTCTTCCATAATTTCATGAAAATCTATATTCCGAAATGCCTTCTCTATGTTGTTCCATATTTTCCATTCAGGTTGTTTTCGCCAACATCTGGGATCTCCATTACCGATATAAAATCTTTCTTTGGCATTGGTAATATCCATTTTCTCGTTAGCATCTTTAATCCCTTCATGGGCATCATGACCAAGAAACACAAACTCGATGTCTCCGTCTAACTTTGGAATGTACTGAGTTGAACCCACATTAACATGTTCAAGTTGACAAACTTGAGGATAAATCTTTTCAATATATTGGTATGCTTCCTCTACCCACTTTTCGTAATTTTCCTTTTTCATGTTGATTGTAGTTTAATTATGTTATCAATCCACGTAACTATTAACTATTCCTCTGATTTATCAAATTCACGACTACTTTAACCATTACATCCTTTTCCTCTGTCTTGCTTTCTGCAATCATCAAGGTCAAAGCAACAAGAGTACTGTCTGACAAGCGTTTAGAGCCATCCTCACGATATAGTATTCCGTTGTTATTGAGAAACCATAGGAATAGCGTTGCTGCTATACGCTTGTTTCCATCGCTAAAAGAATGATTCTTGGTTACAAGGTATAGAAGCATGGCTGCTTTCTCCTCTACACTAGGATAGAGTTCTTCTGCTCCGAAGGTCTGGTATATTTGTCCAATGCTACTCTTGAAGGATTCGTCCTTCTCATTGCCAAAGAGAGAACTACTTCCGAATTTCTCACGTAATCCCTTGATAGCCTCCATCGCATTCTCGTAAGTTGCATGAAAAGGTTCTTCTTTCGTAGTTTTCTCTATGGTCAATCGCTCATAGTCATAGTTGTCAAGGGTGTCAAGAGCGTAAGTATAATCGGTCACAACTTCAAATAGTGCATTGGTTTCATCGGTAGAAATTAATGGTTGTTTTTGAATGGTACGCCCAAGCACTCCAACCAATTGGCGAAGTTCTCCTATCTGCTCTCTGTGAATGCGTTGATTAACAGCATAGCCCTTTACCAAGTATTCTTTTAATACTTTACGCGCCCAAATACGAAACGCTGTGCCTCGTTTACTCTTTACACGATAGCCTACAGAGATAATGACATCGAGATCATAAAACTTTTGAAGTCGTTTTACCATCCTCTTTCCTTCTTCCCGAACTTGTAAGTATTCCTTACATGTTGAGGATTTATCTAATTCTCCTTCTTTATATGCATTTTGTATATGCATAGTAATGTTTTGCGGAGTTTTTTGGAACAACTCTGCCATTTGAGCCTGTGTTAGCCATACAGTCTCATTCTCCAGACAGACATCAATCTGAGTCTGTCCATCCTCCGTTTGATATATTACTATCTGATTCTGTTTCATATTCTTATATATATATGAAGTTTATCATTCAAAGTAATTATAATTTTTTTTAGAGAATCTCACTCGCTATCCATGCGCAGGCCTCTGCATCAGCGAGGGCATGGTGGTGGTTCTCCAGACAATAGCCACACTCGGCAGCAACGGTGTGTAACTGGTGGTTGGGCAAATAGCGGAATGCTCGTCGGGAGGCGCATAGCGTGTCGTAGAACTCGTAATCGGGATAGTCCATGCGATAGACACGGAAGACGGCTTTAAGACAGCCTTCATCAAAGGGTTTGTTATGAGCCACAAGGGGCAGTCCTGCTATCAACGGCTCTATCTGCGCCCATACCTTCGGGAATACGGGGGCATCGTCGGTGTCTTCTCTACATAAGCCATGTACTTGTGAGCACCAGTAGTTGTAGTAGTTGGGCTCAGGCTGGATGAGTGAGTAGAAAGAATCTACTATCTCACCGTTCCTTACTATGACTACGCCTACTGAGCATACGGAGGAACGCTCGTTGTTGGCTGTCTCAAAATCTATTGCTGCAAAGTCTCGCATATTGTTTATATTTCTACTATCGCATAGCTCAAATATAAGGTCTAAAGTCTAAGGACTAAGGTCTAAGGATTAAGGTCAAAAGTCTTTTGCCGTTTGCCTTTCTGACCTCCTATCCTCTAACCTTCTAATCACTAACCTCTAACCTATGAAGTTGAGCTTTCGACACTTCAGTTATTATATTTATCGTTTAATAGTTTAATGATACTTGCTATCTCTTCACGAAGTGACTGCGGTTCAAGTACCTCCATATCGGCTGCATGCCATAGTAGCTCCTGAATGAAGTCGTAGGATGGCCGTAACTGATAGGCAAAGATGCTGTATTCCCCGTTACGTTCTATCTCGTCTTGCGAACCGTGGAGCCTTAGGTCACGAATATAGTTTGCCTGACTGGCATTGACCTTCAGTTTGATGATCTGAACATCCGTCCGATGGTCGGCTATGATGCCAAAGCATCCGTCGAAATATTCCTTTGCGCTCCAGTCCTTCGGCATCTCAAAGGTCTCGCTGGTGGTATGAAGGTCATTTATTCGGTCGAGGGCATAGATACGTGGCCCTTTCTCGTAGTAATAGGAATAGGTGCTCCGGGCTACCAGATACCAACGCTGACGGAACAGCTTTACGCAGAAAGGCTGCACATCGAAGTTGTTCTCCTCGTCCTTCCAATAGCTGTGATAGGTGATGTTGAGCACACGGTTCTCCTTCATAGCCTCGATGATGGGCTGAAGGTGATTTTGTCCGGATGGCACATATTCAAGAATGATACGGTCCTTGATGCTCTGGCTGTTTGCCAAGGCATTGCTCACGCAGAATGTGTTGTAGAGCCATGAACGGAGACCGTTCTTGCTGATGTCTTCCTCGTTTTCGATATAGTAGCGGTACTCGCCACGATTCTCATTGACGATGCTGATACCGAACATATCCCAGATGACATAACGCCAGTTGTCGAAGGTGCGCTTGGGTAGCTCCACACCTCTGCTGATATCATCACGAAGCCACATTTCACTCAGTTCCTTGAATGAAATCCTATGTCTGCGATAGATGGTCTCTATCACCCAGACATATTTCGTTATCAGACTTTGTCCTCTGTCGTTGTTGACCATATATTACTCAATTTTTATGCTCCAATTGTCTTCAGCTATATTCTCCAGAAGTGTATCAAGAAGATACTTCTGAGCGGCGGAGTCATGTAGAATCTCTTTATCGTGATTCAAGAAGAGACGCTCATGATAGTAATTGAAGGCTTCAGCCTCACTGTTCAAGTAATCTGTATAAATCTTTATCAATGGGTGTAACTCTGATATCGACTCTAAAACAGATTCCATCATGCCATCAGTAACCAAATCATAATGATTCAGGCTAACAGTCTGTTCTTCTATTGTGGTTACATATCCCGTTTTATAATATATATAGCGGTAGCAGTTCGGATATAGCCATTTATATCGGTCAAGTTGTTCAGGACGAACCATATTCGATTCTTTGTCGATAAACAAAAGAAGAATATCTTGCCTCTCATCAGTTCTATTGAAATAGAATGAAAGTACATTTTCCATGTTATTACTTTGGCGGTTGATTGATATCTCAGATACTAACTTTCCCTTATCATCTCTTTTTAACAAGAGATTGTCGAAAAAGGACTGTTTGTACTGACCGTACTTGCAGTCAGAATCAAGATAATTAATGAGCCAGACAAGAAACACTTCCGAAGAAATAGACTTCGGAATGAAAGAGAAGATGTTTGTTCTATTTGCAGCGTTTGTAGCCATAATCATTATTTTTTCTGCAAAAGTATGGCAAGGGTGCGCCAAACCGTGGCAGAGGTTAGAGAAAAAGTGAATTTTCTTTATGCCATTGATGATTTTAATTATTTATTTAAGTTTCGCTTGTTCGAAACTGTCTGGAAGACAGTACTATTCGTAACCCCGTACATACGAGTGAAACGAGGA